>Ga0207773_100177_pt1 | contig 49540 bp, 51 predicted proteins | sample TtaePargueraPR_2_FD_187281 | JGI IMG/M metagenome (GOLD analysis project Ga0207773, IMG submission 187281) | Aerobic enrichment media microbial communities from Bioluminiscent Bay, La Parguera, Puerto Rico - Tt and M1 (3) (SPAdes) | ecosystem: Environmental > Aquatic > Marine > Unclassified ...
CCCGGCTTCGATCATGTCTTTGATCGCGCCCACCGTGTCCTCGATCGGCACCTCCGGGTCCAGTCGCGCCGGCCGGTAGATGTCGACGTAGTCGACACCCAGCCGGGTCATCGCGTTGACGAAGACGAGGAGCATGATCCTGATCGGCTGCGAGAAGTCGCGCGGCCGGGTAGGACCCGCGAAGCAGGCGCCAGATGACCCGGCCGGCAGGGCCGCACGAGGTCTGTCTGCAGCCCGACCAGCCTCGATCAGTAGATCAGTTGAGAGGTTTGAATGTATCGATAACTGCCGGTAAGGTCGTGCTTGCATGTCGTTACCGAGATGGGAGCATCTGTGAGCAAGATCAGAAGCATCCTGGTAGGGGGCGTCATCGTCGCGTTGGTCGCAGCCGTGCCTGCGCCAGCCTCGGCAGAGCCTGGGAAGTCGGAGGTGTCTGACATCGCGCCGGCGATAGAACCGGCCACAGACGAAGCGCACAAGTACGCCCAGCTCTTCGCTCGCCAGGAGAAACTCAACGATGCGGCTGACGCCATCCGGGTGGCAGCCGGCGACCTGGCTCTGTCGGGTTTCGCTGGTGACCGAGTTGATCCCGCCGCCAACACCCTGACTGTTTACTGGCGCGGTGAGCTGACAACGGCGGTCGAGATCGTTATCGCGAAGGTGCGCCGGGCTGGAATTGACGTCAAGGTGCGGGCCGCAGCCTACTCGCTGCACACCCTCGAAAAGGAGGCTGACCGTCTCGCGGGACAACAGTTCTCGTCTGGCCACGTCGTGCTCGTCGGCCCGGCCCCGGACGGCAACAGCCTTGAAGTCGGTGTCACACTGGCCGACGGCGACAGGCGCGCATCTACCGATCTGCGCCAGGTGTCTGACGAGCTAACCGGTAGCGTGAAACTGGACGTGTCGCTCGAGTCGCCCGCCGAGTTTACGACCCGGTTCGCGGACACCCAGCCCTACTGGGGTGGCGCGCTCATCCTGAATGGCGGTGCCTGTACCTCAGGCTTCGGTGTACGAGGCAACAACGGCGCAGCCCGCTACCTGCTCACTGCGGCGCATTGCGGTGCTGGGCAATGGCGAACGGGCAACGGCACCGTGATCGGCAACACCCTCTCCAACACGACGGTCGAGTACGACGGCATGCTGATCCTCACCAACGCTGGCTACAGCGTGTACGAGGGCCCATCCTTCGCCAGCGGCGACACCAACACGGGTCGCAACATCAGCGCTGCGTCCACCAACCACGTCGGCAACCTCGTCTGCTCCGGTGGATCCTTCTCCGGCTCCGCCTGCGGCTGGACCGTCCAAGCGCTCAACCAGACCCTCACGCCCAGCGGCGGACCCACGATTCGAGGCCTGGTCCGAGCTGAGGGCGCGAACCGCGTCGCCGCTGTCGGCAACGGCGACAGCGGCGGCCCGGTCTATGTGCAGTCCGGCAACAGCGGCACGGCCCGCGGCATCATCAGCCTACGCTCGGCGAACCGCGACGAAATTGTGCCCTGCAGCGGAGTACCCAGCGGAGACATCAACGATCCCAACTCCCGGCAATGCTCGTGGAAGTGGTGGTACGTCGACATCAACGAGCAACTTTCCCGGCTCAGCGTGAACTTCCTCACCCCCTGACATTATTGTTCAGCTACTGGTCGGTCCGGACGGAATTCCGTCCGGACCGACCGAGAAAGGCGCGAACTCAGCCGAGCCCCGTTCCACCACGATCGGCTTCCGATAATGGTCAGATAGTCTCTCCGCCTCACCTGCTGCCCCATCCACCGTCATCACCAGAACAGCTGAGCCGTCGGGCGACGGACCCGCGCCGGAAACAGCGATACCTTCGCTGCGCCAGTACTCCACATCGGCCATGACCTGCTCGGTCAACACCAGCATCTCCTGCTCCGAGAGTCGGGCGTCCGCGAATCGGATTTCGACGTTGGCGAACTGATTTCGGACCACCACGTCGAGATCGCTGCCCGGCTTACGATAGACGGTCATCGTCCCGGCGGACTCATCCAGTATGATACCCGCATACCATCGTGCGTACCTTGTGCGCAGCAAATCCTCTACCTGCTCCGCAGCTTGGTCAGGCCTGGCCCCACCAACGTCGTCTCCCACGGCGCACCCAGTAGCGGCCAGCACCACGGCGACAACCAAGGCCAAGATTCTAGTTTTGCTGGGCACTACGCTTCTCCTCACTACACGAGTACTATCTCTCGCATTCGACGCTGCACGGGCTGCCCGGGTTCCCGTCCTGCTGCATCCCATGGGTCCTCGCATGGGGACGGTGAGCGCGCGGTGGGTCGGCGGATTGAAGCAGGCACAGATTGTCTTTGTCGACCATCACTGTTGGCGTCACGTCGTCGGACACACCCTGGGCTCCCGGGAGCCGGCACGGACACTTCGCTGACAGCCTGAGCCGTCCGGCCGGCGATCGACGTCACCGCAGATCGAGCCGCATGAGCACCCGCGCGAACCCGGCGAGTACCGAGGTGGTGTCGGCCACCTTCACGAAACCGGCGTGCTCGAAGACCGCGCGGGTACCGACGTAGGCCATCGTGAGGTCCACCTTCTCGCCACGGTTGTCGACGGGGTAGCCCTCGATCGCCGGTGCGCCGCGCTCGCGGGCGAAGCCGACGGCACCGGCGAGCAGGTGGTGCACGATACCCTGCTTGCGGTGGCCCGGCCGTACCCGAAAGCACCACACGCTCCACACATCGAGATCGTCGAGGTGCGGGATTCGCCTGTTGCCGGCGAAGCTCGTGTCGGCTCGCGGGTGCACCGCCGCCCAGCCGACGACCTCGTCGCCGTCATAGGCGAGTACTCCGGGAGGGGGATCGAGCCCGATGAGTCCGCGCACCCGCTCACCGCGCATCGGCCCGCGCAGCTGCAGATTCTCCTTCGCGCCGATGCGGTAGCTCAGGCACCAGCACACGTTCGCGTCCGGTCGCTTCGGGCCGACGACAGTCGCGACGTCCTCGAACACCGTCGCCGGGCGGACTTCGATCGTCATGACGCCTACCCTGCCACCGTCCACCGGCACGCGGCGGTCAGCTGCGGCCCGTTGCGGCTCGGCGGCGCGGCTGCGGCACCGGCGGCACCGGGAGGCCGGCGGCCTCCAACGCCTCCCGCTGACCGCGCGCGGCGAGCCGGTCGGCGCGTTCGTTCTCCACGTGTCCGGCGTGGCCCTTCACCCAGTGCCAGACGACCTCGTGGTGGCGGGTGACGGCCGCATCGAGCTCCCGCCACAGGTCCTCGTTCTTGACCGGCTCGCCCGCTTTCGTACGCCAGCCGTTGCGTTTCCAGTTCGCCATCCACGACATGACACCGTTGCGGACGTACGTGCTGTCGGTGTAGAGGTCGACGGCGGATGCCCGGGTCAGCGCGGCCAGTGCCCGGATCGGGGCGGTGAGTTCCATCCGGTTGTTCGTGGTCGGGCTGGCCTCACCGCCGCACAGTTCCTTCTCGGCGTCGCCGTAGCGCAGCAGGGCACCCCAACCGCCCGGCCCCGGGTTGCCGCTGCACGCGCCGTCGGTCCAGATCTGCACCCGTGTCGTCCTCAGCCCCGCCACCCGGACAACCTACTGGTCGGCTTCACCGCGGTCGTCCCGGCATGGACGTTTTCCTCCAGTCGGAGAGTCCGCTCCGGCACGGCCTGCCCCACCTGCTGACCGGGCACGACGTCGCGGTCCGGGGTCAGCGCCAGCGAGCGCCGCAACGACGCGGTCGAGCACAGCCCGACGAGCCCGGCCGCCAGCGCGCCGTAGAGCGCCTCGATCATCGACCGCTGCGGCAGCAGGACGACCTCCAGCAGGATCCATCCGCCGAGCGCGATGCCCGCCAGTCCGGTGGCGGCCCACGACCAGTGCCGGCCGGTCACCCGTTGCACCGGGGCAAGCCAGCGCCACCGTGGTCTGCGCAGCAGCCCGAACGCGCTGACCAGCGAGCCGAGCCCGAGACCGAGCCCCAGCACCAGCCCGGGTAGCCGCCAGGTGTCGATCAACGGCAGGTCACGGAGCCATTCCGTACGGACGAATTCGTTGCCGTACGGGTACAGCCACATCTCCACGCCACCGGCGACTGCCGTGACGCCGACGAAGATCAGCAGGCCGGCTCTCACCCGTACCGTCCACGGGCGGGACCTGGCCGGCCCGGAAAGCTCGGTGGTTGAGCCCATACCTCAACGGTGGCCGCCCGGCCCTGCGCCGGCATCGGGCCGAAGGTCCCGGACGCGGCTGTCAGGCGCCGGGCAGGCGGGTGGCGCGGCCCGGCGCGGCGATCCGCAGATCGGCTTCGATCTTGGCGGCGGTGGCCAGCAGGTGCGGCAGCAGTTCGCGGCGGATCGACTCGACGGTGTTGCGGCTGGCGTGTACCGAGATGTTCACCGCGGCGACCACGGTGCCGGCCCGGTCCCGGATCGGTGCCGCCACCGACCGCAGGCCTTCCTCCAGCTCCTGGTCGACGATGGCGTACCCCTGGGCGCGGACCCGGTTCAGCTCCGCCCGCAACGCCGCCATGGTGTGGACGGTACGGCCGGTGAGCCGGTCCAGCCGGCTGCGCTCCAGCCGGGTGATCGCCTCTTCCTCGGGCAGGTGTGCCAGCAGTACCCGGCCGACCGAGGTCGCGTACGCCGGGAACCGGGTCCCGACGTTGATCGACACCGTCATGATCCGCGACGTCGGCACCCGGGAGACGTAGACGATCGAGTCGCCGTCCAGCACGCACACCGATGACGACTCGTGCACCTGGGCGACCAGCCGTTCCAGGTGCGGCTCGGCGACCTCGGGCAGCGAGATGCTGGACAGGTAAGCGTAGCCCAGCTCCAGCACCCGGGGGGTGAGCGAGAACATCCGTCCGTCGGTGCGGACGTAACCGAGGTCGACCAGGGTGAGCAGGAACCGGCGGGCGGCGGCGCGGGTCAGGTCGCAGATCCTGGCCACCTCGCTGAGTGTCAACTCAGGATGCTGGGCGTCGAAGGCACGGATCACGGCCAGGCCACGCTCCAACGACTGCACGAAATGAGCTTCCCGCCCGTGCTCGGTCATGATTCTCCTGTGGTGATGGTCGCCGAACCCTAACCGGGTTCCACGGTGCCCGGATCCGACGATGATCTTGCTTCGCTGTCGGAGATCCGACCATCCGGTCCCGGGTTCTCGGCCAGCACCCGCTGTGCCACCGCGTACGCGCTGTTCGCGGCCGGCACACCCGCGTAGACCGCGGTGTGCAGCAGCACCTCGTTGATCTCCTGTGCGGTCAACCCGTTGCGCAGCGCGGCCCGCACGTGCATCGCCAGCTCGTCCGTGCAGTGCAGCGCGGTCAGTACGGCGAGCGTGACGCAGCTGCGGGTCCGCCGGTCCAGCCCGTCGCGGGTCCAGACGCTGCCCCACGCGTACCGGGTGATGAAGTCCTGGAAGTCGGCGGTGAACTCGGTCGTGTTGGCCACCGCCCGGTCCACGTGCGCGTCGCCGAGGACCGCCCGGCGTACCGCCATTCCGGCGTCGTACCTCGGATCCGGCGACGACGATGGCGATGGCGATGGCGATGGCGGCGACGTCCGGGGATCCGGCGACGGGGTCGTGGCGTCAGCCGGCGGGTCGGACGGCATCGCCGGTCACCTCCTGTCCGGTGAGATGCGTCAGGATCAGCTCGGAGATCTGTTCGGCCTGCTCGACGCTGGCCAGGTGCGCGGCGTCGGCGACGATCCGCAGGGTGGCGTCGGGGATGCCGGCGACGATCGTCTCGCTGTGCGACGGCGGGGTGGCCGGGTCGTCGGCGCCGGCGATCACCAGGGTCGGCGCGGTGATCCTCGGCAGCAGCCCGGTCAGGTCCATCTGTCCGATCGCGACGCAGCATCCGGCGTACCCCTCGGCCGGGGTGGCCGCGATCATCTCGCGGGCGGCGGCGAAGACGTCGGGTCGCCGGGCGGCGAACCCGGGGGTGAACCAGCGGGCCGCCACCGCGTCGGCCACCGCCCCGGTGCCCTCGGCCCGCACCGTGGCCGCCCGGTCGGCCCACGCCTGGGCCGGGCCGAGCAGCGCCGAGGTGCAGCAGAGCACCAGCCGGTCGACTCGGGCACCGGCGTGTCCGGCCAGCCACATTCCGGTCATCCCGCCGAGGGACACCCCGGCCACGTGGACCCGGTCCAGCTCCAGGCGGTCGAGCAGGGCGAGCACGTCGGCCCCGAGATCGTCCAGACTGTACGGACCGGGCGGTACGGGGGAGCGGCCGTGCCCTCTGGTGTCGTAGCGCAGCACCCGTAGCCCGGCACCGGTGAGCACCGGCACCTGCGGATCCCACATCGCCCGGGTGCTGCCCAGCGAGTTGGCCAGCAGCACCACCGGCGCGCCGTCGGGTCCGACGATCTCGTGGTCGACCTCCACCGGGTGGCCGTCGGTGGTCATCAGCGGTCCTCCCGAGTCGGTCGGCTGCGGTGGGCGCGCAGCGCCCGGTCGATCAGTTCGCCGTACGCGCCGAGGTAGCCGGCCGGGTCGAGCAGCTCGTCCAGCTGTGCCCGGCTGAGCACCGCGCTGACCTGCGGGTCGGCGGCCAGCCGGTCGGCCAGCTCGGCGGCGGGCCCGCCGGTGACCGCCGCCTTGACGATCTCGTTGGCCCGGTGCCGGCCGAGCTGCCCGGCCAGTGCCCCGCTGACCCGTTCGGCGAGCAGCGCCCCGCCGGTCAGGTCGAGGTTGGCCCGCATCCGTACGGCGTCCACCCGCAGCCCTTCCAGGCAGGCACGTAGCCAGTAGGCGGCCGAGCCGACCGACTCCAGCAGGTTGCGCAGCGCCCGCCACTCGGCGTGCCAGCCGCCGGCCGCCCGTTGGTGCTCCTGGGTCATCGCGGCCAGCAGGGTGGCGACCAGGCCGGGCGCCTGGTCGGCGCAGGCGACGGCGGTGACGGCCGCGACCGGGTTGCGTTTGTGCGGCAGGGTCGACGATCCGCCGGGGCGTTCCTCGGCCAGCTCGGCGACCTCGGTCTGGGCGTGCAGCGTGACGTCGCGGGCGATCTTGCTGATGCTGCCGGCGGTGCCGCCGAGCACGCCGGCCAGGTCGGCCAGCCGGCTCCGGTCGGTGTGCCAGGGCAACTGCGGGGCGGCCAGGTCGAGCTCGGTGGCGAGCCGGTCGACCAGGGCCGGGCCGTCGGCGCCGAACGCGGCGAGGGTGCCGGCGGCGCCGCCGAGCTGAACGGCGGGGACATCGTCCCGGACGGTGCCCAGCCGGCGGACGGCGGTGTCCAGCGCGGTCAGCCAGCCGGCGGCGACCAGCCCGAAGGTGGTCGGCAGCGCCTGCTGCAGCAGGGTCCGGGCGGGCAGCAGGGTGTCCCGGTGCGTCTCGGCCAGCCGGGCGGCGGCCGCGGCGGCCCGCCGCACGTCGTCCAGCATCGGCCCCAGCGCCCGGCGGACCACCAGCATGGCGGCCGTGTCCAGGATGTCCTGACTGGTGGCACCGGCGTGCACGTACCGGGCGGTGTCCGGCCCGACGGCGGCGCGTAACGCGGCGACCAGCGGCACCACCGGGTTGCCGGCGCTGGTCGCACCCGCGCCGATCGCCGCCGGGTCGAACCGGTGGTCGCGGGCGGTGGCGGTGATCGCCTCGGCGGCCGCTGCCGGCACCGAGCCGCAGGCCGCCTGGGCGCGGGCCAGCGCCGCCTCGGCGTCGAGCATGGCACGCAGCCAGGCCCGGTCGTCGACGGCGGCCCGGACCCCGCCGGCGGCGAGCAGCGGGTCGAACAGACCGACCGGCGCGGGATCGTCGAGCGGCGCCTCGTTGTCGACGACCCGCCGACCGTCGACGGTCGACTCCGAGTCAGACGGCGAAGAAAACGGTTTCATGCTCGCCCTGCAGTCGGATGTCGAACCGGTAGCCGTCCGGCTCGGCGGTCGCGATCAATGTATCCCGTCGGGCCTGCGGCAGCCCGACCAGCACCGGGTCGGCGGCGTTCGCGTCGACCTCGTCCGGGAAGTAGATCCGGGTGACGACGCGGTGCAGCAGCCCACGGGCGAACACCGACACGGCGATGTGCGGGGCCTGCGGCCGTCCGTCCGGGCCGGGCACCGGCCCCGGTTTGCGGGTGCGTACCGCCCACTCGCCGGTCTCGTCGGTGGGGCAGCGGCCGAAGCCGCGGAACCCGGCCACCGCGCCGCGCGGATCGTCCGGGTGGTCGAACCGGCCCTGCGGGTCGGCCTGCCAGGTCTCGATCAGACCGTCCGGCACCGGGTCGCCTGCGCCGTCGAGGAGCCGACCGCGCAGCCAGATGGCCGCCGGATCGGTCTCGTCGACCACGAACGGCCCGTCCGGCCAGGGCAGGCCGATCCCCAGGTACGGCCCGACGGTCTGCGCCGGGGTCAGCCCGGTCTGCCGGTCCCAGCCCGACGCGGGCACGCTGGTGGTCACGATTCCTCCATCGGGGTCGCCTCGGTGCCGCGCAGCACGATGTCGAACCGGAAGCCGAGCGCCCATTCCTCGACCGTGTTGGCCAGGTCGAAGCTGGCGATCAGTCGTTGCCGGGCGGCCGGGTCGGGGATCGAGTTGAAGATCGGGTCGTAGGGGAACAGCGGGTCGTCGGGGAAGTACATCTGGGTGACCAGCCGCTGGGTGAAGGCCCGGCCGAACAACGAGAAGTGGATGTGCGCCGGCCGCCACGCGTTGAAGTGGTTGCGCCACGGGTAGGCGCCGGGCTTGATGGTGACGAACCGGTAGCGGCCCATCGAGTCGGTCACCGCCCGACCGACGCCGGTGAAGTGCGGATCGAGCGGTACGTCGTGCTGGTCGAGCTTGTGCAGGTAGCGCCCGCCGGCGTTGGCCTGCCAGACCTCCACCAGGGTGTCCGGCACCGGCCGGCCGTCGCTGTCGCGGACCTGGCCGTGCACGACGATCCGCTGCCCCTGCGCTTCGCCGTCGCCGCTGCGGCTCAGGTCGGCGTCGGCCGCGGTGACCCGGCCCTCGCCGAGCAGCGGGCCGGTGATCTCGGTGAGCGTCTGCGGGAGCAGCACCGGCGACTCGGCCGGGGCGCGCAGCACGGTGGACTTGTAGCCGGGGGAGAGCAGCGGCGGGTGCACGGCGGTGTCGTCGCGCCGGTAGCGCGGCAGGAGCAGCCCGCCGGGGCGGTCGGCCCGTACGGGCGTGGTGTCGGGCATGGCGGTGCCTCCTTGATCAGCTCTACCCGCCGGGTCAGGGGTTCAGCAGCTGGCGCAGGGTGGCCAGCTCCTGCGGGGTGGGTTCGTCGGTGGTCGTCAGGTCGGCGGCGACCTTCAGCGGCCAGCCGGTGGCCGCCACGGCCTGCTCGACACCCACTCCGGGGTGCAGCTGGGTGAGGGTCAGCTCGCAGGTGTCCGGGTCCGGGCGCAGCATGCCGAGGTCGGTGATGACCAGGGTGGGACCCCGGCCGCGCAGGCCGAGGCGTTGGCGGTCGCCGGGGCCCGCGCCGAAGCCGACCGAGGTGACGAAGTCGACCCGGTCGACGAACGTACGCCGACTCTGCGGCACGATGACGATCACTTCGCCGCACGAGGCGGCGATCTCCGGTGCTCCGCCCGCGCCGGGCAGCCGTACCTTCGGGTCGGTGTAGTCGGCGCCGATCACCGTGGTGTTGATGTTGGCGTACCGGTCGATCTGCGCGGCGCCGAGGAAGCCGACGTCGATCCGGCCGGGCTGCAGCCAGTAGTTGAAGATCTCCGGCACCGACACGACCGTGTCGGCGGTCTCGGCGAGCACCCCGTCGCCGATGGACAGCGGCAGCCGGCCGGGCTTGGCGCCGATGGTGCCGGACTCGTAGACCAGCACCAGGTTGGGGGAGTGGGTCCGCCGGGCCAGGTTGGCCGCGGTGCTGGGCCGGCCGATGCCGACGAAGCAGCGGGCGTCGTCGCGCAACGCCCGGGCGGCGGCGACGGTCATCATCTCGTCGCGGGTGAACCCCTCGACGGCCGGTTGCTCGTTCACTCGGCACCACCGTACGTCGCGTCGGTCCCCGCCGTGGCCAGGACGTGTTCGTCGAGCCAGCGGGTGAAGGTGTCCCGGTCCCGGCTGATCTCGTCCCACTGCTGGTAGTAGTCGTTGGCCCGGTCGCTGTAGTCCATCGCGTACGACGGGTGCGCCCCGCCGGGCACCTCGGCGACCCGGGTGACCGCCCAGCCGGGCAGCACCACGGCGCCGGGTCGGGGGGTCAGCTCGTCGACGATCTCCTCGACGGTGACCAGGGACCGTGCCGACGCCAGTACGACCTCCTTGTGCACCCCGGTGATGCCCCAGATCTGCACGTTGCCGTGCCGGTCGGCGCGTTGAGCGTGCACGATGCCGACGTCGGGGTTGAGCGCCGGTACGGCGGTGAGCACCTCGCCGGTGAACGGACAGGTGATCGGCGCGATGGTCGGGGTGCGGTCGACGAGGTCGGTGCCGACGTAGCCGCGGAGTACGGCGAACGGCAGGCCGGCGGCGCCGGCGACGTACCGGTTGGCCATCCCGGCGTGGCTGTGCTCCTCGATCTCCAGCGGACGGGGCCAGCCGCGCTGCACCGCGTCGCGGAACCGGTGCAGTGAACCGACGCCGGGGTTGCCGGCCCAGCTGAAGATCAGCTTCTTGGCGCAGCCGGCGCCGATCAGCTGGTCGTAGACGACGTCCGGGGTCATCCGGATCAGCGTGAGGTCGCGTCGGCCCTGCCGGATGATCTCCTGCCCGGCTGCGGTGGGGATCAGGTGGGTGAATCCCTCCAGGGCGACGCTGTCGCCGTCGTGGACCAGGTCGGCGACAGCGTCCGCCAGCGAGGAAATTTCAGCCATGCATCATTCCCGGTGCGTGTGATGAACAAAAGTTCGCTAAGCGAACGGTACGGCCGGGGTTACCGGCCTGTCAACGCGGCTGCTCCAGTCCAGCGGCAGCCCCACGTAGTTCTCTGCCAGGGTGGTCGCCGCCGCGGTGGAGGTCGTCACGTACTCCAACTGGGCCACCTGGAGCCGGTGACTGAACTCGTCGGCGTCGGTGGGTCGGTGCAGCAGCCCGGTCATCCAGGAGGAGAAGTGCTGGACCCGCCAGATCCGGCGCAGGCACCGGGCCGAGTACTCGTCCAGCCCGGCCCCGCGTCCCTGACGGAACCAGGTGGTCAGCGCCTCGGCCAGGAAGCGGACGTCGGCGACCGCCAGGTTCAGCCCTTTCGCGCCGGTCGGCGGCACGATGTGCGCCGCGTCGCCGGCCAGGAACAGCTGGCCGTAGCGCATCGGTTCGGTAACGAAGCTCCGCATCGGGGTCACCCCCTGCTCCAGGATCGGGCCCTCCTTCAAGGTGAAGCCGTCGTTGGTCGCCAGCCGGGTGTGCAGCTCGTCCCAGATTCGCGCGGTCGGCCAGTCGCTCAGCTCGGTCCCGTTGGGCACCTGAAGGTAGAGCCGGGTCACCTCGGGGCTGCGCATGCTGTGCAGGGCGAACCCGCGTTCGTGCTGGGCGTAGATCAGCTCGTGCGCCGAGGGGGTGGCCTGGGCCAGCACCCCGAGCCAGCTGAACGGGTAGGTGTGCTCGACGGTGCGCCGGGCCGAGGCGGGGATGCTGCCCCGGGAGACCCCGTGGAAACCGTCACATCCGGCCACCACCAGGCAGTTCAGTTCGCGTATCGTGCCCTCGTGCGCGAACCGGATGACCGGGGCATCGCTGTCGATCCCGGCCAGCTCGACGTCGGTGACCTCGAACAGGATCTCGCCGCCGGCTGCCAGCCGGGCGGCGATCAGATCCTTCACCACCTCCTGCTGACCGTAGACGGTGATCCCTCGGCCGCTGGTCAGCGCGGCCAGGTCGATCCGTCGGCTGACGCCTTCGAAGCGCAGCTCAAGACCGGTGTGCACGAGTCCTTCGCGGCGCATCCGGGCGCCGACGCCGGTGTCGGCGAGCAGTTGCGCCGTGTCGTGTTCGAGCACCCCGGCCCGGACCCGGCTCTCCACGTACGCCCGCCCGCGGGTCTCCAGCACGACCGAGTCGATACCCTCCAGATGCAGCAGGTGGGCGAGCATCAAGCCCGCTGGTCCCGCTCCGATGATGCCAACCTGGGTTCGCACGACGCTCCCTCCACCTGCCGGATTGGCAGGGACTTTTCCGATATGTCACATTGACGCGGGCCCTTGTCGGGCCGTACGTTCATCATAAGAACCACCGTTCGGTTAGCGAACACCCCTGACCGACCCAACCTCGAACCCATCCCCCTGGAGGTCCCATGCGACGGCCCCTCGTCGCCCTCACCCTGGCTGCCGCGCTGCTGGTCACCGCCGCCTGTGGTTCCGACTCGTCCACCGACGAGGCCGGCGGCACCGACGACGTCACCGACGTCACCGTCGGCATCATCCCGATCGTCGACGTCGCACCGATCTACCTCGGTGAGGAGAAAGGCTTCTTCGCCAAGCGCGGCATCAACCTGACCATGGAGAGCGGTCAAGGTGGTGCCGCGATCGTCCCCGGCGTGGTCAGCGAGCAGTTCCAGTTCGGCTTCAGCAACGTGACCTCCCTGCTCACCGCGCAGACCGCCGACGTGCCGGTGCAGATCGTCGCCAACGGTGTGGCCTCCACCGGCAACCCCGAGGCCGACTTCGGTGGCGTGGTGGTCCGCGAGGACAGCCCGATCCAGACCGCCGCCGACCTGGCCGGCAAGAAGGTCGCGGTGAACACGCTGAAGAACATCGGCGACACCAGCGTCCGCGAGTCGGTGCGCAAGGCCGGCGGCAACCCGGACGACATCGAGTTCGTCGAGATGGCGTTCCCGCAGATGCCGGCCGCCGTCGCCAACGGTGACGTCGACGCCGCCTGGATGGTCGAGCCGTCGCTCGCCATCGCCAAGGACGCCGGTGGCCGGGTCGTCGCCTGGAACTTCGTCGACACCGCCCCGAACCTGACCGTCGCGGTCTACTTCACCAGCACCAAGCTCGCCCAGGAGAACCCCGAGCTGGTCGAGAACTTCCAGGAGGCGATGGCCGAGTCGCTGTCCTACGCCAACGCCCACCCCGACGAGGTGCGCACCGTGCTGCGCAGCTACACCGACATCGACCAGGCGATCCTGGACGCGATGACGCTGCCGATGTGGCCGGCCGAGATCAACCGGGCGTCGATCGAGCGGGTCGCCGAGCTCGGTCTCGCCGACGGTGTCTTCGAGTCCGAGCCCGATCTGGACGCCCTGCTGCCGTGACAGCGGTCGACAACACCCCGGTCGGGGCCGGCTCCGCCGGCCCCGACCGGGGCACGTCAGCAGCAGCCCACCGGGCCGCACCCAGCCGACGCCGTCGGCCGCCGACGGCGCTGCTCGGCGTCGCCGGCCTGGCCGGTCTGCTGGTCCTGGTGCAGGTCCTCCCGTCGACCCCGCTCGTCTCGGCGCGCTACCTGCCGCCGGCCACCGAGATCCTGGCCGCCCTGGTCGAGCTGCTCGGCGACGGTGCCTTCTGGTCGGCGCTCGGCGACACGCTGACCGGCTGGGCGATCGGCCTGGCCATCGCGGTCAGCGCCGGCATCGCGCTCGGCGTGCTGATCGGTTCGGTGCCGGCGCTGCGCGCGGTCACCGCCTCGACGATCGAGTTCCTGCGGCCGATCCCGTCGGTCGCGCTGATCCCGCTCGCCGTGCTGCTCTACGGCACCGGCCTCGAATCCACCCTGCTGCTGGTCGTCTACGCCGCGTTCTGGCAGGTGCTGGTCCAGGTCCTGTACGGCGTACAGGACGTCGACCCGGTCGCCGACGAAACGGCCCGCAGCTACGGCCTCGGCCGGTGGGCCCGAATCCGCCACGTCATCTGGCCGACCTCGTTGCCGTACGTGATGACCGGCGTGCGGCTCGCCGCCGCCGTCGCCCTGGTGCTGGCGATCACCGCGGAACTGGTCATCGGCGCACCCGGGCTGGGCAACCGGATCGCCGTCGCGCAGACCTCCGGCGCCGTCGACCTGATGTACGCCCTGGTAGTGGTCACCGGACTGCTCGGCGTCGGGATCAACCTGATCGCCCGGGCGGTCGAGCGGCGGGCACTGTCCTGGCACCAGTCGATGCGCGGCGAGGTGATCGTGTGAGGGCGGCCGGGGTGCTGAAGCGGGCCGGGCTGGTCGTCGCGCTGCCGGCCGTACTGCTCGCCGTCTGGTGGTTCAGCAGTGCCGGCAGCACCAGCTTCTACGCGCCGCCGCTGAGCAAGATCCTCGGCACCTTCGCCGAGACCTGGACCGTCGAGCGCCTGCGGGCCGACGTGCTGCCCAGCCTGCTGCGGCTGGCCGCCGGCTACGCGGTGGCGGTGCTCGTCGGTGTCGCGCTCGGCGTACTGGTCGGCAGCATCCGCACCGTGCGGGCCACGTTGGAACCGGTGCTGGAGTTCTTCCGGGCCATCCCGCCACCGGTGCTGGTGCCGATCATCATGCTCTTCGCCGGCATCGAGAACACCATGAAGATCGTGGTGATCGCCGCCGGCTGCGTCTGGCCGATCCTGCTCAACACCGTCGAGGGCGTGCGCGCCACCGACGAGGTGCTCTCCGACACGGCCCGCTCCTACGGCCTGACCGGCCCGGCCCGGCTGCGGCACCTGGTGCTGCCGGCGGCCAGCCCGCAGATCGCCGCCGGCATGCGCCAGGCCCTGTCGATCGGCATCATCCTGATGGTGATCAGCGAGATGTTCGCGGCCAGCAACGGTCTCGGGTTCACCATCGTGCAGTTCCAGCGCACCTTCGCGATCCCGCAGATGTGGACCGGCATCCTGCTGCTCGGTCTGCTCGGCTTCGCCCTGTCGGTGCTCTTCCGCTTCGTCGAGATGCGGGCGTTGGCCTGGTACCACGGCCTGCGCCAGGCGCAGCGAAGCTCATGACCCGCTGCCCGGCGCGGCCGGCCGGCGTGGCGGCGCCGGAAACGATAGAGAGGTAACGAGCCCATGCTCGATGTCCAGGGCCTGCGCAAGGTCTACGACGGGCGGCAACGCCAGGTCGAGGCGGTGCGCGACCTCACCTTCACCATCGACGACGGCGACCTGGTCTGCCTGGTCGGCCCCTCCGGCTGCGGCAAGACCACCCTGCTCAAGTGCATGGCCGGGCTGCTGCCGCCGACCTCCGGCGAGGTCCGGCTGCGCGGCAAGCCGATCACCGGGCCGCCGCCCGGCATGGCGGTCGTCTTCCAGGAGTACGGGCGCAGCCTGTTCCCGTGGATGAGCGTGCGGGACAACGTCGAGCTGCCGCTGCGGCAGAAGCGCATCGCCCGGGGCAAGCGTCGGGAACTGGTCGACGAGGCGCTCGCCGCGGTCGGTCTGGCCGACACCCACAACGCCTACCCGTGGCAGCTGTCCGGCGGCATGCAGCAGCGGGTGGCGATCGCCCGCGCGGTCGCGTACCAGCCGGACGTGCTGTTGATGGACGAGCCGTTCGCGGCGGTCGACGCCCAGACCCGCGCGGACCTGGAGGACCTGATCCGCCAGCTGTGGCAGCGGCTCGGGGTGACCATCCTGTTCGTCACCCACGACATCGACGAGGCGGTCTACCTGGGGCAGCGGGTGTTGATCCTGTCCTCGTCGCCGACCGTGGTGCAGGAGAGCCTGCGGATCGACCTGCCGGACACCCGCGACCAGCTGCACACCCGCGCCGAGCCGCGCTTCACCCAACTGCGCGGGCACGTCTACGAGCAGATCCAGGCGGCCAAGCGGGGGCAGCGACCGCCCGCCCAGGCCGGCCGGCCCTGACCCTTTCCGCCCTTTCCGAGGAGGACCGAGATGCCCGCCGCCTATCTCGTCGCCGGGGTGCGCACGCCGTTCGGCCGCTACGCCGGGGCGCTCGCCCCGGTGCGTCCGGACGACCTGGCCGCTCACGTGATCCGCGAACTCGTCGCCCGGCACCCCTCGGTCGACTGGGACGCCGTCGACGACGTGGTGCTCGGCTGCGCCAACCAGGCCGGTGAGGACAACCGCAACGTGGCCCGGATGGCGGCGCTGCTGGCCGGCCTGCCGACCCGGACCAGCGGCACCACGGTGAACCGGCTCTGCGGCTCCGGGCTGGACGCGGTGGCGATCGCCGCCCGCTCGGTGGTCGCCGGCGAGGCGGACCTGGTCGTCGCCGGCGGGGTGGAGAGCATGAGCCGGGCGCCGTTCGTGCTGCCGAAGGCGGCCACGGCGTACGCGCGCACCGCGGAGATCCACGACACCACGATCGGCTGGCGGCTGGTCAACCCGCTGATGCGGGCCGGCTGGGGCACCGACTCGATGCCGGAGACGGCGGAGAACGTGGCCGCCGAGTACGGCGTGGACCGGGCCGCGCAGGACGCCTTCGCTCTGCGGTCCCAGCAGCGGGCCGCCCAGGCCCAGGCGAGCGGCCGGTTGGCCACCGAAATCGTGCCGATCGAGGTGCCGCAGGGCCGCAAGGGCACGGTGACCGTTTCGGTCGACGAACACCCCCGACAGACGTCGCTGGAGAAGCTGGCCGCCCTGCCGACACCGTTCCGCTCCGGCGGTACGGTGACCGCCGGCAACTCCTCCGGGGTCAACGACGGCGCGGTCGCGCTGCTGGTGGCCAGTGACGCGGCCGTCCGGCGGTACGGTCTGACCCCGCTGGCCCGGGTGGCCGGCGCGGCCACCGCTGGCGTCGAGCCCCGGGTGATGGGCATCGGCCCGGTACCGGCCACCCGCCGATTGCTCGGTCGGCTGGGCGTCGAGCTGTCCGAGGTGGACGTCGTGGAGCTCAACGAGGCGTTCGCCGCGCAGGCGGTGGCGGTGCTGCGGGAACTGGGCCTGCCGGCCGAGGCGGAGCACGTCAACCCGAACGGCGGGGCGATCGCCCTCGGGCACCCGCTCGGGGCCAGCGGGGCGCGGCTGGCGCTGACCGCCGCGCTGGAGCTCGGGGTCCGCGACGCCGACCGGGCGCTGTGCACGATGTGCATCGGGGTCGGGCAGGGCATTTCCCTGCTGCTCGAGTCGGCCAGCTGAGATAGTGCCGATCTGCCGATCCGGTGGGCGGGTGTCGGGCCGGATCAGGGCAATGTCGTGAACCTGCCAACGGTGCACATTCCACCGTCGTGGCGTTAGCATGGGCCGGCGCCCGGTGCGGACGGCTGGTGCCCGTGCCGACCCCGCCCGTCACGCCAGGGCCGACGCGGACGTCGCGAACGAGCTGGAGGCAGGATGGCGGAGCAGGCCAGTGGAGTCCCGGCCGGAGTAGACCTGAGCCGCCCCAGCGCCGCGCGGGTCTACGACTACTTCCTCGGCGGGGCCCACAACTTCGACGTGGACCGTCAACTCGCCGAGCAGATCGCCGCGATGACGCCGCACCTGGCGGAGACCATGCGGGCCGGTCGGGCGTTCCTGCGTCGGGCGGTGCGGGCGCTGCTCGCCGACGGCGTCGACCAGTTCCTGGACATCGGCTCCGGCATCCCGACGGTGGGCAACGTCCACGAGGTGGCCCACACGGTCAACCCGGCGGCCACCGTGGTCTACGTGGACATCGACCCGGTGGCCGTGGCGCACAGTCGGAGCATCCTGGCCGAAGTCGGGCGGGCCGCGGTCCTGCAGGCCGATCTGCGCGAACCGGAGGCGATCTGCACGCAGGCCGCCGCGACCGGTCTGATCGACTTCGCCCGGCCGGTCGGCATCCTGCTCGCCGGGGTGGCGCACTTCGTGCCCGACGCCGACGATCCGCAGGGCGTACTGCGGCGGCTGCGGTCGGCCGCGGCGGTCGGCAGCTACCTGGTGATCTCCCACGCCACCTACGAGGACCAGCCGCCGGAAGTGCTGGCCGCGCAGCGGTTGTCGGCCCGGACCGACACCGAGATCACGCTGCGCTCGCGAGCCGAGGTGACCGCGATGTTCGGTGACTTCACCATCGTCGAACCGGGGGTGGTCCACCTGCCACTGTGGCGGCCGGACCCGGACGCCGACGTGGACGCCCACCCGGAGCGGTTCGGCGCCTTCGGCGGCGTCGCCCGCCTGGACGCCGCCGCGGTCTGACCATGGCGACGTCCGAGACGGGCGATGGCGGTGCCGATCCCGAGGGTGCGCGACGCTTCGCCCGGAACTGGGCGACCGCCGCCGCCGGGCTCGGCTATCTGCCGTTGAGCCACGCCGAGACCGCCGACATCCTGCACGGGCACACGCTGCGGCTGGCCGCGGCGGTGCTGGCCGGGACGTTCGACGGCCAGGCCGGCCGGGACGTCGGGCGCTGGCTGGTGGAGGGCCACCTGACCGAACCGGCCGTGCTGGGCTGGACCGTCCAGGCCCTCGGCGAGGACTTCCTGCCGCTGGTGCTGCCGCAGCTGGCGACGTCGGCACCGGCCCGGGAACGGATCAGCCACCTGCAGGGCGCGCTCGCTGAGGGGTACGCCCGGGGGCTGCGTAACCGGACCTTCGCGCAGCAGTCCAGCATCCGGCAGGCGGCCTGGTCCGCCCGGGACGCTGCCGAGCAGGCGTTGCGCGACAGCGAGGTCCGGTTCCGGGCGGTATTCACCGGCGCGGCGATCGGCATCGGGCTGGCCGACCTCGACGGGCGGATCATCGACGTCAACCAGGCGTTCGCCGACATGCTCGGTTACACCATCGCGGAACTGCGGGAGATCAACGTCGGGCAGCTGTTCCACCCGGACGACGCGCCCGGCATGTACCAGTTCTACCTTGAACTCATCGAGGGTAAGCACGACCGCGCCCGGGTGGAGAAACGCTACTACCGCAAGGACGGCGCACCGATCTGGACGGACCTCGCGGTGTCGCTGATCCGGCACGACGACGGCCGACCCCGGTTCACCGTCGCGATGGTCGAGGACATCACCGACCGGTACGAGCTGCAGGAGCGGCTGCGTTTCCAGGCCGAGCACGACCCGCTGACCGGGCTGCCCAACCGGGTGCTCTTCTTCGACCGGCTCGCCCTGGCGCTGGCCGACCCGGACGGTCAGGTCGGCGTCTGCTTCCTCGATCTCGACGGCTTCAAGTCGATCAACGACGGGCTCGGCCACGACGTCGGCGACCAACTGCTCGCCGTGGTGGCGCGGCGGCTCGCCGACAGCGCCGCCGACTCCGGGCACCTGGTCGCCCGGATGGGCGGCGACGAGTTCGTGATCCTGGTGACCCGCTGCACCGGCACGCCGCAACTGGTCGGTGTCGCCCAGGCCGCCCTGGCCGCGCTGGCCGCCCCGGCCCAGGTCGACGGGCATCAGCTGACCGTGTCGGCGAGCATCGGCGTCGTCGCGTCGCCGACGGCCGGCACCACCCCCACCGAGGTGATGAAGGCCGCCGACACGACGCTGTACTGGGCCAAGGCCGACGGGCGGGGCCGGTGGGCGGTCTTCGATCCGGTACGCGGCGCGCGCGACGTCACCCGCTCGGCGCTCGCCGCCGCGCTGCCGGCCGCGCTGGACCGTGGCGAGTTCGTCGTCGAGTACCAGCCGATCACCCGGCTGTCCGACCGGACGGTGTCCGCCGTCGAGGCGCTGGTCCGTTGGCAGCATCCGCAGCTCGGCCGGCTCGGGCCGGACCGGTTCGTCGCCCTCGCCGAGGAGACCGGGCTGATCGTCCGGCTCGGCCGGTGGGTGCTGGAACAGGCCTGCCGGCAGGCCAGCCGGTGGCGGGCCGAGCACCCGCAGGCGCCGATCGTGGTCAGCGTCAACATCTCCGCCCGCCAGGTCAGCGACCCGCAGCTCGTCGGGGAGGTGGCCGGGGTGCTCACCCGGACCGGTCTGCCACCGGAGCTGCTGCAGCTGGAGCTGACCGAGAGCGCGGTGATGGCCACCGGCGGCGAGCCGCTGCCGGCACTGCGCCGGCTGGCCGGGCTCGGTGTCCGGTTGGCCATCGACGACTTCGGTACCGGCTACTCCAACCTCGCCTACCTGCGGCGGATGCCGATCCACGTGCTGAAACTCGCTGGTCCCTTCGTGGAAGGGATGCGGGTCGCCGGTCCGGAGGGCGACCGCGACGAGCGGATCGTCGACGCGCTGGTCCGGCTGGCTCACGCGCTCAACCTGACGGTCACCGCCGAGGCGGTGGAGACCGGTGAACAGGCGGACCGGCTGGTGGCACTCGGCTGCGACCAGGCCCAGGGCTGGCATTTCGGCCGTCCGGTGCCGGCCGGGGAGATCACCGAGCGGTTGTCGCGTCGCCCGGATCGGCCCGTAACCGGACCGTGAGGTCGACGGCTGCGTCGTGGGCGAGCTGGTCGGCCGTGTCCCGGCCGAACCGCACCAGATCCGGCACGGGTACGCCGTACGGCCGCTGCCCGGCGTACGGCGCGATCCGGTCCGCGGCCCTGGCCAGCAGCCGCGCCGCGCCGGCCAGGTTGCCCCGCCGCGCGTGGGTGAGCCCGACCGCCAACTGGGCCAGCCCGCGCCAGAACTCACGCTCCACCGGCGGCGCCGCCTTCCAGGCCGACTCCAGCACCTCGTGGGCGTGGAACGGCCGGCCGGCGTCGAGCAGCCGCTGCGCCTCGTCGAGCGCGTCGTGCGGGGTGAGTGCCAGGTCGTCGGGCATGGTCGGTACGCCCGACGCGCCCGGCGGCAACGGCCGACCCAGTTCGTCGCGCGGCCGGGCGTTGCGTGGCCGACCCGCGGGGTCTCGGTCCCGCTTTGGACGGTGGTCACCTGGCGACGGACGGGCCATCGGTCAACAGTAGTGCGGGCGACGGGGCCGGCCGGTCAGCGGGTGCCGGCCACAGGCAGTTCGCCGAATCTGGCGCTGCCCTTGCGTACCAGGTCCGCTGGCAGCCGGCCACCCCAGCGCGGATCGAGGACGACAGCGAGGGCCTCCTGGCCGGTCAACGCCGTCGGTAGCGGAGTGCTCCGGGCCGGGCCACCGCGGCATCGGGCCAGATCCAGCTGGATCAGGGTGCCGTCGGCTCGGTGGTACCGCACCGAGCGGCCACCGAGGCAGGCGTCGGAGACATCATCGAAAATCACCGTGCCGCCGTCGGCCAGCGGGTAGCAGATCTGGCCGGCGGCGCAGCCCGCCGCCAGCACGTCGTCCGGCAACTGGTCGGCCGACAACGAGAACCGGATCAGCAGGGGGCCGTCTCCCCGGTCCAGTTGGAGTTGCACGGCCACCACGCCAGCCGACCCGGCCGGGTCGACCTTGGCGTACCCGCTGATTCGGCCGGCCGGCAGCAGCCGGGTGAGCAGTTCCAGCGCACCCTCCGCGGTGACCGGTGCGGTGTCGCCGATGGCGACCGGCGGGATGTCGAGGTCCCACACGGCGACCGGGCAGTTGGCCACCTCGGTGGGCGCGGCCGGCAGCGCGGTGACCGTGGCCGTGCCGCCGTTGACGTCACACCCGGACCCGACCGTCGGCTCGCCGGTAGCCGGCGACACAGGTGCGATGCTCGTCGCCCCGGCCAGTTCCGCGCCGGGGGTGACCGATCCGGCCGGTGCCGCCGGTTGACCGACGCCCGGCGCACCGACGTCGGGCGGTCCACCGCCCGGCACCGGCAGCCCGACCCCCACCACCGTCGGACCCAGCAGTACGGCACCGGTCGCCAGGGCGGCGGCGATCCCGACGCCGGCGGCCCGTCGGTTGCGGCGGCGCCGCCGCCCCAGGCGCACCGACTCGGCGACCAGATCCCCGATTGGTGGTGCCGGCCGCGCGGCCAGCTCCTGTTCCAGCAGTCGCCTCATCTCACCTGCCACGGTGACCGCCTCTCCGGTGCCGCTGGCTATGTCCGCCGGCGCCGGTTCGGCGCCCGTACCCGGCATGACGTCCCGGCCGGGCGGTCCGGTGACAGACCGCGCCGGATCGCTTCCAGCCATCGGCGGTGCCCATCGCCTCGAGCACACGCCAAGTCAACGGCCGATTCCGACGTGCGACGATTGGTGGCATGGGCAGACTGCACGCCGGGATCGACGGTCGGCTGCGCGAATTCATCGAAGCTCAACCGATGTTCTTCGTGGCCACCGCGCCCTCCGGCGGGGCCGGGCACGTCAACGTGTCGCCCAAGGGGATGCGGGGCGCGTTCGCGGTGTTCGGTGAGCATCAGGTCGGGTACCTCGACTACCACGGCAGCGGTGTCGAAACCGTGGCACATCTGCGGGACAACGGCCGGATCACGGTGATGTTCTGCGCCTTCGACGGTCCGCCCCTGGTCGTCCGGTTGCACGGCGTCGGAACGGTGGTGCCCGTCGACGACCGGCGCTTCGCCGCGCTGGCCGGTGCCTTCGGCGACCCGCCCGATCAGCACGGGGTACGAGCGGTGATCGTGGTCGACGTGCAGCGGGTCAGTGACTCCTGCGGGTACGGCGTCCCGCTGATGGACTATCGCGGGGATCGCGACCTGCTGGTCCGGGCGCACTCCCGGCGGACCGCCGAGGACCTCGCCGAGTACCGGGCGACCCGCAACGCGGCCAGCATCGACGATCTGCCCGCCTTCTCCTGACCGCCCGGTCGACCACACGTTAGGTTCGTGCGGCGCCGGGGTAGGAGGCGACCCACGCCGCACCACCGGGCCCGGCCCGGCCGGCGGACGTTGCGGGACTCCGCAGATGGAGGCGGTGGCGGCGGCCGGGTGACGGGTTCGACGAGCGAGGGTGACCAGCGATGACAGAGGGTGAGCGACCGGTCGGCGCCCCGACGGTGCCGGCTCCGCGACCGGCCGTCCCCGCCTTGCTTGCCGCCGCCCTCGACCGGGCCGGCGAGACCAACCGGCTGATCCGGGAGCGCGACTGGAGCCGCACCCCACTCGGCGCGCTGGACGGTTGGCCGGCCAGTCTGTGCCAGGCGGTCGGCATGATGCTCTCGTCGCAGGCCCAGATCGTGCTCTACTGGGGGCCGCAGCTGCGTGCCTTCTACAACGACGCCTACCTGCCCACCATCGGCGCGAAGCATCCGGCCGCCCTGGGTGAGCCCGCCGCCGAGCACTGGTCGGAGCTGTGGGACGTGCTGGAGCCGCTGTTCGCCGGGGTGGTCGAGAGCGGGACCGCCTACCGTGGCACCGACCATCCGTTCCTGCTCGAGCGGCACGGCTTCCTCGAGCAGACCTACTTCGACGTCTCCTACGACCCGCTGCGGGTCGAGGACGGCAGCGTCGGGGGTGTCTTCTGCATCGTCAGCGAGACCACCGGACGGGTGCTCGGCGAGCGTCGGATTCGCACCCTGGCCGGGCTGGGCAGCCGGTTGTCCGACCTGCAGAGCCAGGCCGACCTGCGCCGTGGTGTGCTGGAGGTGCTCGACACCTGCCGCGATGACATTCCGTTCGCCCTGTTCTACCTCGGATCGGACGCGGACTCCGCACGACTGGCCGGCTGCACGGGCGTCGCGGCGCAGACCGTCACCGCGCCGCCGCAACCGAGCCCGGGAGATGCCCCGTCCGCGCTGCTGGACGCCTTGCACAGCGGTACCGCGCGGACCGCCCGGGCGACGGACTTCGTCGCCGTACCACCGGACGCGGCGGCGCCGGAGGTGCTCGTCCTGCCGATCTGCGCGGCGACCGAACCGGTCGGTGCCCTCGTCCTCGGCCGCAGCCGGCACCTGCCGTTCACCAGCGACTACCGCGACTTCTTCGACCTGCTGACCACCCAGATCTCCAGTGCGGTGACCAGCCAGCGGGCCTATCTGCACGAGCGGGCCCGGGCCGCCGAACTCGCCATGATCGACCAGGCCAAGACCGACTTCTTCGCCAACGTCAGTCACGAGTTCCGGACCCCGCTGACGTTGCTGCTCGGCCCGATCGAGGATCAACTCGCCGACGTGGACCTGCCGGTGCCACATCGCGAGCGGGCCGAGATGATGCACCGCAATGCCCTGCGCCTGCTCAAGCTGGTCAACACCGTGCTGGACTTCTCCCGGCTGGAATCCGGTCGGGCGCGAGCGGCGCTGCAGCCGGTCGACCTGGCCGACTTGACGAACCGGTTGGCCAGCACGTTCCGGTCGGCTGCCCAGCGGGCCGGGCTGGACCTGGTTGTGCATTGCCCACCGCTGCCCGGGACCGTGCAGGTGGACCCGGATCTGTGGGAGAAGATCGTCCTGAACCTGCTGTCCAACGCGGTGAAGTTCACCTTCGACGGCACCATCACCGTGCGGTTGCGGGCGCTCGACGCGTCGGTCGAGCTCACCGTCGCCGACACCGGGGTCGGTATTCCCGCCGCTGACCTGCCGCACCTGTTCGAACGGTTTCACCGGGTAGCCGGCACCCGGGCCCGCAGCCACGAAGGCACCGGGATCGGGCTGGCGCTGGTCCGTGAGCTCGTCCAACTGCACGGCGGGACCGTCGCGGTCCGCAGCGAACCCGGTCAGGGCAGTGTCTTCACCGTCGAGATCCCGGTCGGCACCGGGCCGACCCCGCCGGCCGGCCAGGACCCTGACCGCCCAGCCGGCCAGGACCCTGACCGCCCAGCCGGGCGCGACGAGGTCGGCGACACCAGGCAGCTGTACCTGGCCGAGACGCAGCGGTGGAGCGTCGGGCCGGCGCGGGAGGTGATCGAGCAGCCACGGGTCGACCAGCCCGTCGGGCGGGTCCTGGTCGCCGACGACAACGCCGACCTGCGGGACCACGTGACCCGGTTGCTGGCACCGCACTGGCAGGTGGTCGCCGCGGCCGACGGTGCCGCGGCGCTGGCCCTCGCCACCCGTACCCCCTTCGATCTGATCCTGACCGACGTGATGATGCCGGAACTGGACGGTTTCGGCCTGGTCACGGCGTTGCGTGCGGACCGGCGGACCCGGCATGTGCCGATCGTCGTGCTCTCCGCCCGGGCCGGGCCCGAGGCCGCCGTGCAGGGCCTGTCCGCCGGTGCCGACGACTACCTGGTCAAGCCGTTCGCGGCGCAGGAACTCGTCGCCAGGGTGCGGGCCAACGTCGAACTGGGGCAGCTGCGCGGCCGGATCATCCACCAGCTGCGGGCGCTGGCCGACGCAGCCGTCGCGGTCAACACCGCGCAGACCACCAGCGAGGTGCTGCGGGTCGCGGTCGAGCACATCCAGCAGCTGGTCCGGGCGTCGAAGGTGGTCGCCACCGCCCCGGGTGCCCGCTACGAGGCGGACGGTGGCGGCCAGCCCTCCGCCGACCCGGCGACGGTCACCCCGTTCATCGGCGCCGACGGGGAACGGCTGGGCGAGTTGTCGGTCTGGCCCTTCGACGGCGCCGGCGCCGACCCGGACACCGACGAGGCGACGCTGGCGGAGTTCGCCCGGATGGTCGGGCTGCGACTGGGCAACGCCCGGCTGTACGAGGCGGAACACCGCATCGCCAGCACCCTGCAGCACAGCCTGCTGCCCCAGACGCTGCCCCGGGTGCCCGGCGCGCTGATCGCCAGCCGCTACCTGCCCGGCAACGCCGAGGCAGAGGTCGGCGGCGACTGGTACGACGTGGTGGAGGTCGGCGGTGGCCGGCTGGTCCTGGTGATCGGCGACGTGGTCGGCAAGGGCGTGAACGCGGCGGCCACCATGGGTCAGCTGCGCAACGCGCTGCGGGCGTACCTGCTGGAGGGTTTCTCGCCCGGTGACGCCCTCACCCGGCTGAACCGGCTGGTCACGACGATGGGCCGGCGTTCCCTCGCCACCGTGGTCTGCCTGTGGTTCGAACCGTCGAGCGGTGTGCTGCGCTACGCCAGCGCCGGCCATCCGCCACCGGTGGTGGTCGACGGCGCAACGGTGGGGCTGCTGCACGACCGGGCGCTCGGCCCACCGATCGGGGCGATCCGGGGCAGCCGCTACGACACGTCGACCGACCGGCTCGCCGTCGGCAGCCGACTGATCTGCTACACGGACGGGCTGATCGAGGACCGCACCGTGGGCATCGACGCCGGTCTGGACCAGGTCCGGGCCGACGCCAGAGCCGGCGGTGACCACGTCGAGGAGCTCGCCGACCGGCTGCTGCGCCGGGTGGCCCGCCGGCCCCGTCGTGACGACGTCGCGGTGCTGGTGCTGGAGGCGACCGACCTGGACCGTCTCAGGATGCGGCTGCCGGCGCAGGCACGGGCACTGGCGCTGCTGCGTCGACGGCTGGCGGACTTCTTTGCCGCGCACCGGATCGGCGACACCGACCAGTTCGATCTGACCGTGGCGATCTCCGAGGCGGCGGCCAACGCGATCGAGCACCCGGTCACCCCCGCGTGGCCGGACATCTGGCTGGAGGTCGGTATCGACGGGGACGACCTGGTCGCGAGCGTGCGGGACAGCGGCGGTTGGCGGGAGGCCTCCGACACCGGGTTCCGAGGTCGGGGACTGGCGTTGATCGCCGCCCTGGCCGAACTGCGGATCGACCGGGACGGGCAGGGCAGCGAGGTCACGTTGCGCCGTCGACTGGCTCCCCGACCGGATCCGGCCTGATCATCCGGGCCGGGCTGCCGGCCCGGATCGCCTCGGCGGCCAGCCACGGCTGCCCGCCGAGGCCGGAGATGTCCAAAACCCGGCGGACCTGCCGGGACGGCAGCACCGTCAGCGCCTGCGGGTAGCGGTCGGTGAGCTGGAGCAGCGCGTGGATGGCCGCCGAATCGAAGAACGAGACCGTACGCAGATCGAGGGTCACCTTGCCGGCGTCCTCGTGGATCGCGGCCTGGTACATGTGCTCGGCGGTGGCCATGTCCACCTCGCCGTTGACAGTGACGGTCAGGTGGTCACCGTCCAGGTCACTGGTGGCGGAGAAGAGCTGCTCCGGACCCTGCTGATCCACGAACGTAAAGATGGCACAACTGTGCGGATCCAGCAAGATTCGGCGGTAAACGGTCGGTCGCTCAGCGTGTGGGTGGCGGCCCGGTCGCCGGCCGGTCGGGTCGGCACCGACGGCGCTAGGCTGGACGCATGACCTCCGTCCGCGCTCCGCTGACCCCTGGAAAGATCTCGCCGTGGCGGCCGGTGCCGGCGCACATCACCCGGCCGGAGTACGTCGGTCGCAAGCAGCCCGCACCCTGGCGCGGCTCGCACGTCCAGTCCCCGGACACCATCGAGCGGATGCGGGTGGCGGGTCGGCTCGCCGCCCGGGCCGTGCAGCTCGCCGGTGAGCACTGCAAACCGGGGGTCACCACCGACGAGATCGACGCGGTGGTGCACGACTTCCTCTGCGACAACGGCGCCTACCCGTCGACCCTGGGCTACAAGGGGTTCCCCAAATCCTGCTGCACCAGCCTCAACGAGGTCGTCTGCCACGGCATCCCCGACTCCACGGTGCTGGCCGACGGCGACATCGTCAACGTCGACGTGACCGCCTACATCGGCGGGGTGCACGGCGACACCGACGCGACCTTCTGCGTCGGTGAGGTCTCGCAGGAAGCCCAACTGCTGGTCGAGCGGACCCACGAGGCGATGATGCGGGGCATCCGGGCGGTGGCCCCGGGGCGGCAGATCAACGTGATCGGCCGGGTGATCGAGTCCTACGCCCGTCGGTTCGGCTACGGCGTGGTACGCGACTTCACCGGCCACGGCATCGGTGAGGCGTTCCACAGCGGGCTGTACGTTCCGCACTACGACAGTCCACGACCCACGGACGTGATGGAACCGGGGATGACGTTCACCGTCGAGCCGATGATCACGCTCGGCACGCACGAGTACGACATGTGGCGGGACGGCTGGACGGTGGTCACCAAGGACCGCCGGTGGACCGCCCAGTTCGAGCACACGATCGTGGTCACCGAGGACGGCTTCGAGATCCTCACCCTGCCCTGACCGGACCGGGGCCCAGCAGACTGGTCTCACAGTGGTCGAGCCAGCGGATCTCCGCCTCCGCCCGGAACAGCATCGCGTCGAGCACCAGTCGGCCGACGCGGTCGACGTCGGCCGACCTCGCTCTGGCACGGGTCAGCTCCCGTACCGCGTCCAGGGTTGCCGCCCGTTGCGCCGCGACCACCCCGCGTACGTCCGCCCCTGGCGTGCTCAGCGCGAGGGCGATCTTCACCGTCAGTTCGTCGCGGCCTTGGCCGACGCGGTCGACCGGGCTGCTGAACCAGGTGGCCAGCGCGTCCCGGCCGGCGGCGGTGATGGCGAACGGCCGCTGCCCGGCCGCGTTGCCCGCCAGCGCACGCACCAGCCCGTCGCGTCGCAGCCTGGCGAGCGTGGTGTACACCTGTCCGATGTTGAGCGGCCACGCGCCACCGGTGGCCTCCTCGAAGGCCGCCCGGAGCTGGTACCCGTGCATCGGGCCCCGGTCGAGCAGCGCGAGCAGTCCGTGGCGGATCGACATGCCAGCTGAGTATGCATACCGGGTAGGTGGGCGGCAACCGGGATCATGAATCGCGGTTCCGGTCACGTTTGCGCCGGGCCGGCCCGGCCAGGTCACGCTTGCGCCGGGATGGACTGGCCAGGTCACGCTCAGCCGGGCCGGCCCGGCCAGGTCGGCACAGCCGGTGTGACGCCGGCCGCCTGTCGCCAGCGGGTCGCGCGGACCGCGTACTCGATCAGGACGGTGAGCGCCGCCTCGCGCTCCGCGCCCGAGGTGACCGGCAGTACCGCCCGCCAGACGGCCGCGACCCGCTCCTCCACCTCGGCGGCCAGCCGCATGGCGCTGGTCGCGTCGGTGACCGGGAACGGCAGCTGATAGGCCGGGTCGACCGGCGGCGCGGCGGCACCGACCCGCAGGATCAGTTGGTCGCGCCGGTCCCGGTGGGCGGCCTCGGCGTCGCGTGCCCGGGCAGCGGCGTCGCCGTCCAGATGGACCCCGAGCACGCCGTAGGCGAAGATCGCCGCGTACTCGGCGGTGAGTGCCTGCTCCCATCCGTCAGCCACGGTCGGCGCTCCTTCTGATCCGGTGGTCCACGTTTATCGGAGCACCTCGAGGTGGCAGGCGCGGGCCGCGGCGATCGAGCCCAGTAGTGCGGCCCGGTCGGCGGCGGCGGTGTGGCACGCCGCGGCGGCCTCGGCTGCGGCGGCCTCCTCTGCGGACCGCAACGCGGTGAGTGCGGCGGCCCGGTCGACTGGCGGGGCCGAGGTGCCGGTCCCCGGCGTGGCCGTGCCCGACGGTACGGCGGAGCCCGGGGCGCTGGGCTGGCCGCCCGGGTCGGCGGTCGTCGGGGCCGGTAGGGCGATCCCGGTCAGCCGGCTGAGCTCCTCGGCGTGCGTCCGGTGGGTGGCGACGACCGGGGCCAGCAGCGGGCCGAGCTCGGCTGTCGTGGTCATCGCGGCGTCGTACCGCGCCACCAGGTCCAGCGTGGCGGCGAGCAGTCCGGCGAGTGGATCCGGCTCCGGTTCGGGCTCCGGCTCACCGCCGAGCAGGCCGCATCCGGCCAGCCCGGCCGGGACGGCGACGGCGACCGCGGCACCGACGGCACCCCGGATCACTCCGCGTCGGCTGCAGCGGCCGGCCGGGGAGGTGGCCGGGTGCGCGGTCCTGCCGATCGCCCGCCGGCCTGGTTGGTTCACGAACACCGGACCAGTCAACACCATCGGCGCCGCAATCGGTCCGCGCCTCCCGGGGATCGGTCCGTGAGAGCCTATCCGGAAAGTCCTGCAGTAGCGACTCAGTGTGGTCGTCGCTGTCCCGGTGGCTACCCGTGTCGGCTTGCGGTCGGGTGTCCGGTTTCCCTCGGTGCGCCGGGGGGTCGATCGCCTCGGCCGCGCGTTACGCTCTGCCCAGTCGCGTCGGAGTAACATCCGACGGCACTGCTGGTGTCGCCTGGAGCGGCCAACGAAGAAGATAACGGTGGAAGGGTGCGGAGATGACACAGCGTGACCGTGCCGGTGGCAGGTCACCCGGTTCCCGCGCCCGCCGGGCCGCTACCCCCCGGCCCCGTCCGGACGGCGCCCAACGGCCCCAGGTCGCAGCTGCGGCCCGGCGCGACCGGTTGCGGGCGATCGTCGAGCCGGTGGTCCGGGCGGCCGGCTTCGATCTGGAGGACGTCTCGGTCTCCCGGGTGGGTCGTCGACACCTGGTCCGGGTGATCGTCGACGCCGACGGCGGTGTCGGGCTCGACTCGGTGGCCGAGGTGTCCCGTGCGGTCTCGGCGGCCCTGGACGAGGCCGAGTCGGTGGCCGGTACGGAGCTGATCGCCGGCGAGTACCAGCTCGAGGTCAGCTCGCCCGGCGTGGACCGGCCGCTGCGGTTGCCCCGGCACTGGCGTCGCAACGCCGGCCGGCTGGTGCGGGTGACCGCGGCCCAGCGCCAGGTGACCGGCCGGATCGTCACCGCCGACGACGAATCGGTGCAGTTGGACGTCGACGGTGGCGTCCAGCGGTGGCCCTACGACGACCTCGGCCCCGGGCGGGTCCAGGTGGAGTTCAACCGCCTCGACGAGGTCGTCGACGACGACCCGGCGGATGTCGACGACCCGTCCGACGACGACGAAGTGGAGGACGAGGAGAGGTGAACATCGACCTCGCGGCGCTGCGCGCACTGGAGCGCGAGCGGGAGATCCCGTTCGACACGATTCTCGCGGCGATCGAGGCCGCGTTGCTGACCGCGTACCGGCACACCGAGGGTGCGCAGACCCATGCCCGGGTCGAGATCGACCGGCGCAGCGGGATGGCGCTGGTCTACGCCCAGGATCTCGACGCCGAGGGCGCGGTGCTGCGCGAGTGGGACGACACACCGCATGATTTCGGGCGAATCGCCGCGATGACCGCCAAACAGGTGATTCTGCAGCGGTTGCGGGAAGCGACCGACGAAGTTCACTTCGGGGAGTACGCCGGGCGCGACGGTGACCTCGTCACCGGAGTGATCCAGGCCCATGAGGCCCGTACCGAGAAGGGAATCGTCACCGTCGACCTGGGCAAGTTGGAGGCGGTGCTGCCGGCCGCCGAGCAGGTGCCGGGCGAGACCTACCCGCACGGCCAGCGGATCCGGTGCGTGGTGGTGCACGTGGCCAAGGGGTTCCGAGGGCCGCAGATCACCCTTTCCCGGTCCCACCCCAATCTGGTCAAGCGGCTGTTCGCGCTGGAGGTCCCGGAGATCGCCGACGGCACCGTGGAGATCGCGGCGATCGCCCGGGAAGCGGGCCACCGGACCAAGATCGCGGTACGGTCGACCGCTTCCGGGGTCAACGCCAAGGGCGCCTGTATCGGTCCGATGGGCCAGCGGGTGCGGGCGGTGATGAGCGAACTGCACGGCGAGAAGATCGACATCATCGACTGGTCCGACGACCCGGCCGCCTTCGTGGGCAACGCGCTGTCGCCGGCGAAGGCGTTGCGGGTCGAGGTGGTCGACGCGGCCACCCGTACCGCCCGGGTGACGGTGCCGGACTTCCAGCTCTCGCTGGCCATCGGCAGGGAAGGGCAGAATGCCCGGCTTGCTGCCCGACTGACCGGCTGGCGGATCGACATCCGGCCGGACACCGAGGCCGGTTCCGCCGGTCGGGATCCGGCCCCGGAACCGGGCGGCGCGGTCTCTGGCGCGTCGGGGTAGACTTTTCTCGTGGTACGACGTGCGTTGCCGGTGCGCACCTGTGTGGGCTGCCGACGACGTGCACCGGTTCACGAGCTGCTACGGGTTGTCGTAGTTGGAGGCGAGGACGTGTCGCGCCTGCGACCTGATCCGATCCGTGGTCTGCCGGGGCGGGGTGCGCACCTGCATCCCGATCCGGCATGTCTGGAGCTGGCGCAGCGGCGTCGCGCCTTCGGGCGGGCGCTGCGAGTGTCCGGTGTCGTCGACACCGGCGAGCTGGCCGAGTACATCAGCACGTCAACCGCTACGTCCGGTCATCCGGCCGGACGAGGGTCGCACAGCAAGGTAGGACGACCGACATGAGCACACGATGAAGTCCCAGCAATGAGCAGGCTTCTAGTGCACGAGTGAGGTCGCTGCGGGTGCTGCCCGCACGACCTCGGAGTGAGGAGTGCAGTGGCAGGCAAGGCCCGCGTACACGAGCTCGCCAAAGAGCTCGGGGTCGAAAGCAAGACCGTTCTCGCCAAGCTCAAGGAGATGGGCGAGTTCGTGAAATCCGCGTCGAGCACGGTGGAAGCACCCGTCGCCCGACGCCTCCGTGGTGCGTTCGCGGCGGCTTCCCAGTCGTCGCCGTCGGCACCGGCCCGACCGGCCGCGTCGCCGACGAACAGCACCGAGCCGAGAGTCTCCGCCAAACCGGCGCCACCGCGCCGGCCGGCGGCGCCGTCGTCGATGCGCCCCAAGGGCCCGGTGCCCGGTCCGCCGCCGTCGGCGGCCCCGGTGGCCAAGCCAGCGAGTGCGCACGACATCGAGGTGGCCGCCGCCGAGGCGCGGGCGGCAGCGCTCAAGGCCGAGCAGGAGGCCAACGTCAAGGCCGCCCAGCAGGCGGCGAAGCAGCGGGACACCGGCCGGCGGGAGCCCCCGGCGGACGGCGGTCCCCGACCCAAGCCCGGGCCGGGGTCGGTGCCGCCGCGTCCGGGTAGCCCGGCAGCCGGTCGCTCGGCCGGTGGTCGGCCGGCGACGCCCGGTGCGCCGTCGCCTGGGGCACCCGGTCGGCCGGGTGCCCGTCCGCCGGCGCGGGGCGGCAACAATCCGTTCGGCATCAGCCAGGGTGGCGGGCAACGACCCGCCGCCGGTGGCGGGCAGCGGCCCAACCCGGCGTCGATGCCACCGCGGCCGAGTCCGGCGTCGATGCCACCGCGGCCGAGTCCGGCCTCGATGCCGTCGCAACGCCCGGGTCGCCCGGGTGGTCCCGGTGGCGCCGGTCGTCCCGGCGGTCCCGGTGGCGGCGGCCGCGGCGGTGGCGGCGGCGGTTACCGTGGCGGTCCCGGTGGCGGCGGTGGCGGCGGCGGTTACCGTGGCGGTCCCGGTGGCGGCGGCGGTGGCGGCGGTTACCGTGGCGGTCCCGGTGGCGGCGGCGGCTTCCGTGGTGGTGCACCTGCCGGTGGCGGCGGTCGGCCCGGTGGCGGCGGTCGTGGCCGTGGTGGCGGCACCGCAGGTGCCTTCGGCCGGCCGGGTGGCCGTCCGACCAGGGGCCGCAAGTCCAAGAAGCAGCGCAGACAGGAATTCGACAACCTCTCCGCGCCGACGATGAGTTCCGGCGCGCCGCGTGGCCAGGGCCAGACGGTGCGGCTGTCGCGTGGGGCGTCGCTGTCGGACTTCGCCGACAAGATCAACGCCAATCCGGGGTCGCTGGTCCAGGAGATGTTCAACCTGGGCGAGATGGTCACCGCCACCCAGTCCTGCTCGGACGAGACGTTGCAGTTGCTGGGTGAGCACCTCGGGTTCAACGTACAGATCGTCAGCCCGGAGGACGAGGACCGCGAACTGCTCGCGCAGTTCAACATCGACCTCGACGCCGAGGTGGACTCCGACCGGCTGGTCACCCGACCGCCGGTGGTGACCGTGATGGGTCACGTCGACCACGGTAAGACCAAGCTGCTCGACGCGATCCGGCAGACCAACCTGGTCGAGGGCGAGGCCGGCGGCATCACCCAGCACATCGGTGCCTACCAGGTGCACGTGCCGCACGACGGGGTGGACCGCGCGTTGACCTTCATCGACACCCCGGGTCACGAGGCGTTCACCGCCATGCGTGCCCGTGGTGCGCAGGTCACCGACATCGTGGTGCTGGTGGTCGCGGCCGACGACGGAGTCATGCCGCAGACCATCGAGGCGCTGAACCACGCCAAGGCGGCCGACGTGCCGATCGTGGTCGCGGTCAACAAGATCGACAAGCCGGAGGCCAACCCGGACAAGGTTCGCCAGCAGTTGACCGAGTACGGTCTGGTCGCCGAGGAGTACGGCGGCGAGACCATGTTCGTCAACGTGGCGGCCAAGCCCGGCACCGGCATCGATCAGCTGCTGGAGGCGGTGCTGCTGACCGCCGACGCGGCGCTCGAGCTCACCGCTCCGGTCGACGGTCCGGCGCAGGGCATCGCGATCGAGGCGCACCTGGACAAGGGCCGGGGCGCGGTGGCGACCGTACTGGTGCAGAAGGGCACCCTGCGTACCGGCGACTCGATCGTGGCGGGCGGCGCGCACGGCCGGGTCCGGGCCATGCTCGACGAGAACGGCAAGCAGGTCGCCGAGGCGGGCCCGGCCCGACCGGTGCTGGTGCTCGGCCTCACCGCGGTGCCCAGCGCCGGCGACACCTTCCTCGCCGCGCAGGACGACCGGACGGTGCGGCAGATCGCCGAGCAGCGGCAGGCCCGACGGCGGGCGGCGAGCTTCGCCAACTCGCGCGGCCGGGCCACTCTGGAGACGCTCATGGAGCAGATCAAGGAGGGCGAGAAGACCTCGCTCAACCTGATCCTCAAGGGCGATGTCTCCGGCTCGGTCGAGGCGTTGGAGGACGCGCTGTTCAAGCTCGACATCCCGGACGAGGTCCAGCTGCGGATCCTGGACCGGGGTGTGGGTGCGATCACCGAGAGCAATGTGATGCTCGCGAGTGCGTCCGCCGAGGCGGCGACGATCATCGGCTTCAACGTCCGGGCCTCCAACAAGGTCCGGGAGATCGCCGACCGCGAAGGCGTGGAGATCCGGTACTACACCGTCATCTACCAGGCCATCGAGGAGATCGACGCGGCGCTCAAGGGCCTGCTCAAGCCGGAGTTCGAGGAGGTCGAGCTGGGCAGCGCGGAGATCCGCGACGTGTTCCGTTCGTCCAAGATCGGCAACATCGCCGGCTGCATGGTCCGTTCGGGCATCATCCGACGCAACGCCAAGGCCCGGTTGCTGCGCGACGGCGCGGTGGTGGCGGACAACGTCACCATCAGCTCGCTCAAGCGCTTCAAGGACGACGCGACTGAGGTCCGGGAGGGCTTCGAATGCGGTCTGACCCTGGGGAACTACAACAACATCCAGGTGGGCGACATCATCGAGACCTTCGAGATGCGGGAGAAGGTACGTACCTGATCCGCGCGGCGTAGGGCTCGCAGTACGCCGACAGGCGGTCCGCGACCGGTGCAGCTCACCGGTTGCCGGCCGCCTGTCGGCGTCGGGTGCCGCCTGCCGGTCGGGTGCCGCCTGCCGGTCGGCGTCGGGTGCCGGTTGAGTCCGCCGGTCACCGCGTATCCTTCGGGACGATGTTCACCGGAACCGCCACCTTCGACATGCTGCTGCCGGGCGACTCCCAGTCGCTGAAGGCGAAACGCTCCTACGTACGCCCGATCGTCGCCGCGCTGCGCCGCTTCGAGGTCTCCGCCGCCGAGGTCGGCGCGCTCGACCGGCATGGCCGGGCGGAGATCGCGGTGGCCGTGGTCGCGGCCGACGCGGCGCACGTACGTGAAGTGCTGGACAACTGTGAACGGACGGTGGCCGGTCGGCCCGAGATCGAGCTGCTCTCCGTCCGGCGCCGGCTCTACGGTGCCGACGACTGATCTACGACACCGACCGGTCCGGCACGCAGGCGCACCGACCGGTCCGGCGTACGGCGCACAGGTAGGGTCGACACGTTGACCGGACACCGCGGAGGTAGAGATGACGGACCCGGCGCGGGTGCGCAGGCACGCGGAGCGCGTGCGCGAGCTGGTGGCTTCGGTGGTGCGTACCCAGATCAAGGACCCCAGACTCGGCATGATCACCATCACCGACGCGCGGATCACCGCTGATCTGCGCGACGCGACGGTCTTCTACACGGTCCTCGGTGACGCCGCCGCCCAGGCCGGCACCAAGGCGGCGTTGGACAGCGCGAACGGGCTGCTGCGCAGCACGGTCGGCAAGGCGCTCGGGCTGCGCCACTCACCGACGCTGACCTTCGTCCTCGACGACGTGCAGGAGCACGCCAAGCACATCGACGATCTGCTCGCCGCTGCCCGCAGCGCCGACGCCGAGGTGCAGCGGCTGGCAGCGAACGCCGAGTACGCCGGTGACGCCCAGCCGTACCGGGCCGAGTCGGACGACGACGAGGACGCAGCGGATGACGAGGACCCGGCGGAGGGGGCCCCGAAGGGCGCGGCGACCGCCGAGGCAGCCGGGTCCGGCCAGCCCCATCCGGACGGGCGACCTCGATGATCAGCGTTCCGTCTCCGGTCGGCCCGGTCGCCGACCAGGCGACCGGGCCGACCGGAGACGAGTGGGCGGCCGCGGTCGCCGCAGTCCGTGCGGTCCCGCCCGGCGGGAGGGTCCTGCTGCTGTGCCACGTCAATCCCGACGGTGACGCGCTCGGCAGCATGCTCGGCTTCGGGCTGGGCCTGACCCGGCTCGGCGGCTGCGCGGTGCAGGCCGCGTTTCCCGGCAACCAGGAGCTGCCGCCGTCCCTGCGCGGAATGCCTGGCTCCCACCTGCTGGTCCAGCCGGACGAGGCGTGGGCCGATCCGGATCTGGCGCTCTGCTTCGACGTCGCGAGCGCGTCCCGGCTGGACACCCTCGCCGATCGGATGACGGCCCGGACGGCGATCGTGGTCGACCACCATGCCTCCAACACCCGGTTCGGCGGTATCCATCTCGTGGACCCGACCGCGGCGGCCACCTCGGTGGTGGTCGACCAGTTGCTCGGCCGGCTCGGCGTACCGCTGGACCGGGAGATCGCCGAGTGTCTCTACATCGCGCTGATCACCGACACCGGTTCGTTCCGGTTCGACATGACCACCCCGGCGGTGCACCAGTTCGCCGCCCGGTTGCTGGCCACCGGCATCAGCCCGGCCGAGGTCTCCCGGCGGGTCTTCGACAGCCGACCCTTCGGGGCGGTCCAGCTCTTCGGCGCGGTGCTGCAACGTAGCGTCCTGGAGCCGGCGGCAGCCGGCGGCCAGGGTCTTGTCTGGACCCATGCCACCCTGGCCGATCTGGAACGTTACGACCAGCCGCCGTACGTGCTTGAGGCGTTGATCGATTCGGTCCGGTGCACGGTCGAGGCGGACGTGAGCTGCGTGCTCAAGCAGGTGAGCGAGACCGGCTGGGCGGTCTCGATGCGCAGCAAGGGCGGCGTCGACGTGAGTGCGGTGGCGGTGGCGCTCGGCGGCGGTGGGCATCGGCTCGCCGCCGGCTTCACCGGCGTCGGCAGTGCCGACGAGGTCATCGCCGCCATCCGCGCCCAGCTTGGCTGAGTGACCTCGACGCTGGCCCGGGCGTGGGCCGGTGTCCACGGGTTGCCGGATCTCGCCAACCGAGCTTTGACCGCCCGCCTAGACACTTCACTCGTCGTCACCGACCAGGGACAATCGAGTGATGGAGCAGTCGTCTGAGCTCACCGCGGAGGTGCCGCGGGCCTGGGACCGACGGGTCGTCTCGATCCCGGTCATTGCCGTGTTGTCGCTGGTGGGCGGGCAGTTGCCGTCGTTCTCGACGGCGGCGAACCTGTACACCATCGGCACCGGCGGGGCGCTGATCTGGTTCGGTCTGTCGCACCGGGTGCCACGGCGGCCGACCCCGCGTCGACTCGGTGACGGCGCGGTGTGGTGGATCGTGCCGGTCGCGATGTTCACCGTCGTCGAGGGCGCCACGTTCGCGATTGGCTCGACCGACGACTTCCCGACCTTTTCCAAGCTGGCCGATCCGGTGCTGGACGGTCAGGCGGCCCGGTCGGCGGCGTACTTCGGCTGGCTGGCCGCGTTCTGGGTGCTGGTGCGGCGATGAGCGCCACCCGGGCGTCGGTGATCGGCGGTTTCGTCGTCGCGCTGGCGCTGTTCGGGGTGCTGGAGCTGCTCGCCCGGCGGCCGGGCTCGCGGATTCCGACGTTCGGTGACGTCTGCGCGTACGTGATGCAGTACGAGGTGGGCAGGGTGCCGGTTGGTCGGATCGGGGTCTTCGGTTTCTGGTGGTGGGTCGGGTGGCACTTCTTCGCACGGTGATCGACGTGGCCAAATATAATCCTCTCGCATTCTGGGAACAGTGCGCAGGATGTGGACCTGAACGATAACTTGGGTGTGGTGCGGGCCACACCTGCCCGCCGCTTGTCCGCCTGGTCACGGCCCCGGTGATCCCGGAAGTGTCGTCGTCGGCAATCCGGTGTCAACCTGTGGGAAGGTCGTGGCGTCATGCCCAGCAAGCCCAAGCCCGAATCCGCCGACGATGCGCGCGAGCAGGCCCGGCGGGCATTGCAGATGTCGATGGATACCCGCCAGTAACGTCTGTGGGCCGCCGCCGGTCGCGCCGTCGCACGAAACCGCGCGGTCTGGGTCTGGGTCTGGGTCTGGGTCTGGGTCTGGGCCGGTGCCGTCGCCTCGGTGTGCGGTGATCCGCCTAGGTAAGTGATCCAGGCAATAGCACTCCTTACCAATCGGCTGTCAGGCTGTACCTCGATGGCCACCTCCCGCACGGCGCCCCCATCTCCACCATCAGGCCCGGGGCCCGAACCAGGCCCGGGGCCCGAACCACAGTCGGCGTCCACCCGACGGATCATGCGCCTGGCACTGCCCGCTTTTGTCGTGCTGGCGGCCGAGCCGATCTACGTCCTCGTCGACACCGCCGTCGTCGGCCGTCTCGGGCCGGTGGCCCTCGCCGCCGTCGCGGTGGGCGGCACCGTGATGTCGGTGGCCGCCTGGCTCGGCACCGTCGCGGCGTACGGCACCACCGGCCGCGCCGCCCGCCGTTACGGCGCCGGCGACCGGACCGCCGCCCTGGCCGAGGGAGTCCAGGCGTCCTGGCTCGGGGCGTTCGCCGGACTGCTGCTCGCAGTGGCGCTGCAGATCCTGGCCGGTCCGATCACCGCTGGGCTCGCCGGGCAGCACAGCCCGGTCGCCGACGCCGCCGAGCAGTGGCTGCGGATCGCTGCCTGGGGCGCGCCGGGTCTGCTACTGGCCGCCGCCGGCAACGGCTGGATGCGCGGGGTGCAGGAGACCCGCCGTCCGGTGCGGTACGTGCTGGTGGCCAACGTCGTCTCCGCTGTGCTCTGCCCGGTGCTGGTCTACCCGCTGGGTCTGGGGCTGACCGGATCGGCGGTGGCCAACGTCGTCGCGCAGACCCTGGGCGGTCTGCTCTTCGTCCGGGCGTTGGTGACGGCCGGGGCACCGTTGCGCCCCCGGCCGCACCTCCTGCTGACCCACCTCACCGTCGGACGTGACCTGCTGATCCGAGGCGCCGCGTTCCAGGTGAGCTTCCTGTCCGCCACCGCAGTCGCGGCCCGGTACGGCACCATCCAGGTCGGTGCCCACCAGATCGCCATCCAGCTGTGGTTCTTCACCGCGCTGGCGATGGACGCGCTGGCGATCGCCGGGCAGTCGCTGGTCGGCGCGGCGCTGGGCGCCGGAGACGCGGCGGGCGCCCGGCTGCTCGCCCGCCGGCTGGTGCTGTTCGGCGCCGTTGCCGGCGTCGGGTTCGCGGTGCTGTTCGCCGTCGGTGCCCCGGTGATTCCCGGCTGGTTCAGCCCCGACCCCGGGGTGCACGACCAGGCGATGGTCATCTGGCCGTGGTTCGTGGCGTTGCAGCCGGTAGCCGGGGTGGTCTTCGCTCTCGACGGGGTCTTCATCGGGGCGGGTGATCTGCGTTACCTGCGTGACCTCACGATCGGCGGCGCGCTCGGCGGATTCCTGCCGGTCATCTGGGCCGGCTACCTGCTCGACCTCGGTCTGGCCGGCATCTGGGCCGGGCTGGCGGTGTTCATGCTGGTCCGGCTGGTCGGGCTGGTCCACCGGCTGAAGTCGCCGCGGTGGACGGTGCTCGGCGTGCCGGCCGGCCGGACCTGATCGCCGCGCCCGTCGGCCGGCCGGACCTGATCGCCACGGCGCATCGGGATCTGGCAGGCTTGGCAGTCGTGAGTACGCACGGACTGATCGTGGTCGACAAGCCGGCCGGGATGACCTCGCACGACGTCGTCGCCCGGATCCGGCGGCTGGCCGGCACCCGGCGGGTGGGCCACGGCGGCACCTTGGATCCGATGGCGACCGGCGTGCTGGTGGTCGCGGTGAACCGGGCCACCCGGCTGCTCACCTACGTGATCGGCGTCGGCAAGACCTACACGGCCACCATCCGGCTCGGCGTGTCGACGGTGACCGACGACGCCGAGGGGGAGGTCACCGACCGGTCGTCGGTGGACGGTGTCACCGAGGAGCGGATCCGGGCCGGCCTGGCGGCGCTGACCGGGGAAATCGACCAGGTGCCCAGCGCCGTGAGCGCAATCAAGATCAACGGACAGCGGGCGTACCGGCGGGTCCGCTCCGGTGAGCAGGTCGAGCTGGCCGCCCGCCGAGTGACCATCTCCCGCCTCGACGCGGTCGCCGTCCACCCGCCGACCGACGGCAGCGTCGACGTCGACGTCGAGGTGGCCTGCTCGTCCGGCACGTACATCCGGGCCATCGCCCGGGACCTGGGGGCCGCGCTCGGCGTCGGTGGGCACCTCACCGCGCTGCGCCGGACCGCGGTCGGCGGGTTCACGGCGGCCGAAGCCGCCACCCTGGCCGAGCTTGAGCAGCGGGCACCGGACGTGGTGCAGTTGCCCATGGCGGCCGCCGCCGGTCGCTTCCTCACCGGCCGCGAGGTCGGCGCGGAGGAGTCGCGGGTGCTCGGTCACGGTGGCCCGATCGCACCGATCGGGCGACCCGGGCCGTACGCGGTCTACGCCCCGGACGGCGAACTGCTCGCGGTGGTGTCGGAACGCGACGGCCGGGCCCGGGCGGAGATCGTGCTCGCGCCGGCGTGACAGCATCGAACCCGGCCGGTCACCCGGTTGGGCAAACCTTGGCGGCACAGGCGGGAGGCATCATGCAGCGGTGGCGGGGAGTGGAGGCGGCCGGTGGCGGCTGGGGCCGCGCGGTGGTCACCATCGGGGTGTTCGACGGCATCCACCGCGGGCATCAGGCAACCATCGGGCACGCCGTCAAGCGGGCCCGTGACCTCGGTATCCAGTCCGTGGTGGTGACCTTCGACCCGCATCCGGCAGAGGTGGTGCGGCCCGGTAGCCATCCGGCGGTACTCACCGGGCCGGCCCGCAAGGCCGAGCTGATCGAATCGCTCGGCGTGGACGTGCTCTGCGTGCTGCCGTTCACCGTCGAGTTCTCCCGGCTGACCGCCGAGCAGTTCGTCCACGACCTGCTGGTCGAGCACCTGCACGCCGCCGTGGTGGTGGTGGGGGAGAACTTCCGGTTCGGGCACCGGGCCACCGGCGACGTCGCGCTGCTGGCGCGGCTCGGTCGCCGGTTCGGGTTCGCCGTGGAGGACGCCAGCCTGGTCACCGACAGCGGTACGGTCTTCTCGTCGACGTACATCCGGGCCTGTATCGACGCCGGGGACGTGACCGCCGCCGCCGCCGCACTCGGCCGGCCGCACCGCCTCGAAGGGGTGGTGGTCCGCGGCGACCGTCGCGGCCGGGAGATCGGCTTCCCCACCGCGAACCTGCTCACCCCGCGATACGCGGCGGTGCCGGCGGACGGCATCTACGCGGCCCGGCTGGTGCGCTCGGACGGCCCGGTCCGCCCGGACGGGCTCAGCGGCGGAGGCCCCGGACTGCCGGCCGCCGCCTCCATCGGCACCAACCCCACCTTCGCCGGCCGCGACCGCCGGGTGGAGGCGTACGTCCTCGACTTCGACCGGGACATCTACGGCGAGCAGGTGGCGATCGACTTCGTCGCCCGGTTGCGGGAGACCCGCCGGTTCGACGGGGTCGGTCCGTTGGTCGCCCAGATGAACGAGGACGTCGCCCAGGTCCGGACGGTGCTCGGGGCCTGACCCGACCCGTACGGTGCTCGGGGCCTGACCCGAGTCGACGAGCAGGGCCTGGCCCCCGGCGTCGGCAACCCCGGTGGGCAGCGGCGATACGACGCACCGTGGCCTTGCCGGCCTCCGTGCCGACCGGCTGGTAGCCTGAACGCAGCGTCGGACCACCGACGATTCGTCTCGCCTGCCTGCACGACGCCGCGGGCGCGAGGCGAGGGACGACCCCACACAGATTCAGGGAGACCATGGCGCTCGATCAGGAAGCCAAGCGCAAGATCCGCGAGGAGTACGCCACCGCCGACGCGGACACCGGTTCGCCGGAGGTCCAGGTCGCGGTGCTCACCAAGCGGATCGCCGACCTCACCGGGCACCTCAAGGTGCACAAGCAGGACCACCACAGCCGTCGTGGTCTGCTGCTGCTGGTCGGCCGGCGCCGCCGGCTGCTCAACTACCTGCAGAAGAAGGACATCAACCGCTACCGGTCGCTCATCGAGCGGCTCCGCCTGCGGCGGTGACGTAGCGGCGCGGCGGCGGTCGTCCGCGACCCCGCCGCGCCGCACCACCACCATTCGACACACCGGGCACCACGACCCCACCCGTCGAAGGGAGCCGGTCAACGTACCGGTCCTCGGTAGTGGCCCCCGGGCCAGCCGGCCATCACGCCGGCTCCCCCGGGCGCTTCGATCGATGACCGGCCGGTTGAGCAGCTCCCCGAGGTCGTGGCCCCACGACGCGTAAAGGAGCGCGACCCGACCATGACCGAGCAGCACAATCTCGGCACCCAACGCAGCACCGCCGTGATCGACAACGGAGCCTTCGGCACCCGCGAGGTCACCTTCTCCGCCGGGCGGCTGGCCCGCCAGGCCGCCGGCTCGGTGATCGCCCAGCTGGGCGACACCGTGGTGCTCTCCGCGACCACCGCCAGCAAACAGCCGCGTGAGCACCTCGACTTCTTCCCGCTCACCGTCGACGTCGAGGAGCGGATGTACGCCGCCGGGCGGATCCCCGGATCGTTCTTCCGCCGCGAGGGCCGGCCCAGCGAGGAGGCGATCCTCACCTGCCGGCTGACCGACCGGCCGCTGCGCCCGACGTTCGCCAAGGGCCTGCGCAACGAGGTCCAGGTGGTGGCCACCGTGCTGGCGCTGGACCCGGCCCACCCGTACGACGTGATCGCGATCAACGCGGCATCGATGTCCACCAAGCTGTCCGGCCTGCCGTTCTCCGGGCCGATCGGGGCGACCCGGATCGCCCACGTCGACGGCGCGTGGGTGGCCTTCCCGACCCTGGACGAGCTGTCCCGGGCCACCTTCGACATGGTGGTCGCCGGCCGGGCCCTGCCGGACGGTGACGTGGCGATCATGATGGTCGAGGCCGAGGCCACTCCGCACGCGGTCGGGCTGATCGCCGGTGGCGCCACCGCCCCCACCGAGGACGTGGTGGCCAGCGGGCTGGAGGCGGCCAAGCCGACCATTCGCGAGCTGTGCCGGGCGCAGAGCGAGCTGGCCGAGGTGGCGGCGAAGCCGATCGCCGACTTCCCGGTCTTCCTCGACTACGGTGACGACGCCTACGACGCGGTCGTGGCCGCCGGCCGCGACGAGGTCGCCGAGGCGTTGAAGATCGCCTCGAAGGCGGAGCGTGAGGACGCGCTGGACCGGATCAAGGACAAGGTCGCCGGTGAGCTCGGCGAGCGGTTCGAGGGCCGGGAGAAGGAGATCAGCGCGGCCTTCCGGTCGCTGACCAAGTCCGAGGTCCGGGCCCGGGTGCTACGCGAGCAGGTACGCATCGACGGCCGTGGCCCGCGGGACATCCGCCCGCTCACCGCCGAGGTCGGGGTGCTGCCCCGGGTGCACGGCTCGGCGCTGTTCGAGCGCGGCGAGACGCAGATCCTCGGGGTCAGCACACTCAACATGCTCCGGCTGGAGCAGACCCTGGACACCCTCTCCCCGGAGAAGTCCAAGCGCTACATGCACAACTACAACTTCCCGCCGTACTCCACCGGCGAGACCGGCCGGGTCGGTTCGCCGAAGCGGCGGGAGATCGGCCACGGTGCGCTCGCCGAGCGGGCCCTGGTGCCGGTGCTGCCGACGCGTGAGGAGTTCCCGTACGCGATCCGCCAGGTGTCCGAGGCGCTCGGCTCCAACGGTTCGACGAGCATGGGCTCGGTCTGTGCCTCCACGCTGTCGCTGCTGTCTGCCGGGGTGCCGCTGAAGGCCCCGGTGGCCGGGATCGCGATGGGCCTGATCTCCGACGAGGTCGACGGGCAGACCCGGTACGTCACGCTGACCGACATCCTCGGCGCCGAGGACGCGTTCGGCGACATGGACTTCAAGGTGGCCGGCACCCCCGAGTTCGTCACCGCGCTGCAGTTGGACACCAAGCTCGACGGCATCCCGTCGGACGTGCTCGCCGGCGCCCTGCAGCAGGCCCGCGAGGCCCGGATGACCATCCTGGAGGTCATGCGCCAGGCGATCGAGGGCCCGGCCGCGATGAGCGAGCACGCCCCCCGGGTGACCACGGTGAAGATCCCGGTCGACAAGATCGGCATGGTGATCGGCCCGAAGGGCCAGACCATCAACGCGATCCAGGACGAGACCGGCGCGGACATCTCGATCGAGGACGACGGCACCATCTACGTCGGCGCCACCAACGGGCCGGCCGCCGAGGCCGCCGTCGAGCGGATCAACGCGATCGCCAACCCGACGCTGCCGAAGGTGGGCGACAAGTTCCTCGGCACGGTCGTCAAGACCGCCGCGTTCGGCGCGTTCATCTCGCTGCTGCCCGGCCGCGACGGCCTGCTGCACATCTCCAAGGTGGGCGACGGCAAGCGGGTCGAGCGGGTCGAGGACCACCTCAACGTCGGCGACAAGGTCGAGGTGCAGATCGCCGACATCGACGCCCGGGGCAAGATCTACCTGGACAAGGTCCGCCCGGAGGGCGCCGAGGCGCCGGCCGCGTCCGACGGCGGCGAGCGTCCCGGTGGCCGCGACCGCGGCGACCGTGGGCCGCGTGACCGTGGTGACCGGGACCGTGGCGACCGGGGCCCCAGCCGGGGCGACGGTGGCGAGGGCGGCGAGCGCCGCCGACGTAACCGGCACAGCTGACGCCGGCCGAGATGGCCAGGACCGAACCGGTCACCGGCCGGGGCCTGTCCCGGCCGGTGACCCGGACACTCACCGCCGACCCGTTGGGCGGCACGGTACGCCGTACCGTGCTGCCCAACGGGCTGCGGGTGATCACCGAGGCGATTCCGGCGATGCGCAGCGTGTCGTTCGGCGTGTGGGTCGGGGTCGGCTCGCGCGACGAGACCCCGGCCCGCTCCGGTGCCTCGCACTTCCTGGAACACCTGCTGTTCAAGGGGACGCAGCGGCGTACCGCGTGGGACATCTCGTCGCAGATCGAGGCCGTGGGCGGCGAGACCAACGCCTTCACCACCAAGGAGTACACCTGCTACTACGCGCGGGTGCTCGACGAGGACCTGCCGCTGGCCGTCGACGTCGTCTGTGACCTGGTGGCCAACTCGGTGATCGACCCGGCCGATGTGGAGACCGAACGTGGCGTGATCCTCGAAGAGATCGCCATGCACGACGACGAGCCCGACGACGAGGTCCACGACCTGCTCGCCGAGGCCGTCTTCGGCCCGCATCCGCTCGGCCGGTTGATCTCCGGCACCGAGGCGACGATCTCGGCGTTGACCCGCCGGCAGATCCACGACTTCTACCGGCGCCGCTACACCCCGGGGGCGATGGTGATCGCCGCCGCCGGCAACCTCGACCATCGGGCGGTGGTCCGTCAGGTACGGGCCGCGCTGCGGGGCAGCCCGTTGGACGCCGAACGGCCCGGTGCGCCGGCGCCGCTGCGCCCGGCGACCCCGGCGGTACGCACCCGCCGGCCCCGGGTGACGCTGCGCCGCAAGGAGACCGAGCAGGCCCATCTGGTGCTCGGCGGCCCGGGTATCAGTCGCGGCGACGACCGTCGGTTCGCGCTCGGGGTGCTGAACAACGTGCTCGGCGGCGGGATGTCCAGCCGGCTGTTCCAGGAGGTACGGGAACGCCGGGGGCTCGCGTACTCGGTCTACTCGTACGCCAGCCAGTACGCCGACGGCGGGATGTTCGCCGTCTACGCCGGATGTGCGCCGAGCCGGGTCGACGAGGTGCTGGAGCTGGTCCGGGCGGAGCTGGCGGCGGTCGTCGAGCACGGGCTGAGCTCCGACGAGCTGGCCCGGGGCAAGGGTATGAGCCGGGGTGGGTACGTGCTGGGCCTGGAGGACACCGGGTCCCGGATGGGTCGGCTGGCCAAGGGGGAGCTGCTCTACGGCGAGCAGTTGACCGTGGACCAGCTGCTCGCACGGGTGGCGGCGGTGACCGCCGAACAGGTCGGCGCAATCGCTGCCGAGCTGCTCACCCGGCCGATGTCCCTGGCGGTGATCGGCCCGGTGGAGTCCGCGACGTTGGCCGGCGCGCAGTCTCCGCCGGTGGGGTAGGCGCTGGCCGGATCGCCGTCCCCGCCGGTGGGATAGGTTGTGCCGGTGAGTGAATACGGTACGAATGTGACAGTCTCCCCGGGCGGGTCCGGGGCGGCCGCCCGGTCGTCCGCCGCGCCGGTCCGGGTCGGCGTGCTGGGGGCCCGGGGCCGGATGGGCGTGCAGGTCTGCCGAGCGGTCGAAGGGGCCGACGGACTCGCACTAGTCGCCACGATCGACGAGGGTGACCGGTTGTCCGACGCCTCGGACGCCGCCGCCGAGGTGGTCGTCGACTTCACCAACCCCGACGCGGTGCTGGACAACCTGCGCTGGTGCATCGACCAAGGGATCAATGTGGTCGTCGGGACCAGCGGGTTCACCGATCAGCGCCTCGACCTGGTCCGCTCCTGGCTGTCCGGCAAGCCCGAGGTCGGCGTGGTGATCGCCCCCAACTTCGGCATCGGCGCGGTGCTGATGATGCAGTTCGCGGCGAAGGCGGCGCGGCACTTCGAGTCCGTGGAGATCATCGAGCAGCACCACCCGGCGAAGGTGGACGCGCCCAGCGGCACCGCCGGGCACACCGCGCGGGTGATCGCGGCGGCCCGGGCCGCCGCCGGGTCGGCCGCGATGCCGGACGCCACCACCGCCGAGGTGCCGGGCGCGCGGGGCGCGGACATCGACGGGATCCGGGTGCACTCGGTACGGGCGGCCGGCCTGGTCGCGCACCAGGAGGTGCTGTTCGGCACGGCGGGGGAGACCCTGACGATCCGGCACGACTCCTACGACCGGGCGTCGTTCATGCCGGGGGTGCTGCTGGCGGTACGGGCCGTGACGCGCCGCCCCGGGTTGACCGTCGGGCTGGACAGCCTGCTCGACTGATTCCCTACCGGGTCACTGCTCCTCGGCTGCCGGTGGGACCGCCACGTGCAGCCGTAGCTGCGGCACCAGCATGTCGGCCACGTCCAACGCCCGCGTCGCCCCGTCCGGCTCCCAGCCGGCCGAGCCGAGGAACTTGCGGGTCGCCGGGTCCCGTTCGTACGCCCAGGCGAGCGCGGTGTCGAAGTCGTCGGTGCGCCACAGGTCCACGGCGGCGGCGAGCAGCCGGCTGCCGTGTCCCCGCCGACCCCAGCGCGGCTCGACCAGCAGGTCGGTGACGGCGGCGACCCGGTCACCGAGCGCCTCGGCCGGTTCCTCGGGGGCCAGGGCCTGCTCGTCGGCCGGGCCGGACGCGGTGAAGCCCACCAGATAGGATTGCTCGGCCTGCTCGACGGCGACCAGCACCCGGTGCCGCTGCGACGGCGGATCGTTGATCGCGGCGTCCCACCGCTGCGCCAGCCAGTCCTCGTCCACCTCGTCGAGCACCTGCCGGGGCAGCAGCCGCCGGTAGGCGACCCGCCAGGTGGTCAACTGGATGCGGGCGATCTCACCAGCGTCGCCCGGTCGGGCAGGACGGACATATCCGAGCGCCATGAGTGGTCAGCGTACGGACAGGGGGGCGGCCATGCCGCAGCGGGCCGCCGGGGGCACCGGCCGGCGGGTGGCTATCGTGGTGGCCCTCGCGGTCGTCGTCGCCGGCTTCCTCGCCGTCGCCGCCGAACGGCACGGCTTCTTCGACCTCAAGGTCTACTACGGGGCGATGCACCACTGGCTGCGCGACGGCGGCGAACTCTACGACCACATGAAGCCGTTCAGCCAGTACGGGTTCACCTATCCGCCGTTCGCCGCGCTGGTGATGTCGCCGATGGCGGTCCTGCCGTGGCATCTGGCGATCGTGGTGAGCGTGACGCTCGCCGTGGTGACCAGCGCGCTGGTGCTGTGGTGGCTGGTCGACCCGATCTCCCGCCGCGAGGGCTGGACCCGCTGGTTCGCCTTCGCCGTCGCCGCCTGCCTGGTGGCCGCGTACGAGCCGATGCGCGAGACGGTGAACTTCGGCCAGGTCAACACGCTGCTGCTGGTCCTGGTCGCGGCCGACCTGCTGTGGCTGATCGCGGCCGGGTCGCCGGTGCCGCCGCGCTGGCGTCGGTTCGCCGGGGTCGGGGTCGGCCTGGCGACGGCGATCAAGCTGACCCCGGGCATCTTCATCGTCTACCTGCTGGTCACCCGGCGGTGGCGGGCGGCGGTCACCGCCGCCGGTACGGCGACGGTGGCGACCCTGGTCGCGGCGGCGGTCGCGCCAGACGCGTCCCGGGAGTTCTGGACGCAGGCGCTGTGGAACACCGACCGGGTAGGTGCGTTGGACTTCGTCTCCAACCAGTCGTTGCGCGGAGTCGTCGCCCGGATCGATCCGCTGCATCCGAGTACCGTCGCCTGGCTGGTGCTGGTGCTGGTCACGTTGATCTGGTGGGCGTGGCGGTGCCGCCGCGCGGTCGCCGCCGGCGACGAGGCGACCGGGCTGGCGTTGACCGGCGTGGTCGGCTGCCTGGTCAGCCCGGTCACCTGGGTGCACCACCTGGTGTGGTTGCTGCCGGCGCTGATCCTGCTGGTGGACAACGGGCTGGCCGCGCCGCGGGACAGCCGGCGGCGGCGGGCGTTGCTCGGCTTCGCCGTGGTCGGCTATCTGCTGCTGATCAGCCGGCTGGTGTGGATATGGCGCGAATCCGACGCCGCGAACGTGGCCGGCTTCGTCGGCAGCAACGCGTACGTGTGGGTGAGCCTGGGGCTTCTGCTGTTCCTGCCGGTGCGCCAGCTGGACCCGTCCGCCCGCTGGCCGGCACCGGCCGCCGGTCGACCGATCACATCGAGGTGAGGCTGACGCACGTCATCTTCGAACTTGACGTGCGTCAGCCTCACCTCAATGCCGGATGCCGGGTCATCGTGCGGCGGTGCCGGTGGTTGGGCTGGTCGGCTGCGGCTGCCGCCACATCGGCCACAGCGGCGGGCCGTTGTCGGGTAACGCCAGTGGGTGTCGGGTGGTGGGTCGGTAGCCGTGGCGTAGGTAGAGGTCGCGGGCGGCAGGGCTGGTGGCGACGAGGTAGCTGGCGATGCCGGCGGTATCGCAGATCCGGTGTCGGTGGCGTAGCAGCGCGCCGCCGATGCCATTGCGCTGCCGGTGCGGTGCCACCCCGAGGTACGCCAGGTAGGTGTGTGGTTGGCGCGGCGCGTGGGTGTGGAGCAGGGCGGCGAGTTGGAGGAACCGGTCGGCATGGCGGCCGGTGATGCGTCGTAGCCGGGCGGTCTGCCGGTCGGTGGTGGTGTGGGCGATCGGGTACGGCAGCCACAGCGCCGCTGCGGCCCGGTCGATCGTCGTGTGGACGGTGCCGTCGGTCATCGCCTGGGCCAGCAGGCCGGGGCAGAGCCGCTGGTAGACGTCCCGCCGCCGTACCGGGTGGGGGATCAGCCAGCGGGCGTCGGGGGTGTCGACGAACGCGTCGACCAGCACCCGGGCCAGGCGCGGTACGTCGTCCACCCCGGCCCGCCGCACCCGCACCGTGCCGGCGGTCGCGGTCACCACCGGCTCCGTCGGTCGTGTTGGCCGTGTTGGCTGTGCCGGCTTCGTCGGTCGGCGGCGGCAAGATGCCGCACCAGCTGATCGACCCCCGGCGGCACGGGGGTGAGCAGCTGCCGCAGCTGCCGACGGGCGGTGAGCGTGTCCGCGCCGAGGATGTGGCCGCCGAGTCCGGTCGCCACGCAGAGGCGGGCCAGCGTGCTGTCGTGTGTGTTGAGGCGGGTGTGGCGGCGTACCCGCATCGACAACCGCGCCCACGGCCAGGCGGCGACGTTCGTGTCCACCGGCGGGTAGACGGTGTCCCGGCGCAGCCAGCGGCGGACCGTGCGGGGCCGGACCACCCCGGCGGCGGTGAGCCGGTCGGCGACGCTGCGGTAGGTGTGCCCG
>Ga0207773_100179_pt1 | contig 49033 bp, 45 predicted proteins | sample TtaePargueraPR_2_FD_187281 | JGI IMG/M metagenome (GOLD analysis project Ga0207773, IMG submission 187281) | Aerobic enrichment media microbial communities from Bioluminiscent Bay, La Parguera, Puerto Rico - Tt and M1 (3) (SPAdes) | ecosystem: Environmental > Aquatic > Marine > Unclassified ...
GACTCGTATGCTTGCCGGAATGGGAGGGTTTTTAGGTCGAAAAGGTGATGGAGAACCTGGCGTAAAAACAATATGGGAAGGTTACGATAAGCTGTTACATTATATCGAGGCAGCTGATGCTCTTGGGTTTTAAGATGTGTATAAAACTAAGGCAAAGCGTTACGTGTAAGTAAGGATCGAAAATGGGTGTCTACTACATCATTGTGAACGATACTAAAAAAGAATATATCGATCCGGCTGACTTTAATGAGAATTTCAAGCTGAGCGGTATATTTCAAGGGGTTCACGGTAGTGCAATAGCAAAATTGCTTTGCTCAACTCAAAGTCCAACGACCTATTCCTATGGCTATTGGTCTGGCGATAGCATACGCATTCTTGGTGACAATACTCAGGATGCTGAGCATAGCGCTATTATGGGCGCATACAAAAACATAGGTTTTTATGCTTTAGCCTACGAATTTGAAGAAAGTGCCAAGCATATCCGAGACAAAATCATGGAAAAGGCGGCAAGTTGCACTGAGCTACGTCAAGGTCTGGATCGAGTTAACCCTATAGTTGCATAAAAAATGCACTACCCTTTGCAAAAAACCCGAAGTTTACAGTCTCAAACGTAACTTTCAGCTAAGTTTCTGGACCTCACTAAAAGTGAAGTCCAGAAAACGGCAAAAAAACACTGAAAAATGCCCACGAAAAATATAAAAACGGCCCCGCGACTGGTAATATTGGAGGCACCACACCAAACCAATAAACCAACGGAGGCCGTTCCTGTGAAGCATAGCAGATCCGATATCCACCGTAAAATCCATCGTATCCCAGAAATCAGATTCGAGGATCAACGCCTTACTTCCTTTGCGGGGATCATCCTGTTCCAACCACTGTTTTCCAAACTGGGTTTGAAAGAAAAATTCCGCGACTGCTTTCGTCATTTGAAAGTCAGCCCTGTTTTTGGACACGGCATGATTACTTTGCTGCTGGTCGTTCATCTGATACTGGGCTACCGGCGTCTGCAGGACATTCGTTACTATAGGGACGACCCGATGATACTCCGCCTGCTGGGTTTGGAGCGCTTGCCGGATGTCGCCACTGTCAGCCGTGCCATGGCTGGTATGGACGAGAATAGTGTGGGCAAGCTGCGACAAGTCAATCGACAGTTGGTTTTGGTGCGTCTCGCCGCAGAGAATCTGCCTCGTATCACCTTGGACTTCGACGGCTCGGTACTCTCTACCAGCCGTTTTGCTGAGGGAACGGCCGTGGGCTTCAATAGGAAGAAGAAAGGACAACGCAGCTATTATCCGCTGTTCTGTACTATCGCTCAGACGGGGCTGGTACTTGATGTCTGGCACCGCCCCGGTAATGTCCATGACTCCAACGGTGCCAGGGATTTCATTCTCGATTGTATCTGTGAACTCCGGGCCTTTTTGCCTTGGGTTGTGGTTGAGGTTCGCATGGACAGTGCTTTTTTCTCGGATGACATTGTATCCCTGCTGGAGAAAGAAGGCGTTGAATTCACCATCAGTGTGCCTTTCGAGCGATTCGCTGAATTGAAGGGAAAGGTGGAAAACAGAAAACGCTGGGAGCGCCTTACAGACGATCATGGGTACTTTGAGGAGAGGTGGAAGCCCAAGAGCTGGGATAGCAAGAATCGGTTCCTCTTTATCCGCACCCAGAATCGACGTCAGTACAAAGGCGTGGTGCAACTTGACCTGTTCATTCCTTACGAATATGGCTATGACTTCAAGGTGATCATCACCAACAAGAACACCAAAGCCAAAAATGTCCTGGCCTACCATAATGGTCGCGGTGCGCAGGAGGGTATTTTTGCGGAACTGAAATCCCAGGCCCAAATGGACTACATTCCGTGCAGCCGACAGGCTGGCAACCAGGTGTTCACCCTTGCGACCATTTTTGCGCACAACATCAATCGGGAAATGCAGATGGCTGCTAATGAAAAGCAACGTGCCACGACTGATCGCCGACCTCCGCTGTGGATTTTTGAACAACTCGACACAATTCGGCGCAAATTGATACAGCGCGCAGGCCGATTGACTCGTCCGCAGGGCGAGTTGACTCTGACCATGAGCGCAAATGATGCCGTCAAATCGGAACTGTTGCATTATCTGAATGCCATGAAGCCAGCAGCGTAGTTCCGCTGGTGTCAAAATTTATGCAATGATTGGGTTAACTCTCAAATTAAACTAACCAACTTAAATTATTACCTAGGTAAACTTAATGCTACCAGTACATAACGAATCGTGTCAGTCGGACAGTTTGTTCCGTGGCCTTTTTGTGCTGGACGCTACACTAGCACAAAACGCCACTCCACAAACTGCCGCTGCACTCAGCGATAAAATTCAACAGGTAAATCATGATTAAGATTAGTTTGGTGTTTTTTGTTGCGCTCGCATTGACGTCATGTACTCACGCTGTTAATCCCAATAATTATTCTGCTGAATTTACAGATTGCAATGACTGCCCAATTATGATGCCGATACCTGTTGGCCAGTTCAAAATGGGTGATTTGATAGGGGATGGACGAGATGACGAAAAACCAGTTCAGGCCGTATCAATTGAAAACCCTTTTGCGATATCGAAGTTCCCCATTACTGTTGGTGCCTTCCAAGCTTTTGTAGTTACAACAGGATATGTTACAGAGGCAGAACGGAATTCTGAAGAGGGATGCTGGGGCGTTAAACAAGATCTTTCTATTGGATGGTTGCCAACTGAAAATTGGAAATCTAACAGATTAAACCAGGATGAAAATCACCCAGTTGTTTGTGTTAGCTGGAATGATGCCCAAGCCTATACCAAGTGGCTTGCAACAGAAACTGGGTTCACATATCGGTTACCTACAGAGGCCGAGTGGGAATATGCTGCTCGTGGTGGTTCAAAAAGTAAGTATTATTACGGTAATAATGCTATTGAAGTCTGCCAATATATTAACCACGCGGATTATCAAATGATTAAAGCATGGCAGGCAGATACAGCCGTATCAACTTGTGACGATGGCTACCTCACGACATCTCCAGTTGGTCAGTATCCTGCCAACGGATTCGGCCTATATGACTCATATGGGAATGTCTGGGAGTGGGTATTAGACTGCTATAAACCAAGCCTAGATGGTATAGGTGCTGACCCATTGGTTCGTACAGAAAGCGGGTGTGAAGAACATACTTTAAGAGGCGCTTCCTGGGCTAGTCAAACAGTAGGCATTACTTCGAGCTACCGAAACAGTGGCAGAGCGGGTGTCCCTACGGTCGATTATGGGTTTCGTGTGGTACGTGAGCTTGAGCCTAGTAATGTTTTAACAAGGCCATCAAATTGACCGCCTTACGCTGCGCTTCATGCGGCAATTTATGGCGGCGTTATGAATCAGCGGTTTTCGTAGTAAAAAATGATTAGAAATTTTCTTACATGTGAAAAAGAGATACACGAGAATAGCCATGACGGTATCGGCACCATAGAAATTCAAAAAGTGTTTCGAAGAAGAGATTTCTCTGGCGCGTGGGATTTTGCGCTTCGAGTCTAAGGAAGCCTGCGGAGGTATTCACGGCGTCAAATGACCCGCTTTTAATGGCGTAACTATTCAGCACCTTTCAGCCATGTCGTCGCCAGAGCTTATTGAGTGGACGAATCGTCTACGGTGGTATAAGGAATCAGTCATGAGTGTTATGTTAAAACGAGTTTATGATCCACCAGAAAAGGCCGACGGTGAGCGCGTTCTTGTTGATCGGCTCTGGCCGCGCGGTTTGACCAAGGTCAAAGCCAAGGTAGATCTTTGGCTTAAAGACGTTGCGCCATCTGATGAGCTTCGCAAATGGTTTGGTCATGAACCGGAGAAATGGACGGAGTTTAAGAAACGGTATCGCGCCGAGCTAAAGAACAATCCAGCCCTGTCTGAGCTGCAAGAGCTTTCGTGTCAAGGAGATATCACCCTTGTATACGCAGCTAAAGACCAATTGCACAATGAGGCGGTGGTGCTCAAGCAAATACTGGATCGTGGCACCTAAGTTCGCCGAGGGCTTTAACGCACTCGAAGGCAAGACAAAGCATCCGATAATGTCAGGATGTAGAGAGCCTCCGGAGTATAGGCCGTGGCATGCTGAAAGAGATACGACGAGGAACACGGGAAGTCCAAAGGCTCCCGGAACGAAGTGACGTGACGGCATTGACAGAGTTGGGACACTGAAGGGTGAAGAGTCCAGACATGGTTTGGGATCGGATGAAGTCACGGAACAAGGAGCGATCGGGCAGGCCAGCAAAGGCCGCATGCCGAGGAGTGTCTTCGGACACGTAACTGTATGAGAGATGGAGGTAAGCCCTCCGAAGCAGGCTACCGAGAATCCTGTGAGTGAAGAAATAATTAATCATTACAAGAGTTTTTTTGAGGGACATGAGATCGAGATTCTTACTTGGAATCTGGGGCCAATTAAAGATGTGGTTCCAACCTTTCAGGTTGCTTCATTCTCACCTGGACCAAAAATCAATATGTGGGTTTACTGCTCTGTGGGTGCATCCAGTATTTCTCATCCGGATTCAGATCCCCATGAGTTTGTGGTCGTATCTCCTTTTAAAACTGCCAGAATGGTAGAGATGCTAGCGATGATTACCTTCTATCATTCAAGCCAAAATTTGGGATTTGGTCATACTCTCCCAATTGGAGAGTCATGGCTTAAAGATTCATTGTGTAAGAGTTGGCTGGTTTCATTGCCCTACCCATTTGGTCCAGAGTTGGAAATCCTGTCACTCGAGAGCGGTCATGCGCATGTGGCTTGGCTGCTTCCAATTACAGACTCTGAAAGAGAATTCAAAGCTCAAAATGACTTGGAAGCACTCGAGAAAAAATTTGATGATGCGGAGTTGGAGTATTGGAATATTGGCCGGGCATCAGTGGTGTAAAATGTATAACAAGAATATGTTGTCGACTGATATTTCTCTGTACTCCAAGCTGGGTGAAAATTAATTGAATGAATAGACAGCAGTTGGCAGGCAAGATTGGTCCTGTGTCGTCAAGATTGTTGAAGGAAAAGGGCTACATTTGCATTAAAGATGTGTTCGTTGAACTTGGATACCTGAACGAGAAAGACTATGAGCTATGGCGGCTGAAGAAAATCCCCTATCTGGAGAAGTGCATTAAGGTTAATCTTGGAACGATAAGCTTCATCGTGAAAACGGTTAGGAGGAACTGTGAGAATGGGAATCTAAAACCAAGTTGCACTGCCTATAAGTCGTGGGGCAAGGGGCCTAAAATTGATCTTCAGTTTTCAAAGTCTGGTCAGCCTCAGATAGAGCGGGTATATGCAACGCACTACCTGAAATCCAAACAGCGAGTATAAAAAGCCAGTCAGCAACAGGCGCCACAATGACTCTGGGTGGCCGGAGTTTCTACGGCGAGTGTAGTCGGAAGGAAGGTGTAAAAGGCACTGGGGGAATGGATTTGCCAGACTTTAAGAGGTTTCCTTACGCAGTGGCGTGACAGAGAATAAACGGGAAGACGAGGGGACGATGCAAGCCAGAAATATCTTCCGAAGCTCCTCCCCTGACCACGGCCGGGCACGAGGTCGGGCATTCACATTGGTGTGGATTGCTACGCCTTGTGCTCGATGCATCAAACCACTCCGAAAAGTGCAGCTACTATAAATAGTGGCCATTTGATCTCGCTGGGAAATGCGCCAGACAGGCTGCAAATGCTGCCAGTCAGTACTTGATTACCTGGCCATCCAGTATTAACCATCGTCAATCACGGGGCGTATAAATGGATAAAGCAGAGTTAAAAAGCTTGGGTGACCCGGATGAGGTGCGCGAGTTCCCGAAGGGGCGTGTGGAGCTGGTAAAGATCGGTGGCGGGGTGGTCGGCCGCGCCATTTTCGAACCGGGCTGGCGCTGGTCTGAGTCGGTGCAGCCGATTGCCGGTACGGACAGCTGCGAGGCACCGCACTTCCAGTTCCATGTGTCTGGAACTTTGAAGGTGGTGATGGACGACGGTACCGAGTTGGAGTGCAAGGCTGGCGATGTGTCACTGCTCCCGTCCGGGCACGACGCCTGGGTGGTGGGGGATGAACCGGTAATTGTGGTGGACTTTCAAGGGATGGTGGACTACGCCAAGTCTGGATAGACGAGATTTATCAGCTATTGCGTTTGCGTCCGGCGGTGCTGGTGGGCCGGCGGTCGCCGTCCTCATATTATCTTTCGACTCGCCGGGGCTTCCGTTCCGGGGATCACCGCCAGCCACCCGTCCGCCATAGGATGAGGCGGCTTCTCGCCTGTTCTCTCTCGTCACCATCCCGCCCCGCTGTCTCTGGTGTTGCCGGGCTGCGCTTGGGTATCGCTGGCGCACAGGATTCAGGGATATACTGCGAAGGCTCCGGAAGATCGACAGATGCCGTTCGCCGCCGGGGAAACCGCCTACAGAGCCTGCTCCGGCAGGCTCCCGCAGAGCTACTTGAGTCCGGTTGATCGCGAGGCACAGAGTGAATGCAGCAGTCCGACCAGTTTATTGATTTGTTGAAGGTGTTGATCCGCAACCCCAGCGTGGTGGGGGCGGAGCACTCGTTTTTCCGCGTGTTGCAACGGGAGCTGGAGGAGCGCGGGGCCAGGGTGACCTGGTATGAGGGGCTGCTGGTGGCCCAGGGGGCGCGGCCGGGCACCGCCATGTTCTCGGCCCATATCGACCGCCACGGGCTTGTCTGTACCGGGCCCAACGAGTTCCAGTACGCCGCCTTCGTGACCGGTAACCGCTCCGACCTGTTGGGCAACTCCGTGTCGGAAAAGCTGATGATGAAGATCGTCGACCGCTTCCAGTCGGTGCCGGTGATGGCCTACGAGCCCTGGTCTGGTTCCTATCGCGGCTCGGGAGTGATCAGGCGCACCTATGTGTGCGAGTACCGCAACAACCTGATCTTCGAGGTGGATGGGTTGGAGCACCTGGTGGCGGGCACGCCGGTGGCCTTTACCGACAGGCTGACCATAGACAACGGCATTCTCAGCGCGCAGCTGGACAATGTGCTCACCGCGGCGCACCTGGTGCACCTGTTTTCTCTCGGCTTCAAGGGCACGGCCTTCTTTACCGCCGAAGAGGAGGCGGGCAGCAGTTGGCGCTACCTGCTGGAGTGGTTCCGCCGCTTCAACGGCGGTACCGACAAGCTGGTGGTGGTGGACACCAGCCCCTACCCCGACAGGGAGACGGCGGACCGCCAGGAGGTGGTGCTGCGCCGGCGCGACGTCAATGCCGAATTCCACGCCGCGACCACGGCAATGTTGGAGGACCTGTGCCTCGGCCGGGGCATCCGCTATGGCTACAAGGACGCCTATATCGAGGAGCAGAACCGCCTGGCGGTTGCGCAGGGGATCGAGCCCCAGTCTCTGGGCAGCACCGAGCTGGGGCGTATAGTGGCGGCGTCCAATGGTTTCGTGCAGGGCACCACCTTGCAGATACCCACCACCGGCTACCACACCATGGAGGAGTCCTCCACCATGGAGGCCAACGAGGCCTTCAGCCAGTTGCTGGCGCTGATTGCGGACAAGTACGGGGCTCTCTGATCTTTCCTGCTTGGGGCTGCCCCGCTATCGATGCGGGGCTTTGCCGCTCAGCCCCTGTCCGGCCGGTCGGAAATGATCAGGCCGTTGTCCGGATTCACTTCCAGGGCGCGCGGCTTGCCGCCGTACATGGCTTTGATCTTCCAGCGTCCGCCGACGAATTTCACCTCGGTAATCGGGCGGAAGCCGAGGCCGTGCAGCCTGCCGCGAATGGTGGACAGGTCCAGGGCGATGACCGAGGGTTCAGCGCCGTAGAGATCGGGGCTGTCGTAGATGGGGGCCGGCGTATTGGGATCGATGCCCGGCGGTATCGGAAAGGTGAGCGCGTTTACGAGCAGCACGGTGGCGAAGAAACTCATGGACAACTCCTCACTACCCGGAAACCCTATTGGTAATGTGAGGAGGGGCCGATTCCCAATTTTTTGATGGGCAGGCCGCTGCGCCCCTTGCCCATCCTGCGAAACGCGATGTGGAGGAAGGAGATCGTCAGCGGGTCATGCGCAGCATGATATCCAGGATCTTGCCGGCGGTTTTGCCGTAGGGGGGCATCAACAGCTTGAGCGGGTCCAGCGGGCCCTGGCGGAACACCGGGCGCAGCTTGGAGAAAGTGAGAAAACCCTCGTAGCCGTGGTAGTGACCCATGCCGCTCTCGCCGACGCCACCGAATGGAATATCGTGCTGGCCCACGTGCAGCACGCAGTTGTTGACCGAGACACCGCCGGAAATCATGCGCTCGATATAGAAATCGCGCAGTGACTTATCGTTCGTGAACGGGTAGATGGCCAGGGGGCGGTCGCGGCCGGTTACGTACTCCACCACTTCCTCCCTGTCGGAATAGGTCTTTATCGGCAGCAGCGGGCCGAAGATCTCCCGCTGCATCACTTCCATATCCTCGCTGAGGTTCAGCAGCAGGTGCGGCGGGAACTTGCGCAGCCCATCGTCGCGGCGGCCCTGGCCGCCGGACAGGTCGATGGCGGTGGCGCCCTTCGCACAGGCGTCGTCCAGGGCCGCCCAGAGGCGTCGGTAGGCGGTGTCGTCGATCACCGAGGTGTAGTCGGGGCCCTGGAGGTCGGGGTAGCGCTTCTGCACCAGTTGTTTCGCTTTGTCGACAAAGCGCTCAACCTTTTCCCCGGGCAGGAACAGGTAGTCCACGGTGGTGCAGATCTGGCCCGCGTTCATCAGTTTCCAGAAGAGAATGCGCCCGGCCGCGGTGTCGATGGGAAAATCCGGCGCGACTATGGCCGGCGACTTGCCACCCAGTTCCAGGGTGACCGGGGTCAGGTTGTCGGCGGCGGCGCGCATCACCGCGCGGCCGGTGGCGGTGGAGCCGGTAAAGACCAGGTGGTCGAACTTGAGGCGGGAAAAGGCCGGGCCCACGCCGCCGGTGTCCTCCACAAAAGCGAGTTTTTCCTCCGGGAAATAGTCGCCGCTGACCCGCTGCAGCAGCCGCGCCAGCAGGCTCGAGTTTTCGGACATTTTCACCATGGCGCGGTTGCCGGCGGCGAAGATGCCGGTGAGCGGGGCGAAGGCCAGGTTGATGGGAAAATTCCACGGCACTATGACGCCCACCAGGCCCAACGGTTGCGCTATCACCCGGTTGGAGGAGGTGGGGAAAGCGGTGAAGTCGATGTGGCGGCGCCGGGGTTTCATCCATTTTTTCAGGCGCTTGACGGTGTCCTTGATGCCGTCGAGCACCGGGTAGAATTCGCAGAACAGGGTCTCGTGGCGGGAGCGGTTGCCGTAGTCGGCGCTGACCGCCCGCACTATCTCCTCCTGGTGGTCGCGCAGCAGGCGCGCGAGTGTTTCCAGATCTTGCACCCGCTGGCGGTAATCCGGCACCGGCTCGGCCAGGTGGGCCTGGCGCTGCCTGTCGAGCAGGCGCTGCAACAGGGTATGGTTCACATCCTGCGGGGTCAGTGTCTCTGTGGTCATGGCGTCGTCCGTTGGGGCTTGGTGTCATCGATGTGGAGGCTAATCGAATCGACACCGGCGCAGTTGACTTATCGCGTTGCTTATTTGACAGATGGCGCAGGGGCGTCCAGCTGTTGGCGGCGCCAGGCGGCCGGGCTGGCGCCCATAATGCGTTTGAAGCTGCGGGTGAGGGCGCTCAGTTGGCTGTAGCCCACCAGCTCGGCAATCGCCGTGAGGTTCAGTTTGCCGTCGAGCATATAGGTACATACCTGCTCCACCCGCGCCCGATCGAGCAGTTGCTGGAAGCTGGTGCCGCGCTGGGCGAGCCTGGCCTGCAGGGTGCGCGGGGCCATGCCGGTATGGTCCGCCAGCGCCTCCAGTGTCACCGGGCCGCGGGGCAGCAGGTTGGTGATGGTCCACAGCAGCCGCTCGCGAAACCCGTCCAGCTGTTTTTTCTTCAGGAAGTTGTCGATCAGCCCGCGCATTTCCGGGTTGGCGCCCACCACCGGCCTGTCGAGGCAACTGCGCTCGAACACCAGGCCGTTGTGGCCGCCGCCGAAGAACAGAGGCGCACGCAGCAGTTCGTCGTAGGGGGCGGTCGATCGGGGCGGCGGGCCGCAGAGGTAGGCCGCGCGCAATGGCACCCGCTCGTTGAGCAGGAAGTTGATAATGTTGTAGGCCCCCGCGAGGGTGTTGTCATTGTGCTGGCGAGACTGGGCTGAAGGACCCTGCAGGCGATAGGTGAAGCGCAGGTAGGCGAGGTCGCCGGCCTCTTCCATCCACACGTCCAGGCCCTGTACCGCCTGGCCGATGGAGGTGGCCATGGTGTGGAAGGCGTCGCGCATTGTGGGGCTCTGCTGCACCAGCAGGCCCAGGGCGCCGAGCATGGAGATATTCTGCCGCTGCGCCAGTTGCAGGCCGAAGTGGGCGCAGCCGCAGAGCTGCGCCCCCAGCTCCAGCAGCTCCACCTTGGTTTCCAGCGGAATCATCAGGTCCGGCCTGTCCAGGTAGCTGGCCGGCAGGGACAGGCGCGCGAGCAGCGCGGCGTCGTCGACGCCGTAGCTGTTCAACAGCCTGTTGTATCCCGACAGCGCGCTGGCGCGGACCATGGGCAGCATGCAACCAATCCCGAGTGGAACCCGGGGCCATTGTACGCGACTGGGGCCGGTTGCGCGGAATGCAAATTCCGGCCAGCGGGTGCCGGCCGGAGAAGTGGCGTCAGTCGTCCGGGTTGTCCGAGAGGATCTCGCCGGAGTTGGGGTCCACTTGCAGTTCGCGCTTTTCCGAACCCTTGTAGGCCTCCACTTCCCAGCGGCCGTTGTCCAGGGAGACATCGATGATCGGGGTGTAGCCCTGCTGCTCCAACTGGGTCAGCACCATCGACAGGGCCATGGCGCCGGGCGGCGGTTTTTCGTCGGCCAGGGCGGGCTGCAGGGCGCAGGCGGCAACAGCGGCCAGCAATAGCGGTTTGACGGGGTTCATCGGCTTCTCCTTGATGTTCGGCTGAGAGGGACAGAGGGAGTTACTGTGAGGAATTGCTGAGGCGCTGTTGCACCATATTGCACCACTCGATGCTGCCGCCGTCCGGCCCGTGAGCGCCGTCGCCGCCGGTGAGTTTGTCCACTGCGAGGAACCACTCCTCGCTGCCCACCTCGGGCAGGCCGGCGGGGTAGAGTTCCGCTATCTCGCCGTCGTGCATGGCGATGACCTGTTCGTGGACCCAGGTAAACCATTCCGGTGTGCAGACAGGTGCTTCGGTGGGCGGCGCGGCGGCTTGCTCCTCCGCAGTGGCAGTGCTGTCCTCAGGCGGGGTTATGGGCTCTTCCATCGCCTCGGTGGCCGTCTCGCCGGGCGGCGTGCGCTCTGCGTCGGCCGGGTCGTGGGTATCGCTCTGGCGGCCACAGCCGCTCAGGACAAAAATCAACGCGAGCAGGGGCAGATAGGGGTACATGGCTTCTCCACGGGTTGCCGTTTCGCATCTAAGCATAGGTCGGGCTTGGGCATAGGTCGAACCCGGCGACCCTGCCGGGGTTCCATCGCCTGGCAATGTGTTGACTTTGGCTGCAACAGAAATGAGAATTCTTCTCAAATTAGTCAGGCGACCATGGGGCTCCCGATGCTTATCCGATCTCTCTCCCGCATCGCAATCGTTGCAGGGAGCCTGTTTAGTGCGCTTGCCGCCTCGGCCGCTGAACAGGTGAACATCTACTCCTACCGACAGCCCTTCCTGATTGAGCCGGTGCTGGACAGGTTCACTGAGGAAACCGGTATTGAGACCAAGGTCATCTACGCGAAAAGCGGCCTGAACGAGCGGCTGCAGCGGGAGGGGCGCAACAGCCCGGCGGACCTGGTGCTGACTTCCGACACCAGCAGCCTGATGGACCTGCTGGCCAAGGGCCTGGCCCAGCCGATCCGGAGCGAAGTGCTGGAAAAGAATATTCCCGCGCACTTCCGCGACGAGGGGGGCAACTGGTTCGGCCTGACCACCCGCGCGCGGCTGATCTACGCCTCCAAGGACCGAGTCAGACCCGGCGAGATCACCACTTACGAGCAGTTGGCGGACCCCAAGTGGAAGGGCCGCATCTGCACCCGCAGCGGCAAGCATCCCTACAACCTGTCCCTGTTCGCGTCCATGATCGCCCATCGCGGTGAGGCGGAGACCAAAGAGTGGCTCCAGGGCCTGAAGGCCAACCTGGCGCGCAAGCCGCAGGGCAATGACCGCGCCCAGGTGAAGGCGATCAAGGAGGGCGTGTGCGACCTGTCCCTGGGTAACAGTTACTACTTCGGCAAGATGATCACCAACACCGAGGAGCCGGAGCAGATCGAGTGGGCCAAGTCGGTCAACCTGGTGTTTCCCAACCAGCGGGATCGCGGCACCCATATGTTTGTTTCCGGCGCCGTGGTCACCAAACACGCCCCAAACCGCGACAATGCGGTCAAGCTGCTGGAATTCCTCAGTGGCGCCGAGGCCCAGTACCTCTATGCGGAGAAAAACTTCGAGTTCCCGGTGCGCCCGGGCACTGAGCGCTCCGCGCTGATCGAGGAGTACATGGGCGAGTTCAAGGAGGACGACCTGAGCCTGACGGAAATCGGCTCGCACGTGCCCGCTGCCTCGCGGCTGGTGGACGAAGTGGGCTTCGATTTCTAAACTTTGCTATCCGATGAATTGCCGTGGCGCGACCCCGCCGGAAGGCGGGGCCGCGTTTTTGATTTTATGATTCCTGTCTCTTCACTTTCCCGGCTGAATGTGTCCGGCCTGCGCTGGGTACTGCTGGTGGCGACCATAGCGCTGCTGGTGGCCCTGCCGGTACTGTCGATATTCTGGCTGGCGTTTTTCCCCGAGGAAAATATCTGGCCGCACCTGCTGGAAACGGTGCTCTTTCACTATGTTTTCGCGACCCTGGTGCTGGCGTTCGGCGTGGCGATGTTCACGCTGGTGGCGGGCGTCGGCGGCGCCTGGCTGGTGACCATGTGCCGGTTTCCCGGGCGGCGCTTTTTCGAGTGGGCGCTGTTGCTGCCCTTCGCGGTGCCCGCTTATGTGATCGCCTATGTGTACACGGACCTGCTGGAGTACGCGGGGCCGGTGCAGAAACTCTTGCGGGATTGGTTCGGCTGGCAGACGGCGCGGGACTATTGGTTTCCGGAAATTCGCAGTATGGGCGGCGCTATCGCGATGCTGTCCCTGGTGCTCTATCCGTATGTGTATATGCTCGCGCGGGCCGCCTTTATCGAGCAGTGCGGCAGCATCCGCGCTGCCAGCCGCTCGCTGGGCTGCACGCCCTGGCAGAGTTTTCTGAGGGTATCGCTGCCGATGGCGCGCCCGGCGATTGCGGTGGGGCTGTCGCTGGTACTGATGGAGACCCTGAACGACTTCGGCACTGTGGATTTTTTTGCGGTGCGCACCCTGAGTGTCGGTATCTACGATACCTGGCTCTCCCGTGGCAACCTGGGTGGCGCCGCGCAGATCGCCTGCAGTACCCTGGTTTTCGTGGTGCTGCTGATCGCGCTGGAGCGCAGGGCGCGCGCGGGGCAGAGGCACTTTGTGCTGTTGACGTCTCAGAGCCGGGACAATTATCAGTTGCGCGGCTGGCGCTCACTCGCGGCCGCGACTTTTTGTGGGCTGTTGCTGCTGGCCGGTTTCGGCGTTCCACTGCTGGTGCTGGGCAACTATGCGCTGGGCAGTTTTTCCAGCTACTGGAGCGACGACTTTTTCCCCATCGCTCGCAACAGCTTCCTTCTGTCCGGCGCTGCCGCGCTGGTGACTGTGTTGCTGGGACTGTTGCTGGCCTACGGCAAGCGGCTGTATCCCAAGCGTTCGGTCAAATCCCTGGTGGGCTTTGCCAAGCTGGGCTACGCCATGCCCGGCGCGGTGATGGCCATCGGCGTGCTGATTCCGCTGGCGGCCTTCGACAATGCGCTGGACACCCTGCTGCGCGAGCACTTCGGGTTTTCCACCGGCCTGCTGCTCTCCGGCAGTGTGTTCGCGATCGTCTTCGCCTATACGGTGCGCTTTCTCGCCGTATCCGCCGGTGCCATAGAGTCCAGCCTGGACAAGGTCACGCCGTCGATGGACCGCGCGGCCCGCTCCCTGGGTCGCAACAGCTGGCAGACGCTGTGGGCGGTGCACTTTCCGCTGGTGCGCGCCGGCCTGTTGAGCGGTGCCCTGGTGGTGTTTGTGGACTGTATGAAGGAGCTGCCGGCCACGCTGCTGCTGCGGCCCTTCGGTTTCGATACCCTGGCGACCCATGTCTACCAGTTTGCGTCCGACGAGATGCTGGAGCGCTCGGCGCCGGGGGCGCTGATGATCGTGTTGGTGGGGCTGCTGCCGGTGATTCTGTTGAGTCGCTCCATGGGGCGGCGCAAGGGGGAGGTGCGGGTTGAATTGATGGAGTCCGAGGCGCCGGCAGTGTAGGAGCGGCCAGTGGCCGCGATGGCGGGCCTGCGGCCCGCTTGCAGAGCTGGAGCCCTCAGCGCTCCAAAGAACAGCTCGGCGTTCCCAGGGGGGGCTATGTGCTGGTTTCTTCCGCAAAGATTACCGGCGAGCCGATGCGCAGGGGCATTTCACGGCCGGTTGCAAACTGAAACTCCGCACTTAGCGTCGCCTCGATAACGCGACCACTTGGCAGGCGGAATTTGTACAGCACGCCGCTGCCGAGGAAGCTCTTTTCCAGCACGCGGGCGGGCACCGCGTCCGGGTGTTCGCCGGGCAGCAGATCTTCGCTGCGCACAAAGACCTGCAGCCCATCGCCGGGGGATTCGATGTCATCGGGTAGCTGCAGTCGCCCCAGTTCCGTCTCGATCAGGTCCGGCTGTAGCAACTTTCCTTTCAGCAGATTGCCCTCGCCGACGATACGCGCCACTGCCGCGCTGGCCGGCGCGCGGTAGAGTTTTTCCGGCGTGTCCCACTGCTGCAGGCGACCGCCGCTCAATACACCCAGTTTGTCCCCGGCCACGAAGGCCTCGCCGCGATCGTGGGTGACGATCAGCGCGGCCGTGCCCTCCTCGCGCAGAATATGCCGCACCTCGCTGGCCAGGCTGCGGCGCAATTCGGTGTCCAGGTTGGAGAAGGGCTCGTCCATCAGCAGCAATCGCGGCCGCGGTGCCAGTGCGCGGGCCAGGGCCACCCGCTGCTGCTGGCCGCCGGAGAGCTGGTGCGGATACTGGTTGGCGAAGTTTTCCAGGCGCACCAGTCGCAGTAGTTCGCGCACGCGGGCGTCCCGCTCGGCGCGCGGCAGGGATTTGAGGCCGAAGGCGATATTCTGCCGCAGGCTCAGGTGGGGGAAGAGGGCGTAGTCCTGGAAGACTACGCCTATTTTGCGCTGTTCCGGCGGCGTGACGGCCGAGGGTGTGGAAATGGGTTGCCCGCCCAGCGAAATGCTTCCGCTGTACAGCGGCTGGAAACCGGCGATGGCGTGCAGCAGCGTGGTCTTGCCGCAGCCACTGGGGCCGAGCAGACAGGCGATCTCGCCCTCGTTCAGGGCGAAGGAGACGGATTCGAGGATGACCCTGTCGCCGTAGCGGCATTCCAGGTCGGTGACTTTTAACAGCGGCTGCACGGTTGACCTTAAATATGTGCTGCGGGCCTGCGGCCCGTTGCCGAGCTGGAGCCCTCAGCTCTGGAAGAAACAGCTCGGCGTTCCCAGGGAGGCGCAAGCAGGTTAAAGATTGCCGAGGACTTGGACCATGGCATTGGTGAGCTGGCCCAGGTCCTGTTCGGAAATCACGTAGGGCGGCATGGCGTAGACCAGTTTGCCGAAGGGGCGCAGCCAGGCGCCGTGCTCTATCAGGGCCTTTTGCACCTGCATCATATCGACCGGCTCGCGCATCTCAACAACGCCTATGGCGCCGAGGGTGCGCACGTCGGCGACGGCGTTGGAGTTTCGCAGCGGTGCCAGTTCTTTTTGCAGCTGGCCTTCGATTGCGGCGACGCGCTGCTGCCAGGGGCCGCTCAACAAGAGATCGATGCTGGCGTTGGCCGCCGAGCAGGCGAGGGGATTGCCCATAAACGTGGGGCCGTGCATAAAGACCCCCGCCTCGCCGCGGCAGATGCCCTCCGCCACTTTGTCGGTGCAGAGGGTCGCGGCCAGGGTCATGGTACCGCCGGTGAGGGCCTTGCCGAGGGTGAGGATATCCGGGCTGATGCCCGCGTGTTCGCAGGCGAACAGTTTGCCGCTGCGGCCGAAGCCGGTGGCGATTTCGTCGGCGATCAACAGCAGGTCGTGTTGGTCGCACAATTCGCGTACCCGCTTCAGGTATTGCGGCGAGTAGAAGCGCATACCACCGGTGCCCTGCACGACAGGCTCCAGGATCACCGCCGCCAGCTGCGCCCGGTTGTCCTCGATCAATTGCCGTAGTTCGGCGATATCCTCGTCGCTGCAGGGCTCGTGGAATTTCGGCCGCGGCGCCGGGGCGAAAAAGTGCCGGGTCAGTTGGCTGGCGAATAAGTGGTGCATGCCGGTGACCGGGTCGCAAGTGGCCATGGCGCCGAAGGTGTCGCCGTGGTAGCCGTTGCGCAGGGCCAGCAGTTTGTTTTTCTCGGGGCGCCCCTGGGACTGCCAGTACTGCAGCGCCATCTTGATCGCGACTTCCACGGACACCGAGCCGGAATCGGCAAGGAAGACCCGCTGCAGCGGTTGCGGGGTGATCTCCACCAGTTTCTTGCACAGTTCGATCGCGGGCCGATGGGTGAGTCCGCCGAACATCACGTGCGACATCTTCTCCATCTGCGCCCGCATGGCGCTGTTCAATTCCGGCACGTTGTAGCCGTGCAGCGCGCTCCACCAGGAGGACATGCCATCGATCAGGTCGCGGCCGTCTTCCAGATAAATACGCACTCCGTCCGCGCGCTCTATCGGGTAGACCGGCGGCGGGTCGATCAGGGAGGAGTAGGGGTGCCAGATATGGGCGCGGTCGAAATCCAGATCCATAAAACTTTTCTTGGGTCAGACAGAAACGTTCTCTCTGTAGGAGCGGCCGGTGGCCGCGATCGGACTTCCCGAATTCTCCGGACATCGATCGCGGCCACCGGCCGCTCCTACAGGGCAGTTCAATTTTCGTGTTAGGCCAGTTCCCGCAGCACTTTCAGCGGCGGCTGGCTGACCGAGCTGCGGCAGGCCAGGGTGCCGGCAGTGCCTACCAGCAGGGCGCCCGCCAGGGGACCCAGCAGCCACAGTAGCGGGTGGAACACGAACGGCAGTTCGAACACCCGCTGCGACAGCACCGCCAGTGTCGCCTCGGCACCGACCGCGGCCAGCAGGCCGGCCGCCGCGCCGAGCAGCCCGAACTCCAGCACCAGGCTCCGCAGCAGCAGCCGGCGGCGGCCGCCCAGTGTGCGGATAATCGCCGCCTCCTGCAAACGCTCGGCGATGCTGGCGCGCACGCCGGCCACCAGCACCAGCACCCCGGCCACCAGCATCAGCGCCATCACCGACTCGATGGCCAGGGAGACCTGGTCGATGGTGTCGCGGATGCGCTGGATGATCTTGTCCAGCTCAATCACGCTGACGCTGGGGAAGTTGCGCACCAGGTCGTTGACCAGCAGCTTCCGCTCCGGCGGCAGGTAGAAGCTGGTGATGTAGGTCGCGGGGAAGTCCTCCAGGGTGCCGGGGGCGAACAGCATAAAGAAGTTGGGTCTCATGCTGTTCCAGTCCAGGGAGCGGAAGCTGGCCACCGGGGCCTCGACTTCCAGGCCGCCGATGGAGAAGCGCAGCATATCCCCCAGGGACAGGTTCAGGCGTGCGGCCAGTTCCACTTCCACTGACACCCCTTTGTCCGCCTTGTCCCACCATTCGCCCTCGAGGATGCGGTTGTCCGGTGCCAGGTTCTCGGTCCAGCTGAGGTTGAGTTCCCGCTGCAGGGCGTTGTCCTGCTCCTTGCGCTCCTTGGCCGGCTCGCCGTTGATGGCGACCAGGCGGCCGCGCACCATCGGGTAGATCTCGGTGCTGGCGACGCCGTTGTCGGACAGCATCCGGCCGAGGCCGTCCACCTCGTGGGGGGCGATATTCATCAGGAAGTGGTTGGGCGCCTTCTCCGGCAGCTGCATGCGCCACTCGTCGATCAGCGCGGTGCGCGCGAACACCAGTGCCAGCATGGCCAGCAGGCCGGTGCCGAAGGCGGCGATCAGCAGGGTGTTGAAGGCGGCGCGGCGCTGCAGACTGCCCAGGGCAATGCGCCAGGCGCCGCCGATGGCCGCCAGCCGGCCGCGCACCAGCAGCCGGTTGACCAGGGCTGCGCCGCTGACGAGAAGTGCCAGCCCGAAAAACAGCGCTGCGGTGATGGCGAGGCTGCCGGACAGCCACCAGATCAGGAGCAGCATGGATGCGGGGCCGAGCACCAAGCCCAGCCACTCGCGCCTGTCCGGGTTGCTCCAGTCGCGGCGCAGTGTCTGCATCGGGTCCGTGCGCGCCAGGCGGACCAGCGGCGCTACCGCGAAGCCCAGGGCGCAGGCGAAGCCGGTGGCCAGGCCGACGATCAATGGCGACCAGTGACTGGGTGGCGGTTCCGCTGGGAAGAAGTCGGCCATCAGCGCCACTGCCTGGGACTGGATCAGGCTGCCGAGCAGCAGGCCGACGGCAGTCGCGATCAGGGTCAGGGCGGCCAGCTGTCCGAGATAAATCGACAGCACCTTGCCGCGACCGGCGCCGAGGCTCTTCATCACCGCCACATAGGCGGTGTGGCGCAGGCCGTAGCGGCGCGCGGCCAGGCCCACGGCGACGCTGGCGAGCAGTACCGCCAGGCTGCCGGCCAGGAAGAGGAAACTCTCGGCGCGATCCAGGGCCCGGGCCACCCGCGGCTGGCCCTCGTCGAGGTCGATCACCCGCTGGTGCTCGGTCAACTGCGGCTTCAGCCACTCGAAGTACCGATCCAGCGCCTCGTCGTCGCCGGCGAACAGGTAGCGGTAGCGCACCCGACTGCCGGGCTGGATGACGCCGGCGGCGGGCAGGTCGTCCAGGTGTACCAGCACCCGCGCACCCATATCGAAGAAGCTGGTGCCGCGGTCCGGTTCCCGCTCCAGCAGGCCGGTGATCCGCAGGCTGGTGTCGCCCAGCTGCAGCGACTCGCCCAGGTGCAGCTGCAACAGCGGCAGCAGGCGGGGCTCCACCCAGGTCTCGCCGGGGGCCGGGCCATGCCGCACAATCCGGCGGGGACCTTCCTCGGCATTGCGTATTTCCAGTTCACCGAGCAGCGGATAGCCTGCTCCGACCGCCTTGACGGCGGCAAACTGGAACTGGTCGCCGGCGGCGACCATGGAGGCGAACTGGACCGCCTCCGCCTGCTGCAGGCCTCGATTGTGCGCCTCCTGCAGCCAGGCCGGGTCCACCGGGCGGCTGCTGCGCAGCACCCGCTCGGCGGCGAGGAAGGTCAGCGACTGCTGTTCCATCGCGCGGGCCAGGCGGTCGGTGAAGTGGGCGATGGCGGTCACGCAGGTCACCGCCAGCACCAGGGCGGTGGCGATCAGGGCCAGTTCGCCGCCGCGCCAGTCCCGGAACAGTAACTTGAGCGGCAGCATCAGGCGGACACCTCGGCGAGGGAGGTGTCAGAATCACCGGCCTGTATCTCACCTGCGGCCATGCGCAGGTGGGCGCCGCAGCGCTCGGCGAGGCGCTGTTCGTGAGTGACCAGCACCAGGGTGGTGTTGGATTCGGCGTTGAGTTTGAATAGCAGGTCGATCACCTTGTCGCCGTTGCCGGCGTCGAGGCTGCCGGTGGGTTCGTCGGCGAAGAGGATGCCGTCGTCGCCGGAGAAGCTGGCGAATGCCCGCGCTATGGCGACCCGCTGCTGCTCGCCGCCGGACAGCTGGCGCGGGTAGTGGTGCAGCCGGTGCTCGAGGCCGACGCGGGCGAGGAAGTCCCCCGCGCGTTTGGCGGCGCCGCGCTCGCCGCGGAGTTCGCTGGGCAGCATGACGTTTTCCTGGGCGGTGAGGCCGGGCAGCAGTTGGAAGGTCTGGAAAACGAAGCCGACGCAGCGAGCGCGCAGGGCCGCGCGCTGTTCCTCGTCCAGCGCGGTGATCTCCTCGCCGGCGAGCCAGATGCGGCCGTCGCTGGGTTTGTCGAGGCCGGCCAGGAGACCGAGCAGGGTGGATTTGCCGGAACCGGAAGCGCCGGTGATGGCCAGGCTCTCGCCGCGGGCGAGTTGCAGGGAAATATTATTTAATAGGGTCAGCGGGCCCTCGCTGGTGGGGACCCGGTGGTGCAGGTTTTCGGCCCTGAGCATGGCGGACATTCGGTGTTCCTTCTGCTGCTGCGCTGTGTTTTCGATAGGAAGTGGAGAGTATGACATGACGACAGTTTTTTTCCGGCAGCTGTACCTGCGTTTCGGCTTGTGTTTGCTGCTGCTTGTCCCATTGATGTCGGCCCCGCTGGGGCGGGCGCAGGCCGCCGATAAGCTGCTGGTATTGGGGGACAGTATCAGTGCCGCCTACGGCATCGACGAGTCCCAGGGGTGGGTGCAGTTGCTGCGCGACCGCCTGGAGAAGGGGGGCGAACCGATCGAGGTGGTCAATGCCAGCATCAGCGGGGAGACGTCGTCCGGCGGCCTGGCGCGACTGCCGCGCCTCCTGCAGGAGCACCAGCCGCGCTGGCTGATTGTGGAGCTGGGGGGCAACGATGGCCTGCGCGGTTATCCGCCTGTGGCACTGCAGCGCAATCTGCAGCAGATGGTGAAACTGGCGGAAAAGGCGGGGGCGGAGGTGCTGCTGTTGGGTATGCGTATGCCGCCGAACTACGGCCGCGCTTATACCGAGGCCTTTGCCGCTGTTTACCCGAAGGTGGCCAAGGCGGCGCAGGTGCCGCTGGTGTCCTTCTTCCTGGAGCCGGTGGCGCTTTTGGAGGGCACCATGCAGAGCGACGGCATCCACCCCACCGCCGCAGCCCAGCCGGCGTTGCTCGACCACGTCTGGCCCTGTATCCAGGTCCTGCTGGGACAGAGCGTGGACGAACAGTCGTGTACTCCGTGATCGAAATGCGTACAATCGCGGCCCAGTAAGCAGGCTCTGGGGCGGCCCTGGTGCCGGTGGCCGTTTGTTCAACAGCCTCATCGGCAATCGTTTCACAAACGGCCCCCGGCACCAGGGCCTTCGCGTCGAAGTCCGGTATTCTTTCCCGAGTCCCGAGTCCCCATTTGTAGAGAAACACCATGTCCGAACTGGAAAACCGCCGCGAGCGGCTGGAATTCAACAAGCTGCAAAAACGCCTGCGCCGCAATGTGGGCCGTGCCATCGCCGACTTCAATATGATCGAAGCCGGCGACAGGATCATGGTGTGCCTGTCCGGCGGCAAGGATTCCTATGCGATGCTGGATATCCTGCTCAATTTGCAAAAGACGGCGCCGGTGCGCTTCGAGCTGGTGGCGGTGAATATGGACCAGAAGCAGCCGGGCTTCCCGGAGCATGTGCTGCCGGAATACCTGCAGTCCCTGGGTGTTCCCTACCACATCGTGGAGAAGGACACCTATTCGGTGGTGAAGGAGGTGGTGCCGGAGGGCAAGACCACCTGCGGTCTCTGTTCGCGCCTGCGCCGCGGCACCCTATATGGCTTCGCCGAGGAAATCGGCGCGACCAAGGTGGCGCTGGGGCACCACAAGGACGATATCGTCGAGACGCTGTTCCTGAATATGTTCTACGGCGGGCGCCTGAAGGCGATGCCGCCGAAGCTGCGCGCGGACGACGGGCGCAACATCGTGATACGCCCGCTGGCCTACTGCCGCGAGGAGGACATAGCGCGCTTCGCGGAATACAAGGAATTTCCGATTATTCCGTGCAACCTGTGCGGCAGCCAGGAGAACCTGCAGCGGCAGGCGATCAAGCAGATGTTGCGGGAGTGGGACAAAACATTCCCCGGCCGCAGCGAGAATATCTTCGCCGCGCTGACTCGGGTGTCGCCGTCGCAGCTGGCGGACCGGGATCTGTACGATTTTGAATCCCTGGAGCTCGACCGCTCTAAGCCGTCGACTGCCGCGCGGGATGCGCATGCAATCCAGCGTCAGGTACAGTCTTGGCTGCCCGATGGGGAGGCGGACGAGCCACCGCAGTATATCGAGGCGCTGAATCTGTAGGATCGGCACCGCTGACCAGGCGCGCGTAACTGCACTGGAAGTCCCGCGCCGAGGCCGTGGGGCCGTGGTGGAAGTGCTGGTGCCAGAGTCGCGCCATGGCGGTCACATCGTTCTCTGGCACCTGGTCGGCGCCGGCGGAACGGTAGATCAGCCAGGCGATGGCGGTGGCGTAGCGCAGGTTGGTGGCCAGCTCGCTGTGGGGGTGGTCGAGGAAGTCCCGTTGGCTGGCCAGGCCGCGCACCTTGGAGGCCAGGGCGGGGTGGTCGATCAGGTAGTCGTCCCAGATTTCCCGGTGTGTGTGCGGCTGAATCTGGTAGATACCCAGCCCGTGGCGCCGTCCCTGTTTGAGATGAAAGCCGAGTTGCGACTCTTGCGCGGCTGTGCCCAGTAGCAGATTTTCCATTCCCGCAGACCAGGCTCTCAGGTGCTTGAGGGTCGGACGAATGACCAGAAGCCGCAGTTCGTCCAGACAGATACCCATAGTGTTGTCTGATTTTTCCGTGTGTTTCCCAATATGTAGTTTGCGGATTGAGCTGGCGCCAGCGAATTAGTAGATTTACGCGCAATAAACACAAAAATTGGCTGCAATATCCATTCTGGAACCGAATCTCGCACTAAAAACCATCAATTTTGGGGGCCCCGATTCCCTTCGCCCGGGTTTTTATCCCCCCCTGAGAATTAAGGATCTCCTATGCCCGCATCATGGCTCGTCGCCCTGACCTTTATCGCTTACCTGGCGCTGATCCTGGTGATCGGTGTCTACGCTTACCTGCGCACCAGGAACGCCAGTGACTATTTCCTCGGCGGCCGCTCCCTGCCGCCGGCGGTGGCGGCGCTCTCCGCCGGCGCCTCGGATATGAGCGGCTGGCTGCTGATGGGCCTGCCAGGCGCGGCCTATGCGGCCGGCCTGTCCGCGGGTTGGATCGCCATAGGCCTGTTCACCGGTATCGTGGTCAGTTGGATCACCATGGCGCGGCGGCTGCGCATCTACTCCTATGAACTCGACGATGCCCTCACCATACCCGCCTACCTGCACCGGCGTTTCAATATGGGGCACCCTTATCTGCGCACGGTCTGCGCGATCTTTATCCTGCTGTTCTTTCTCTTCTATGTGGCCTCCGGGCTGATCGCCGGCGGCAAGCTGTTCGAGACGGTATTCGATTGGGACTACCGATGGGCGGTGGTCATCGGCGCCGCGGCGGTTATTTCCTACACGTTGTTCGGTGGTTTTCTGGCGGTATCCTGGACCGATGTATTCCAGGGGCTATTGATGAGCCTGGCGCTGGTGATAGTGCCCGTCATGGTTATTCAGGATGTGGGCGGATTCGGTGCCGGCTGGGACAAGCTCCACGAAAAGGTGCCGGAGTTGATGTACTGGATGAGCGACAACACCGGCCAGGCGCTGGGTGTCGTGGCCATCCTGAGTTCACTGGCCTGGGGACTGGGCTATTTCGGCCAGCCCCACATCCTGGCGCGCTTTATGGCGGTGCGCCATCCGCGGGACGTGCCGGTTGCCGCCTCGGTTGCCGCCGTCTGGTCCCTGTTCGGCTTTATCGGCGCCCTGTCGGTGGGCCTGTTCGGCCACCTGGAGATACAGCAGACACTGCCCGATGGCGAGCGCATCTTTATGGAACTGGTGGAGACCCTGTTTCACCCGGTGGTGGCCGGGGTACTCCTCGCGGCCATACTGTCGGCGATCATGAGCACCGCCGACTCGCAGCTGCTGGTCTCCTCTGCGGCCCTGGCCGAAGATATCTACCACGTGTGGTTCGGGCGCGAGACCAGCCCCGAGGCGATGGTGAAGGTGGGCCGTTGGGCGGTGGTCGCGCTGTCGCTGGTCGCCGTCTGGGTGGCGATGGATCGGGACTCCAAGGTGCTGGATGTGGTGGCTTACGCCTGGGCCGGGCTGGGCGCGGCCTTCGGCCCGGTGCTCCTGATCAGCCTCTTCTGGTCGCGCATGAGCGGCTCCGGGGCGATTGCCGGGGTGGTGGTCGGGGGCCTGACTGTCGTGGTCTGGAGACAGCTCTCCGGGGGCATCTTCGAAATTTACGAGCTCCTTCCCGGCTTCATTTTCTCCGCAGCTGCTATCGTGATAGTTAGCGCAGTGACAAAGTGTCCCGCGGCCGTGGTCTCGCGCCACCGCGAAGTGCTGGGCTGACCCCCGGCTGCTGTCTGGACTGTGCCCGAGGCGGCGTGGATTGCGCCGCGGGCCCTGCCGACTGCTGCGCGACTGTTGTGAAGCGATAAGGAAGTCCATCCGCAGCGATTATTCAAATAGCGGTTGGAGAAACTGAGTGATCGAAGTTCATCTCGGTAATATCACTCGATTACAAGTCGATGTAATCGTCAACGCCGCCAATCGGCACCTGATGGGCGGCGGTGGTGTGGACGGTGCCATTCACCGCGCGGCGGGGCCCGAACTGCTGGAGGCCTGCCGAGAGATAGGCGGCTGCCCGGCAGGGGATGTGCGCGCCACGCCGGCTTTCAATATACCCGTCAAACGCATCTACCACACCGTTGGGCCTGTCTGGCGCGGCGGCAGCCTGGGCGAACCGGAACTGCTGGCCGGCTGCTACCGCCAGTGCCTGGCCCTGGCACGGCGCGAGAGTATGCGCTCCATCGCCTTCCCGGCGATCAGCTGCGGCGTCTACGACTACCCGCCGGAGCTGGCGGTGGAGATAGCGGTCGAGCAGGTGCAGCAGCACCTGGAAAAGGACTGCCAGCCCCAGCGGATCGTTTTCTGCTGCTTCGACGAGGCGATGGCGGAGCTCTACCGGCAGCAGCTGGAGGCCTATGTGCGGCGGTGACCGGTGATTCACGATTGTGAATGAATATTGATTCCTGGTCACCGATCGCAGATCATTGAGCCGCTTCCGACAATAACAACAGTGAGGACGAGAGCATGCGCAGCGCCGAACAGTGGTTTGCCGAATACGGCGAGAGCCACCAGAACCCCACCAACAAGGCCATTCACTGGATCGCCGTGCCGGTGATCTATGCCACCGTCGTCGGCCTGCTGTGGGCCATTCCGCAACCGGCCTTTATGGCCGCGATTCCCTGGCTGAACTGGGCCGTGGTGGCCCTGGTGCCGACGCTGTTGTTCTACCTGGCCATGTCCTTCCCGCTGGCGCTCGGCATGGCGGCCATCAGTGTTGTCTGTCTCTGGGGTTGGTCGGTGGTCGAGCGGTTGGGTATTTCCGTGTGGCAGGCGGCGCTGGTGCTGTTCGTGGTGATGTGGATCTTCCAGTTCATCGGCCATCATATCGAGGGCAAGAAGCCCTCTTTCTTCAAGGACCTGCAATTCCTGCTGATCGGTCCGGCCTGGGTGATCGCTTTTGTCTATCGCCAGCTCGGTATCAAATACTGATTCCGCGTGCGATCACGACGACTGTAGGAGCGGCCCATGGCCGCGATCGAGGGTTGGAGAGCCCCCGAGCTCGATCGCGGCCATGGGCGGATGGCGCCGCCCGCCGTTCCTACAGCACAGGATTTGCATCGTGTATTGATTCTCACCGGTTGTAGTGCACCGGCACCTCCAACGTCTCCTTCACCTGCTCCATCACCACATAGCTGGTGCACTCCAGTACCTCCGGCAGGCTGAGCAGTGTCTCGCCGTAGAACTTGCGGTAGGCGTTCATATCCGCCACCCGGGCTTTGATCAGGTAGTCGAAGTTGCCCGATACCAGGTAGCACTCCTGCACCTCCGGCAGCGCCGCCACAGCGTTGCGGAATTCCTCGAAGGCGTCCTGGGCCGAGCGGTTCAGGCGTATCTGTACGAAGACCACCAGCGCGGCGTCGAGGAACTCCGGATTGATCAGCGCCGTATAGCCCTGGATCACCCCGTCGCCCTCCAGCCGTTTGACCCGCTCCACACAGGGGGTCGCAGTCAGCCCCACCTGACGCGCGAGTTCCGCATAGCTGGTGCGGCCGTTTTTCTGCAGAACCCGCAGGATGTTGCGGTCTATGGTGCTCAGTTCACTGGCGCGTTTGCGCATAGGGGTGGCTCCGGGTTGGTCGTTTTGCTCGAAAAATAGACGTCTTCGCGTCGTAGATGGTGGATTCCACTCGTTAAATCCGAAATCTAGTATAAATCCACTTTTCTCGCGGCCCTATACTGGGCGAAATCACAGAGATAAAGCGGTGTGGCCCTGTGGGCGCCCGCCGATAGAGTGAGGAGCAGGAAAATGCTGATTGGTGTTCCGAAAGAGATCAAAAACCACGAATACCGCATCGGCCTGACGCCGGCGAGTGTTCGCGAGCTTGTCAGCCACGGCCACGAAGTGGTTGTGCAGAAAGACGGCGGTGCCGCCATCGGCTTTACCAACGAGATGTATGCGCAGGCCGGCGCCAGGATCATCGATACGCCGGAGGAGATCTTCGCCACCGCCGATATGATCGTCAAGGTGAAGGAGCCGCAGCCCAGCGAGTGCGAGATGCTGCGCCCCGGCCAGGTACTCTACACCTACCTGCACCTGGCGCCCGATCCCAAGCAGACAGAACTGCTGGTGAAGTCCGGTGCCACCTGTATCGCCTACGAAACCGTGACCGACCGCTTCGGCGGCCTGCCTCTGCTGGCACCCATGTCTGAAGTGGCCGGTCGTATGTCCGTACAGTGCGGCGCCCACCACCTGGAGAAAGCCCAGGGCGGCCTCGGCGTGCTGCTGGGCGGTGTGCCCGGTGTGGCTCCGGCCAAGGTGCTGATTATCGGCGGCGGTGTGGTCGGTACCAACGCGGCCAAGATGGCCCTGGGTATGGGGGCCGACGTGACCATCCTGGATCGCTCCCTGCCGCGCCTGCGCCAACTGGACGATATCTTCGGCGGCGCGGTGCGCACCGAGTACTCCACCAACGACGCCATCGAGAAGCACGCGCTGGAGGCCGACCTGGTGATCGGCGCGGTACTGATTCCGGGCGCCGCGGCGCCGAAGCTGCTGACCCGCGACATGATTGGGCGCATGAAGAAAGGCGCGGTGGTTGTGGATGTGGCCATCGACCAGGGCGGCTGCTTCGAAACCTCCAGGCCCACCACGCACACCGAGCCCACTTATGTGGTCGACGGCGTGGTGCACTACTGTGTGGCCAACATGCCCGGCGGTGTCGCGCGCACCTCCACCATGGCCCTGAACAATGCCACCCTGCCCTATGCATTAGCCCTGGCCAACAAGGGCGCCAAGCAGGCGCTGCTGGACGACGCCAATCTGCTGGAAGGCCTGAACGTGCACGCCGGCATGGTGACCTACCAGGCGGTGGCCGACGTGCTGGGTTACGAGTACGTGGACCCGAAACTGGCGCTGCAGAAATCCGCACTGCCGGAAGGCGCAGCGGCCTGAACCGTTTTACTCCCCAGGGGCGCCCTGCGCCCCACTCTGTGAGACCTGGTGGCGGCAGCCACCATCTTACTGCCGCGCCATTGCGCGGCTTTTTTATGTTTTATTGTGTCTCGGGGTCGGAAATCCGGTCCTGTCATTCCGCTGTCATCGGCCGGGGAAAAGCCGCCCCAGCAATACCGGCAGCGCCGTTTCCACCCGCAGGATCCGCGGCCCCAGGTGCACCGGATCGAAACCGGTCTCCTGAAGCTTCGCCACCTCGTACGGAATAAAGCCGCCTTCCGGCCCGATTGCGAGGGTTGTACTTCCGGCAATATCCACGGGGCAGGGTGTTCCCGTCACCGGGTGCGCGACCAGCTTCAATGAGTCGGCGGCAATTGCCGGCAATTCATCTTCCACAAAAGGTTTGAAGCGCTTGCGCAGTTCGATCTGCGGAATCTGTGTGTCCACCGCCTGTTCCAGTCCCAGCAGGCACTGTTCGCGCAGCTTTTCCTCATCCAGCCAGGGCGTCTGCCAGTAGGATTTTTCCACCCGGTAGGCGTTGACCAGGTAGAGTTTTTTTACGCCCAGCGCGGTGGCATGCTGGATTATCCGATTGAGCATTTTCGGGCGCGGCAGGGCGAGTATCAGGGTGAGCGGCAGGGCGGCCGGGGGGAGTTGGCCGAGTTCGACTTTGAGTTCGACAGCGTTGCCGTCCAGTGCGATCACTTCACCGCTGCCGATTTCGCCGTTCAGCAATCCCACGCGCAGTGAATCGCCGGGGTTGGCCCTGTGCACCTGCAGGATATGCTGGTGCCGGCGTCCGCTGAAGCGTGCGTGTCCGGGGGCGATGAAATCGTCCGCTTGCAGAAGGATCAGGTTCAAGGTGTGGGCCCGCCCGTTACGCCTTTTGGGGGGCGAGGGCGGAGGCGATGGCGCCTTTGCCGAGTCCCTCGTAGGCGCGCACTTGCACCTCGGTGCCCGGCAGGTCCGCTGCGATGGTATCGGCAATACTCCTGGCAATATAGAGGGCCAGCTGTTCCACCGTGGTGTCGCAGTCCACCAGTTCGCAGCGCCGGGCGGGAATGTCGAGGGCGAATTCTCCCTGTTGGGCCCTATAGGCAAAATGCAGGATTTTCTCGTCGCTGCCTTCCACCAGGTCCTCACGGGTCCCCAGGTAGATATCCTCCCAGCGCTCCGCCCAGTTGCGCTCCCACTCCAGGTTGCGCTCGCCATCGAGGTAAATCCGGATCCTGGAGCGGTGCCCGTGGGCGATGCGCTGGCAGTTGCCCGAGTGCTTTTTCAGGCCGTGGCTGTAGTGGTAGTAGGGATCGGCGATTTCCTCGCAGGTGAAACCCAGGCGCAGCTGCTCGACGCTGGAGGGAAAGGCGGAGGCCAGTTGCCGCACGCTCCAGGCGGCGACACTGCCCGCGCCGATCGCCTCGGCTTCCACCAGCGCGAACGCCTGCTGCGGGCCGGACACCCGGATCCGCTCGCCGCTGTGCAGCGTCCAGGCCAGGTCGACCTGTTCGCCATCCCGCCCCAGTGCCAGGTGCGGCGAGAGAGTGGGCACCAGCAGGCGGTGGTCCAGTTGGTCGTCCAGCCAGTGGCGCAGTGTCTTTTTCACGATGCCGAAGTCGCACACCATGCCCTGGTTGTCCAGGGCGCCGTCGAGGGCCGCATTCGCCAGCCAGGTCTCGCCCACCAGGCCGCGGCGGTGATCCAGGTAGCTGAAGTCTATGTTGGTGAGGTTGTCGACGAACAGGTGCATGGTGACTCTTTGCTGATTCGGGCTTCGGGGTGAGACCGGGTGGACACTGCTTACCGGCCTGCGGGGTCTGGGCCAATCCAAGAATCGGCCATTATATACTTTTAACAGGGGTGGAACTCGCGTCCGTGACTCTCTATAATCGCGCCCTCTTCGGTTCTGCCGGAGCATTTCGTGGCGGCCCTTCCGGTCCCCTCGCAATGAACAGCTGTGAACCCCGCCAGGCCCGGAAGGGAGCAACGGTAGCAGTGGTGTCATGTGCCGAGGGTGTTGCTGGTTGGGCTGCCTCCATTTCTCCCTGCCGATTGCATTTTCCCGCTCTAACCCCCGTCCTTTACCCGCGAGATATTCCTCCAGAAAAGTCTCATCAGGAGGTATTTTGTGCCGATATGGCGCTGGCGCCGGTATCCTCATCCCACTGGTTGTGGCGCTTATGTTATAAACGGTGCAATCGAACCCGATAACGATTAGAGGGAGCCAATGAAGAAGATTGCCCTGGTCATCGCCGCTGCAGTGGCACTTGCCGGATGCGACAACAGGCAGGCCGAGCCGACCCAGCCCACAACCACAACCGAAGTCACAGGCGCCGCCGAATCCAAGCCGCTGACCGCCGAGGATGCCAAGGCCCTCCTGCAGGATGCCCAGGCGCGACTGGAGGAGATGGCCGAGGAAGTGAGCCACGCCAGTTGGCTGGCCTCCACCTACATCAATATGGACTCCCAATACGTCGAGGCGCTGGCCTCAGAGCGCTACACCGCCCTGGCGGTGGAGCTGGCCACCGAGGCGGCCAGGTTCAACGACCTGGAACTGGACCCGGAGACCCGCCGACAGCTGACCATGCTGAAGCAGGGCCTGGTTTTCCCCGCGCCCAAGGACCCGGAGCTGACCGCGGAGCTGGCGCAGATAGGTTCAAAGTTGCAGGGGATGTACGGCGCCGGCAAATACTGCCGTGAGGAAGGGGGCGCGGAGAAGTGCTACAGCCTTACCGAAATGGGACAGATCATGGCCAACAGCCGCGATCCCGGGCTGCTCGAGGAGCTCTGGGTGGGCTGGCGCAGGGTGTCCCCGCCGATGAAGCCCTTGTACGAGCGCCAGGTGGAGATCGGCAATGCCGGCGCCCGGGAGCTGGGTTACGACAACCTGAGTGATTTCTGGCGCTCCAAGTACGATATGGGCCCGGATGCCTTCGCCGCGGATATGGATGCCCAGTGGAACAAGGTCAAGCCGCTGTACAAGGCGCTGCACTGCCATGTGCGCGCCAAGCTGAACGAACATTACGGCGACGACGTGGTGCCGTCCCAGGGCAAGATTCCCGCGCACCTGCTCGGCAATATGTGGGCCCAGGAGTGGGGCAATGTCTACGAGCTGGTCAAGGATGAAGATATGCAGGCGCCCTACGACCTGACCGAGTTGGTGGTGGAGTCCGGCATGAGCGAGCAGGATATGGTCAAAGTGGGAGAGAAGTTCTTCACTTCCCTCGGTTTCGAGCCGCTGCCGGAAACCTTCTGGGAGCGCTCCCAGTTCACCCAGCCCCGCGACCGCGATGTGGTGTGCCACGCGAGCGCCTGGAATATGGACGGTAAGGACGATATCCGCATCAAGATGTGCATCAACAAGACGGGTGAAGACCTGGTCACCATCCACCATGAATTGGGGCACAACTTCTACCAGCGCATCTACAAGGACCAACCGTTCCTGTACCGGGAGGGCGCCAACGACGGTTTCCACGAGGCGGTCGGCGATACCATCGCCCTGTCCATCACGCCGAAATACCTGCAGCAGATCGGCCTGCTGGACGAGGTGCCGGACGAGAGCAAGGATATCGGCTTCCTGATGCAGCAGGCGCTGGACAAGATCGCCTTCCTGCCCTTCGGGCTGATGGTGGACAAGTGGCGCTGGCAGGTGTTCAACGGCGAGGTGCAGCCGGAGGATTACAACAAGGCCTGGTGGAAACTGCGTGAGGAGTACCAGGGCATCGAGGCGCCGGTGGCGCGCAGCGAGGCCGACTTCGATCCGGGCGCCAAGTACCATATTCCCGGCAACACTCCCTATGCGCGCTACTTCCTCGCGCGTATCCAGCAGTTCCAGTTCCACCGCGCCCTCTGCGAGGCCGCCGGCGAAACGGGCCCGCTGCACCGCTGCTCCATCTACGACAACGATAAAGCGGGTGAGAAACTGCGCGCGATGCTGGCCATGGGCGCGAGCAAGCCCTGGCCGGATGCGATGGAGGCCCTGACCGGCCAGCGCGAGCTGGATGCCTCGGCGATTATCGATTACTTCCAGCCGCTGATGGACTACCTGGAGGAGCAGAACAAAGACAGGAACTGTGGTTGGGAGTAATCGCGCGCGCGATTACCCGGCATAGGTCATGCCCTGTAGGAGCGGCGGGGCGGCCATCCGCCCATGGCCGCGATCGATGCCGGTAATAACCGGAAAGGTCGATCGCGGCCATGGGCCGCTCCTACAGTTATCTCCCCCATTGACTGCTTAGCGTTAGCGCGCCGCAACCTGTACCGAATTCAGCAACTCTGCATACTGCCCGGTAATCACATCCATACTGCGCAACATCATATCCGTAGTGCCGGTGATCACGTGGATCTGGCGCTCTTCGGAAATCTGCATCTCCCCGTCGAATCCGCGGCTGGCGTAGTTCAGGTGTCCCTGGGTCTTGAGCAGGTTGCGGGTGATTTCAGGCGTGTTCAGCGGGCTCTGCAGCAGAAAATCCAGCATGTGCTCGAATTCCGCCAGATCCTCGTAGAGCCTTCTGACACCTTCCTCGCCGGCGACTCCCCAGAACTGTGCGACGTAATTCTTGGCGATGCGCTGGGAGAGCATGCGCTGGCGGCCGGAGACATTCACCAGTTCCGCGCTGCGGTGATCGGCGAGCTTCTGTAGGCTCATTACATAGGCGTGAGCGGCGGGCAGCAGGGTATTGCTCTGCTTGAACAGTTCCGCCGCGGTGCGTTTACTGACCGGCTGGTGGGCAACTTCTTCAAATGCCCGCCATTCCCGCTGCACTGCCTGCAGGTCGTTCTGTATCGGCGCCGCACTTTTGAAGGCCGCCAACTGATCCAGGTTGCGGGCAAACTCCCGCATGCAGCGTTCGAACACCTGGTGATGGCGCTCTACGCCCGGCTGAATGCCCCGCAGGATATAGGCCTGGGTAATGCGTTGAGAAAGCATGCGCTGACGCCCGGCGATGTTGATCGCGTCGCCCATGCTGAAGGCGAGGGTGTCCGCGCAGAGCAGAGTCAGGAAGAGTGCCAGGAAAATTCTCATTGTCTCTTTCCTTGAGGAATACCAGTTGACGGGAGTGGGTGCTCGGGCGCCCTCTCCCCCGGCCCCTCTCCCGCAAGCGGGAGAGGGGAGCTGAACATCCGTGCCTCGAGTTTGAATTCAAAACCCGAGGCTTCTCTCTATCTGCTATTCACCACTAAAACTCCGCCTGGGCTGTGATCCACAGCTTGTCGGTATCCACACTGAAATCGTCGGCCGTATAGCTGCTGTATTTCAGGCTCAAACCGACCGCGCCGACTTTTCCTCCAACCACGAAGCCGTATTCGCTGCCGAGCTTGTCCATGCCGGAAACATCCGGGTCATCGGAGCTGAGCTGGTGATAGTTGAGGGAGAGGTTGACGCCCGCCAGCGAGGTGCCCAGCGACGCGTAGACGTCCTGGATACCGCCGGGAATATTGCCGCTGCCGCCACCGAGGAACTTGTCGTTCCAGCCCTGGAACTTGTGCAGGGTGGCCAGCGGGGTGATGAACTGGCCGTCGGCTCCATCGGAGCCCAGCAACTCGTAGCCCGCTTTCAGTGTGATGGCACCGAACTTGTAGCCGCCCTCCGCCAGTAGATAATCGGCGTCGTAGCTGGCCGGGTTGTCGGCAGCGGCGGACTGGGTGGCGTACTCCAGCGCATAATCCGCGGCACCGGTTTTACCGGCGAAGCGCAGGCCGTAAGTGTCGGTGGAGAAGGCCGGGGCATTCTCGTTGTCGATCAGGTAGGCGTAGGCGGAAAGGGCACCGGCACTGAAGCCGCTGTATTTTGCGTTCAGCAGGTAGGTGTCGTTCCTGTGGTCGCCCACCGGGCTGTCTTCCCCGAAGATGCGGTTGACGTTGTGGATATGGGCGAGGAAAAGCGTGGTGTCGGCCAGGCTGTTGTTGACGACGCTGAAGCCGTCGTAGGTCTGCTCGTTCTGGCGAAAACCGACGCCGCCGACAAAACGCTGGTTGTCCAGCAGTATGCGCTGGCGGCCGTACTTGAGGGTAGTCTTGCCGAAAGCGTAGGCCAGCAGTGCCTGGTTTACTTCGGTGCCCTCGGGGTCCGCCACGCCGCCTTCGAAATCGGTCAGGTGGGTAACGTCGTCCATCTCAATCAGGGTGCTGAATCCCTGATAGGCGGCGGATTGGTAAGTGAGGCGGGTTTTCAGGCTGGTTAGGTCCACCGAGTCGGCGCCGTCCACATCCACCGTTTCGGTGCGCGCGCGAAGACCCAGGGTAACATCCCCCTGGCCCAGTGCCTCGCCGAGTGATACGGCGGAGGCCTTTTCAGATTCAGCCGCGTCGGCGGCAAAGGCGGGGGCGCCGGCAACAGCGGAAACCGCCAGAACCAGTAACCGCTGTTGCAATGGAAGAGTCAGTCGTTTCATGCGTAATCCCCAATAAGGTAGGTTGATCATTGAGCTACTTTTAGCGATTTTGTGTGTGCCGGTTTTAATACTTTATTGAATCGCTCAGGCCGCGTGTTCCACGGACTTGTTATCGAGTTCGACTTTCTTGTCCGCGGAAGCCTGCATCGCTTGCGGTTTGGATTTGCCGTGTCTTTCGTGCAGGAACTTGAGCACCCGCGCCCGGTATTGGTTGTAGCGCGGGTCATCGGCGAGATCGAGGCGGTTGCGCGGCCTCGCGAGATCGACATCGAGAATCTCGCCGATGGTCGCCGCGGGGCCATTGGTCATCATTACGATGCGGTCTGAGAGCAGCACCGCCTCGTCCACATCGTGGGTGATCATGATCACGGTATTGTTCAGCTCTGCCTGGATTTCCATCAGCGAGTCCTGCATATGGGCGCGGGTGAGCGCGTCCAGGGCGCCGAAAGGCTCGTCCATCAGCAGTACCTTGGGCTGCATGGCCAGGGCGCGGGCGATACCCACCCGCTGCTTCATGCCGCCGGAGATTTCCCCGGGGCGCTTGTGCATCGCGTGCCCCATATGCACCAGTTGCAGGTTGTGTTCTATCCACGCGCGCATTTCGGCTTTGCTTTTTGTCTTGCCGAAGACCTGCTTTACCGCCAGTTCCACATTCTGGTAGGCGGTGAGCCAGGGCAGCAGCGAGTGGTTCTGGAACACCACGGCCCGCTCCGGTCCCGGTTCGGTCACTTCCTTGTCGCCCAGTATCACGCCGCCGCGTGTGGCCTTGTAGAGCCCCGCGACCACGTTCAGCACGGTGGACTTGCCGCAGCCTGAGTGGCCGATCAGCGAGACGAATTCGCCTTTCTTAATTTGCAGGTCTACGTCGCGCAGTGCGGTAAAGGTGCCCTTGGGGGTCGGGAACTCCATATCGATATGGCTGATATCCAGTAATACACTCATGATGTTCTCCAGTTAGTGGGCCACGCTGTCCTTGTCCCAGGAAACCAGCTTCTGCAGTTGCAGCATGGCGCGGTCGAGCAGGAAGCCGATGAAGCCGATCACGATCACCGCGGCCATGATGCGGGCCAGGGAGTCGGAGCTGCCGTTCTGGAATTCGTCCCAGACGAATTTCCCCAGGCCAGGGTTCTGCGCCAGCATCTCCGCGGCGATCAGCACCATCCAGGCCACGCCCAGGGACAGGCGCATGCCGGTGAAGATCATTGGCACCGAGGCGGGGAGGACGATTTTCTGCACATGCTTCAGCGGCGGCAGGCGCAGGACTTTGCTGACGTTCACCAGGTCGCCGTCGATGCCGGCTACGCCGACGGCGGTGTTGATGACCATCGGCCAGAGACAGCAGAGGGTGACGGTGATCATCGAGTTGAGGAACGACTTGGCCACCAGCGGGTCCGTCGACGTATAGAGGGCGCTGACCACCATGGTCACCAGCGGCAGCCAGGCCAGCGGCGATACCGGCTTGAACACCTGCACGATCGGGTTGATGGCACTGTTCAGGGTGCGGCTCAATCCGGTGGCGATGCCGAGTGGTATGGCGATGACCACGGCGAGCAGGAAACCGCTCATCACCGTGACCAGGCTGGTGAGTATCTGGTCGACAAAGGTTTCCTTGCCCGTATAGTCGCGGATCTTCGGCTGGTAGCCGGGATCTTCCGCGAGTCGCTTCGCGTTGCGCTCCCGCTGCCGTTCGTAGAAGTCGGCCTCTTTTTCCCGCGAGCGCTTGTGCTCCTGGTAAAGCGTATCGAACTGTTCCCACACGGCGGCCGGCCCGGGGAATTTTCCCAGGGAGGTGTCGATGTTCTGTGCCGTAGCGGACCACAACAGCAGGAACACCAGAATACCAGCCAGTGGAACCGCGATATTTTTGACGACGCTGTTGAACAGGTTGTTGTCGAATAGCGACAGGTTCCAGGTTGGCAGTTTCTTATTTGTTAAGGTGCTCGATGTCATAGTCCTCTACCTAGCTTCGGTTTTGCTTCCGTTGTGGGCCTTAATTTCCTTACAGTTTCTGTCCGGACTTCAGGCCGATGGGAAACTTGTCGATATACGCGTTGGGCTTGTGGCCGTTGTAGACGAGGCCGTCGATAAAGTGGGTCTGCGGTTCGCGGAAGCCGTCCTCCGTGGCGAAATCCGGGAACTGGTTGGCCCTGGCCAGCTTGTCCTTGATGAGGGACTCGGCAGCGGCGCGGTAGATATCCGGGCGATAGACTTTCGCCGCCAGTTCCTTGTACCAGTCGTCGCTCTTGTCTTCCGGTATCTGCCCCCAGCGGCGCATCTGCGTCAGGTACCAGATGGCGTCGGAGTAGTAGGGGTAGGTGGCGTTGTAGCGGAAGAAGACGTTGAAGTCGGGCACTTCACGCTTGTCGCCCTTCTCGTACTCGAAGGTGCCGGTCATACTGTTGGCGATCACATCGTAATCGGCGCCCACATAATTGGACTGGGAGAGAATTTTCACCGCTTCCGGGCGATTGGCATTGTTGTTCTCGTCCAGCCACATGGCGGCGCGGATCAGGGCTCGGGTAATACGAATGGTGGTGTTGGGGTATTTCTCAGCGAAGGCCTTGGTGATACCGAAGACTTTTTCCGGGTTGTCCTTCCAGATCTCGTAGTCGGTCACCACGGGCACGCCGATACCCTTGAAAACCGCCTGCTGGTTCCAGGGCTCGCCCACGCAGTAGCCGTAGATGGTGCCGGCTTCCAGGGTGGCGGGCATCTGTGGCGGCGGTGTCACCGAGAGCAGCGCATCCGCATCGATCTGACCGGAAATATCGCCCTTGTGCGGCGCGTAGTAACCGGGATGTATGCCACCCGCGGCCAGCCAGTAGCGCAGTTCGTAGTTGTGGGTGGAAACTGGAAATACCATGCCCATATTGAACGGCTTGCCTTCCGCCTTGTATTTTTCCACCACGGGCTTGAGCGCATCCGCCTTGATGGGGTGTACCGGCAAGCCGTTGTCCATTTTCGGAATGTGCGGCTTCATCTGTTTCCAAATTTCATTGGAGACGGTGATGCCGTTGCCGTTCAGGTCCATGGAGAAGGGGGTGATGATATCCGCCTTGGTGCCGAAGCCCATGGTGGCGGCGATGGGTTGGCCGGCGAGCATATGGGCACCGTCCAGGCGGCCGTCGATCACGCCGTCGAGTAGCACCTTCCAGTTGGCCTGGGCCTCGATGGTGACGTAGAGCCCCTCGTCTTCAAAAAAACCTTTTTCGTAGGCGATGGCGATGGGGGCCATATCGGTGAGCTTGATAAAGCCGAAGGTGAGTTCCTCTTTTTCCGGGTAGCCGAGTTCCGCCGATACCGCTTGCGCCGCGTGCAGCCCGGCGGCCGTCGCCAACCCGAGCCCCATCCCGAACCTAAGCGCCGCGCGCCTGAAAACCTGTGTCCACTTCATGTGAGAATCCCCCAGTTGATGGTCGGTAAAAAATTGCGCACATAAAAAAAGCGCTCATCGACTGGCCGCCCCGGGGGCAGTGAGTCAATGAGCGCCTCTGCTCATCGCCAACCGGGCGAGCCGGTCGGCATCAATTTTTGTCGTCAAGGGCAGGGAAAATTCGCGACCGCCGGGCCTCTGTGGCTGTTCTCTCCCCGGCCGGTTCAATGCGCCTTGCACTTGCTACTCTGCACAGGTTTGCACAGACCATGCCAAATTTTCCGGGAAGCTTTGCAGGAGGAGTGGGGGGACGCTTTTGCCTCCCCGTCCGCGAGCCGGTCATGCAACGCCCGCCTATAGGTTAAGTTTTTGTATTTATTGGACTTTTACTTGGGCCTTTGGGGGGCTGACGGGCGCGGTGCGGTGGCCTGGCGACGGGTGTTCGACCTGCAGAAATGGCGGTGCCACCCGCGATTCGCGGCACAGTGCAGCTGGTCCGCGGGGACGCCTTTTTAGTGCAACGGGTTGCGGGAGCTTTTTTATGGTGCGGGAGGCGGGGCGCGATAGTGGGGAATTGGCGCCATTGTGGTGCAGGTCGGGCGGCGATAAAAAGGACCGGACTTTGATGTCCGGTCCTTTTGAGGTTGGGATCAGCCCAAACGGATCAGAAGGTGTAGTTCAGGGAAACACCGGCCAGCCAGGCTTCGATATTGGTGGTTTTACCGTTGAAGTAGGTGGGAACGGGGACCCGTGTAAACTCCTGGATGGTTTCGTCGTCACCCCAGAGGTAGGCAAAGCCGCCGTCGATGCTCAGGTGGTTGTCGAACTTGTAGGTGCCGCCGAAAGTCACCCAGTTGCGATCGGTATCCGGAATGGACAGGGAGCGCCAGGTGACCGGCAGGGCAAAGCCCAAAGTTTGCTGGGTCTCGGCGACCGCGTCCGGGTTCAAACCGTCGCGCGCGGCGCCTTCGTCGTAGGCGTAGCCAATGCGCCAGGTGACTTCCTCACAGGGATAGTATTCACCGCCGATGCTGTAGCGCCAGCCGCTCTCGAAGTTTTCTTCCCGGAACAGCAGTGGGTCGAAGGGCGCACCGCCCGCGGGGATAAAGGCTTCGAGGCGCTGGAAGTCGTCCCAGTCGGTCCACACGGCGCCCAGGGCCAGGCCCCAGTGGTCGTTGAAGCGGTGGTACAGGCCCAGTTCGACAGTGTCCGGCAGGTCCAGTGTTACGTCGCCTCTCGCGTCGCTGAAAGGAGGCAGTGTCGGGATCAATGCCGTGGGCAGGATGTCGGAATTGACGTCGCCTTCCAGTTCGGGATCGAGTTCCGCGTGGTAGGAAATACCGAAGCGGGTGCGGTCGGTAATATTCCACAGGGCGCCGATGCTCCAACTGACGTCCCAGTCATCTGCCTCGTCATAGTCCAGTATCGTGCGATTGGAAAGACTCGGGTCCAGCGGGAAGTTGGACGGGATCTTGGTTTTCAGTTTGGCATCGGCGTAGAGGAAATTGACGGCGAGACCGACGCTGAACTGGTCATTGAAATCGTAGGCTACGGACGGCGCGATATTGACCGTCAGCAGCTCCGTCTTGTCGGCGATGGAGGTCGCCAGCCAGTCGCTGTCGAAGTCGGTTTCCAGGCCGTAGTTGGTGAACATGGCCAGGCCGAAAGACCAGCAGTCGTCGATGGGCAGCGCCAGGTAGGCGTTGGGTACCCAGGCGGAGGAAGCGTAGTCGCTGGCCTTCTGGTTTTCGAAGGTGGCCGTACCCAGCGGAGTGAAATAAGTGACGTCGCCCGCCGCGTCGATTTCCGGATTGACGTAAGTCACGCCGCCGGAAATGCTGATACTTTTGAATAGGGCGGAACCGGCCGGGTTGCGCGCCAGGATGGCGGCGTTGTCGCCGATGGTGTTCTCCGCGGCAAAGGCGCGGCCCAGGCCGGAGGTGCTGGTTTCGTTGAGGAAGAAGCCGGCGGCCATGGCGCCGCTGGAGGCGCTGCTGATGGCGGCAGCCAGGGCTGCGCGACGCAGGAGTGTTTTATTCATGAGTTCCCACTCTATTGCTGTTAACGGAAGCCACAAACAGGATTGGAAAAACTGGTAGGTGGCGGGAAGGTCTTGTCAAAAACCTTCGCTTATCGCAATTAATTCCCTGCAGGGAAGTCTAGCAACGCCAAACTTTCCCAACAGTGGAAACGGGCGACTTTATAAAGACAAAACGCTGAAAAATCCATTGGGTGTCGTTTTTTTTTCAGCTCTTAGAGTGGGATCGGGATTTTATTGACTTGCGGCGACACTCTTTCCGTCGATGGTCAATTTGGTCAAGGAAATCTGGTAGGTTTTGCCATCCTCCTCCCGCTGCATCAGTTTTACCAGCGCGTAATTCCATTGCGGTGCGAACCAGATTGTGGTCTCGCGCTCGGTGTCGCCATCCCGCAGCCGCTGCACCTTGATCGTATCAACCGGCCCCAGGGGTGTCTGCAGCTTTTCCGTGCCGGCAACGGCAAATTCGTATTCGCGGACTTTCCTGCCGTCGGCAACCTGGTATTTGAGCTCCTTTTTTCCGGCGGCGATATCCAGGGCGAGTTGCAACTGGTAGCTGATTTTGTCCTGGATGTCTTCCGGGGCGTTTTCCAGGGTGCGTTCGGCGTCGGACAGGTTGACCACGCGCCGCCCGACGGCCTCCCCCTGTCGGGGCTCAAAGTTCAACACCGTGTGCCGGTCCCTGCCCAGGCCGGTTTTGTGGTACTCGTAGTGGAGGGGGGAGAGCTGGCCTTTGTCTTTGCGGAAGCGGGAGTACTCGCTGATATCGGCGAACAGTGAGTCGGCGTTGAAATCCAGCCGCCAGTTGCCGTTGCGGCCGGAGAGTTCGCGTTTCGCGGTGACGCCGATGCCGTTGAAGCTGGCGGAGTAGGTGGCGGAGAAGGGTCTGAGTTCAGCGGCCAGGGCCTGGCCGGAAAGGAAGAGTAGAGATATGGCCAAACAAAAAAGGGGCCGGGGGAAACGGCGACTGAAACGCGAGGGCATGGCGACCTCCTGATGTCCGTGACCCGCCGCGGGCGGCGGGATAAAAATCCGCGGTTTTCCGCCTGCAAGCAGGCTCCGGAGCATTGTCAGGTCAGGAACCCGTACCGGACCTGAATCCGCTTTCAGCCAATGAGACCCGGCCGCTCGGCGAAAGTGCGATTTTTCTTAGAACCTGTTTGAGATCTTCGAAAAACCGGCCTCCGTGCCGGAGCAGGGTGGGGGACCGCTTTCCGGGACACGCCGTGCATCCGTCCCTGGAGGCTTGTCGGCGAGGTGGCCCAGCCGCTCCAGGCATTCGCGGCGCCTTCGGCCCCTCTCGCCAACAGTCCCGGAAAGCGGTCCCCCACCCTGCTCTGATAGCTTCTTGCGAGATTCCAAACAGGTTCTTAGCCGCCAATTCGCTTGCCGCTGCGAGGCAGCAGTTGGCCGTCCAGCTGCGAGCGGTCCTCCACCATGCGCAGTCGCCCTTGGGCGAACCAGGTGACCGCCAGGGGGTAGATCACATGCTCCTGCTCCTGCACCCGTTTGGCGAGCAGCTCGGCGGTGTCCCCGGCATTCACTGGCACCACAGCCTGCACTATGGCGGGGCCTCCATCAAGCTCCTCGGTGACGAAGTGCACCGTGGCGCCGTGTTCGCAGTCGCTGGCGTCCAGTGCGCGCTGGTGGGTGTGCAATCCCTGGTACTTGGGCAGCAGGGAGGGATGGATATTCAACAGGCGGCCGCTGTAGTGGCGCACGAACTCCGCTGTCAGTATGCGCATAAAGCCGGCCAGCACCACCAGGTCGGGGCGGTGGCGGTCTATCTCCCCGATCAGCGCGCGGTCGAAGGTGTCCCGGTCCGGGAAGTCCCTGTGGTCGACCACCGAGGCGGGGATACCCGCCTCGCGGGCGCGGGTGAGGCCGTAGGCCTCCGGCTTGTTGCTGATAACCGCGCAGACGGAGAAGTCGGCATCGTCGTCGGCTGCTGCATCGATCAGCGCCTGCAGGTTGGTGCCGCTGCCGGAGATCAGCACGGCTACCATGCATTGCTTTTGGGGTCGGGTATCGGGGGACATCAAAGACCTGCCAGCTCCACCGCGTCGGCGCCCTCGACGGCGGCTTCGATACTGCCGACAACGAAGGCGTCCTCGCCCAATTGGCGCAGGGTTTCCAGTGCCGTGTCAGCGGCGTCGGCGGGTACGCAGACCACCATGCCCAGGCCGCAGTTGAAGGTGCGGTACATCTCGCGGCGGTCGATATTGCCGGCCTCGCGCAACCAGCGGAACACCGGCGGCATCTCCCAGCTGTTGACGTCGATGCGGGCGCGGGTGCCCTCCGGCAGTACCCGCGGCAGGTTCTCCAGCAGGCCGCCGCCAGTGATATGGCTGAGGGCGTTGACCTGGGTATTCTTCATCAACTGCAGCAGGTTCTTGACGTAGATACGCGTCGGCGCCATCAGCGCCTTGGCCAGGGATTCGCCACCCACATCCTGCTGCAGGTCGGCGCCGCTGATCTCCAGTACCTTGCGGATCAGGGAGTAGCCGTTGGAGTGGGGGCCGCTGGCGCCCAGGCCGATCAGCACGTCGCCGGCCCTGACCTTGCTGCCGTCGATGATTTCGGATTTCTCCACCACGCCCACGCAGAAGCCAGCCAGGTCGTAGTCGTCGCCCTCGTACATGCCGGGCATCTCCGCGGTCTCGCCGCCCACCAGGGCGCAGCCCGCCTGTTCGCAGCCCTTGCCGATGCCGGATACCACCTCCGCGGCGATATCCACATTCAGCCTGCCGGTGGCGTAGTAGTCGAGGAAGAACAGCGGCTCGGCGCCGGCCACCACCAGATCGTTGACGCACATGGCCACCAGGTCGATGCCGATGCTGTCGTGGATGCCCAGGTCCATGGCCAGGCGCAGCTTGGTGCCCACGCCGTCGGTGCCGGACACCAGCACCGGTTCCTTATAGCCACCGGGCAGCTGGCACAGGGCGCCGAATCCGCCCAGTCCGCCCATCACCTCCGGGCGCGCGGTGCGTTTGGCGACATGCTTGATGCGCTCGACCAGGGCATTGCCCGCGTCGATGTCGACACCGGCGTCTTTATAGGAAAGGGACTTTTTCGCGGCCTGGGGCTTGGAATCGCTCATGACTCATCCTGCGGTGGACTTTGAGAGGGCGCGTATTCTAGTGGAAAACCCACTAAATGTGCGAACCCGGGACTGGGAGAAATAGCCGACACTGATACAATAGCCGCAATTTGAGCCCTACCCCCCGTTTGGGGCGGGGTGGGCGCTTCCGCAGAGTAAGAGGTTTTGGGGAGAAATCCGATGCAAAAGCTGCTCCGGCACGGCTTGGTGCCGAAGGTACTGGTGCTCTTGTTGTGCGCGCTGGTCCTGCCGGCCCAGGCCCGGGTGATACCGGACCTGCACGAGGCGGTGGAGGCGGTGCCGAGCCGCGGCGCCACCGATCGCGCCGCCGCCAGCAGCCGCGGGCTGGAGCGGGTGTTCGTGCGCGTGACCGGCGACGCGGCCATCGGCAGCAATCCCCAACTGCAGCCGGTGCTCGCGCAGGCCCAGCAGTATGTGCAGGGGTACCGCTACGAGAGGGAGGACAACCAATTGTACCTGCACCTCTCCTTCGATCCGCAGGCCGTGTCCGAGCAGGTGCACAAACTGGGCCTGCCGATGTGGCCGAACAACCGCCCGGGCACCCTGGTGTGGATGGCGGTGGATACCCTGCAGGGTGGCCGCAGTGTGTTGCGGGGGGAGGAGTTCCCGGAACTCTACGCGGCCCTGGAGGCCATGGCCATGGAGCGCGGCCTGCCGGTGGACTTCCCGGTGATGGACCTGAACGACCAGCGCAACATGCCACTGGGCAACCTCTGGGCCCTGGACGAGCGGGTCGTCGAGCGCGCCGGCGAGCGCTACCGCCCGGATGCCACCCTGATGGGGCGCCTGCTGGAGGCCTCCGGCCAGCGCTGGCAGGCCAGTTGGCTGTTGATTCACGGCGGCCGCAGTTACGCATTCGACGCCAGCGGTGGTTCCCTGGAAGAGGTGGCCCTGCGCGGTATCGACGAGGCCGCCAACCTGCTGGCGCAGCGCTATGCGGTGCGCCCCTCCGGCGACAGCGGTCAGCAGAGTGCCGTGATCGTCGAACTCTCCGGCGTCGACAGCTTCGCCGACTACACGGAGGCCTCCAGTTACCTGCAGGACCTGGCCCAGGTCAGCAGTGCCGACCTGCTGTCCGTCGACAGCGATCGCATGCGCTTCGCCCTCACCACCTCCGCGCGCCTGCAGAACCTGCGCGACGCCCTGGCGCTGAATCGCAAGCTGGAGGCCCAGGCGGAGCGGGACCCGATAGACCTGACCGGCTACCGCGCTCCCCAGGGCAGTGCGGAAAACCCCCTGCGTTACCGCTGGCACTGAGATGACTGAAGGTGTACCGCAGCAGCTGCCGCTGGGAGTGTCCCTGCGGGATGACGCCACCTTTGACAACTTCTACCTGTCCGCTTCGGACCCCAACCGCCAGGCGGTGGCCCTGCTTCAGGCCTTCGCCAGCGGAGAAAATCCCGAACCGGTGATCTACCTCTGGGGCGAGGCGGGCAGCGGTGTCAGCCACCTGCTGCAGTCGGTGTGCCAGAGCGCCGAGGCCAGCGGCCGCTCCTTCCAATACCTGCCCCTGGCCGATTTGCTGGAGAAGGGGCTGGCGATGGAGCCGGCGGTGATTCTGGACGGCCTGGAACAGCTGGAACTGGTGTGCATCGATGACCTGCACCTGCTGGAGGGGCATCCCCAGTGGCAGACGGCGCTCTTTCACCTGTACAACCGGATCAAGGACGGTGGCGGCCAGCTATTGCTGGGTGCGCGCAAGTCCCCCCGCGGCCTGGAAATCGACCTGGCCGACCTGCGCTCGCGCCTGCAGTGGGCGCTGGTGTTCCAACTGCAGCCCCTCAGCGACGGCGACAAGCTGGCCGCCCTGCGCCGGCGCAGCCGTCTGCGCGGCTTCGACCTGCCGGAAGACGTGGCCCAGTACATACTTCACCGCGCCCCCCGCGACACCCGCGCCCTGTTCCTGTACCTGGAGCAACTGGACCGCGCCTCCCTGATGGCCCAGCGCAAGATCACCATTCCGTTCGTGAAGCAGGTTCTGGGAATCTGATACATCCACCTGTCTCCCCAATGTGAATCGCGCAGCTGCCACAATATCAACTAATACATTGTGGCAGCGGTATGCAATCGATAGCCTAGCCGCCGCTTTAATTCAGAGAGCTATAGGGCCGGGGAGCGTTATGCAAAACTTTCATAACATTCTGTATGTCAGCCACGCCACCGGCGATGAGAGTGCCGGCCTCCTGCAGGCGCTCGCCGTGGCGCGCAACAACCACGCGGCGGTCAAGGTGCTGGTGGTGTGCCCGGCGGTGCCTGAGGAGTTTGAAGAGTTCAGGCAGATCTGTATGGAGGCGCTGGCGGCGCGGGTGCAGGGCGCCGTCGACGGAGTACGCGCCAAGTTGAACCTGGCGGAGGACGAGTTGGCCCTGGCCGTGGAGGCGGATTGCGGCAGCCGGCCGGCGGAGCGGGTGATTCGCCGGGTACTGGCCGAGGAATACGATCTGGTGATCAAGAACGTGGAGGGCCGCACCCAGCGCGCGGGCTTCAAGGCCATGGATATGGAGCTGCTGCGCAAGTGTCCCTGCCCGGTATGGCTGTGCCGCCCCATTGCGAACTCGCACAGGAATATCGACGTGGCGGTGGCGGTCGATCCGGAGTGCGAGGAGGCCGGCGCTTACGACCTGGCGATCCGCCTGCTCCGCTGGTCGCGGGCGCTGGCGGACACCTGCAGCGGCGAGCTGCACATCATCTCCTGCTGGGACTACGACGTGGATGAATACCTGCGCCACAAGTTTCCCATCAGCGCCTCCGACGAGGAACTGGACCGGGCCACCGAGGCGGCCCGGTCCAGGCACCGCTCCAAGCTCGACGTCTTGATCCGCGCCTCCGGCATCGAGGGCAGGCTGGAGGTGCATCACGCCATCGCCCGCCCGGACCGCTATATCCCGCTGCTGATCGAGGAAAAGAAATTCGACATCCTGGTGATGGGCACGGTGGCGCGCACTGGCATCCCCGGTTTCATCATGGGCAACACCGCGGAGAATATCCTGCAGAAGGTCAGTTGCTCGCTGCTGGCGCTGAAGCCCAGCGATTTTGTCTCGCCGGTGAAGGTCTGAGCAACCTTCACCCCTGCCCGTGCCTAATAACAGTCAACAGCGATGTAAATTTATGTCAGTTCGGCGTTCTCAATTTCCCGAAGTGACCTGCACCAAACCTGTTCAGAGAGAATCCCTAATGTCTGACCCCCTCGCTTCAAAGAGAGAGCCTCTTCTATTTTGGTACCCGCGGAGGAAAGGCGCCAATCCCGGCTGGCTAAAGTGCCAATGACGAGATAGTCCACTTTTTTGGAGACCCTGCTGGCGACCCTGCCTCCGAGGGTCAGTACTTTCTGTTGGAGGATGCGACGGGGTCCCACAAGAAACCTGCCCGTGAAGCAGAAGACGGAACCATCGATAATCAGGTTAGCTGGCATCTCCTCCAAAAAGGACAGCGACAGGCATTCGGCGCAACCGGTTTCCGTAAAGCTGAACCCGGATAGCTCCGCAAGATCCTGCTTCAGGCCCGCGCGCTCCTCCTCGGTGATGACACCATCCTCGAGCACTCGGCGCACATTGTCTCGCACAAGGGCTACGATGCCATGCTCTTCCAGGTCCGGGTGGGCATCCAGCCAGGCTTGCAGTTTGTATATCTCTTCGTTAGTGAGTTGACCATCGGCAAGTATACCGTTCACGATGCCGAGTAGTTCGTTGACACTGTCCTTTGGTGTCGGTAATTGCTCCATTTCCCGGAAATCGATGATGTCCGTGATCAGGGAGTACATATCATCGAGCTCTGCCTGCCCTATTTTCCCATCCGCAAGAATATCGCCAGTCAGGTCCAGGAGGTCCACCAGGTCCCCATCTTCCCGCAGATGCTCCTGGGCTCGCAGCCACTGCTCCAAAAATAACAGTTCGGAGTCATTGAGTTTGCGGTCAGCTGAGACCCCCTTGAGAATCCCCATGAGCCCCCATGCGGATTTCTTCATATTGTTCGATCGATTGAAGTTTCGGTTTAATGGCTGGCCGTGTTTATTCAGTGTCATGCTGTATCGCCCTCTATACGATTAGGTAAAAGATTAAAACTTCCTTACTTCACAGCTGATGTAGCTATTCCTTTGCTCGACAGGGTTCCGGTTGCCGAAAGCTGTCGTAGACAAGTCAATACCCCGTTAAGATCCAAATGATTACTAAGGTGATGGACCGAAGGCTCTGGCAGCTCCCAATCCCACTTCTCCCGGGCTAAAATCTCCGTTGCCATTTGATCCCGCAGTGATTGATTTGCCCATAGGTATCCACACGCAGGAGCAAACCTTTCTGCTGCTTTCGGGATGCTAAAACCTGAGGCGCTTCGTGAGGCCGCAGGTTTCGCGACCGGGATGGGATCGGAGCTGGTGCCGTGCCGTAACTGCATGTTGACACGTGAATGAGCGGTCATTCGCGCTGACGAATTTACCGTGCTCGGCGGTGTGTTGATGCACCCAAGAGTGCCCGGGATGTTTTTCGGTAGTAAGGAGAGCGAGCCCAGGTAAATCGGCAATGCGATGCCAGCCACCACTCCAGTAAATAGCCAGCCTTCCTTGGGAATTGTGCTCGCTATTGGGATCGATAGCGTCCAGCCGTCCGGGAACCGGTCACCGCTACTGGATATTTTCCTTCGTCTCGCCATTCGACCTCCTGTCTGACAGCCAAGGTTGTGTATTTCTTAATTGAATCGGCTGATGCCGCTGTATCCCTTGGCGGCCATTAAAAACCAAAATTAATCGGATGGGTGCTGGGGTCTTCCGAGCTTTACTGGAGCCCATCGAAAATCGGTTTGGCCAATAAACGTACTCAAAGTATTGGTGGAGGTCAACTGCTTCCTGCCGTATCAGTTTGGGAGAAAATTCCACGATATTTAAACGATGGATCAAATGGAGCGCAGATGCAGATGATGTCGGCATACTACTGATGATGACGAAGTGGGCTTATTTCAGAGATTTCCAGATTAACACGTATATTCAAGCGATTTATCAAACGATTGGTTAAACGATTATCTGTTGTCATGCCGACAACAAGGGTAAAACCATATTGGGGGTTGGGGATGTGTGCAGATATGATAAAAATGGCGTCACCTGGCGTCACCTGGCGTCACCTGGCGTCACCTGGCGTCACCTGGCGTCACCTGCTGGTGGTGCTGTTAATCACGACCTTGACCGCCTGCGGCGGTTCGGGCGGTTCGGGTTCTTCCGGCAGTAGCTCCAGCTCCTCCTCGAGCAGTTCGAGTTCTTCCGGCAGCGGTTCCAGTTCCAGCAGTGGCTCATCTTCCAGCAGCAGTTCCAGTTCCGGCAGTGGCGGCACCGGGCCCGATACCACTCCCGATGCTTTGCTGAGTGCCTGGGTCGGCGCTGACGATGCCCAACTGACCTTGACGCTGCCGCCTAACTCACCTGGCACAGACTGGTACGCCAGCAGCGACCCAAATTGCGACATCGTAAACTACGCCGTGTGCACCGACGCCGACTTGCGGCTGGATGTGGTCGATTCCGCGAGTTATACCGGAACGGCACTGAGACTAGGCCAGAACGGCTACTTTCAATTGAGCCGAACCAATGAGCAGGCCGAGGCGGTGCTGGGTTTGCAAAGGTTTTCAGCGCGCGCAGATCATCAGGTCGTTGTATTCAACGATGGCAGCGGAGACAAGTTGTGGTTGGTGGGTGGCGGTGATGATGTGGTATTTAGTAATAGCGAAGTCTGGTCCTCAGTCGACGGGTTTAACTGGAAGTTGGAAACCGACAGTGCCAATTTCTCGCGGCGTAAGGGCCATCAACTCGTGGTGTATAACGATGGCGACGGCGACAAGCTGTGGCTAATCGGGGGTCGTGTTCCGGAGGGCTATGGGAACGACGTCTGGTCCTCGAGCGATGGCGTGACTTGGGATCTGGTTACCAGCAACGCTGGATTTCCGGTGCGTCATGAACATCAAGTCGTGGTGTATAACGACGGCAACGGCGACAGGCTTTGGCTAGTGGGTGGTTATGGTACGGGTACGCCGGCGGGCTATAGGAATGACGTCTGGTCTTCAAGCAATGGAAAGGACTGGAAAGTAGAAACCAGCGCCGCCCAATTTGCGCGCGAGGGTCACCAACTCGTGGTGTATGATGACGGTGATGGCGACAAGCTGTGGCTGGTGGGTGGTTATCATCCGGGGGCGGGGAAGGACTATAACGACGTCTGGTCCTCAAGCAATGGAAAGGACTGGACAGAAAAAACCAGCAACGCCAAATTCCCGGGACGCCGGGATCACCAACTCGTGGTGTATAACGACGGCAGTGGCGACGGAGACAAGTTGTGGCTGATAGGTGGTTACAATGGTGCTGAATCAGATTTTATGGCGCGCGTCTGGACATCGAGCGATGGGGTTACCTGGACACAGCAGACCAGTTACCCCAATTTTTCGCCGCGTTCTAACCATCAAGCCTTGGTGTATAACGACGGCAGTGGCGACAAGCTGTGGGTGATTGGTGGCTGGGGATATGACTCTGGTGATGGTAGAGAAAAAAACGACGTCTGGTCCTCAAGCGATGGAGTGGGCTGGACAGAAGCTGGGAGTGATTTCCCGGGGCGCGGTGGCCATCAAACAGTCGTGTTTAACGACGGCACGGGAGACAAGCTGTGGATGGTGGGTGGTCTTGCCATTGTCGATGGTCGTAAAGTTTATACAGACGGCGTCTGGTCTTCAGTCGATGGGATGACTTGGGATCTGGTTACCAATAATCTCCCATTGGCTCTCTCTGGGCGCGAAGGTCACCAACTCGTGGTGTATGAC
>Ga0207773_100180_pt1 | contig 48628 bp, 43 predicted proteins | sample TtaePargueraPR_2_FD_187281 | JGI IMG/M metagenome (GOLD analysis project Ga0207773, IMG submission 187281) | Aerobic enrichment media microbial communities from Bioluminiscent Bay, La Parguera, Puerto Rico - Tt and M1 (3) (SPAdes) | ecosystem: Environmental > Aquatic > Marine > Unclassified ...
CGCAAAGTGCAGGCCGGGTTGACCCAAGATGAACACCTGAGCTAAAAAACCGCCGTGGTGATGCGTTGGGAGATCCGGGTGTTCACGATGCTCCGGAATGGGTGTTCACGTTCGCCGGAATACGCAGCACTAATTTTGATGCCGAATTGCTGGCTACTTGCACAGCACTTTACGCCAAAAATTTTGCTTTTTACCTTACGAACAAGCCGCCATAACATTTATATCGTAGCCCTAAAGGCCGATTTCTCCTCGCCTCATATTTCGAGACGCAATTGACGCCAGCATGCTCTGAAGCCCTTTGCACGTCAAGCCTGAAGCGAATATGGTTCGATCGTACCGTTTATGGCAAACGGTCTCCGCGACTCATATCCGCATTTTCACACTCCACTGTAACTCTTTGATTTCACTTAGCCTTTTGGTCAACTTCCGCGCTATTCCATAAATATCGGCCCCCACGACCGAAATGTTTCCGACAGTTTGGTCACAAGAACAAAATACTGTATAAAAACATAGTTAAACTACAGCGAGGGAGTGGCCCGTGAATGATATCCCCGTACCAATTCCAGATCGCCCAACCCGGTTTATGGACCGCTTCAGGGCCTTTATACGCTCTCGGTACATGGCTTATCGAACCGAGAAAACCTATTGCTTGTGGGTTCGGGACTTTATCCGTTTTAACCGGATGCGCCGCCCCGAGGAAATGGGGAAGGCGGAGGTGGATACCTGGCTGGGGCATTTGGCTACCCGGCGTTCGGTGTCCCTCAATACCCAGAAGACCGCACTCAATGGCGTAGTGTTTCTCTACAAGCAGTTTCTCGGCATAGACCTTGGTGATTTGCAGTTTGAAAAGACCAGCAAAGGGCGTCGATTGCCGGTGGTGTTTACGCACGAGGAGGCCATGGCCATCATCGCGCAATTGCAAGGGCACCATCGGTTGGCGGCGTCACTGATGTACGGCTCTGGCCTCAGGGTCATGGAGACGGCGCGGCTGCGGGTTCAGGACGTGGATTTTGCACAGCATTGTCTTTTCGTCCGGGAGACGAAAGGAGAAAAGTGGAGGCGAACGTTGCTGCCCAAGTCTCTCATCCAGCCCTTGGCAGATTGACCTGGCTTTGGCTTTACATCAGCGGGATCTGGAGGAGGGTTGCCACCAATTTACTGGCCGCCGGAACGGATATCCGCAATATTCAGGAGTTGCGGGGACACAATGATGTGAGCACGACCATGATTTATACCCATGTCGTGGGCGCGCATGAGCGCGGGGTGAGCAGCCCGCTGGATCGTTCAATGCCGGCTTAAAAAACCACCCGGGTGGGTGGTCTTTGTGGAAGGGAATCCTCTGTACGAGCCTGCTTGCAGGCGAACAAGGGCGGAGCTTCGTCGCTGTTCGCCTGCAGGGCAGGCTCCCACAGGAGTGGGTGGTTACTTCTCTACGAAGGCCCGTTCGATCACGTATTCGTGGGGCACGCCGGCGCGGGTTTCGTGGAAACCCCATTTGTCGAGGATCTCGGTGAGGTCCTTGAGCATGGCCGGGCTGCCGCAGAGCATGAAGCGGTCTTCTTCCACGTTCGGCTGCGGCACCCCCAGGTCCTGGAAGATCTTGCCGGAGAGCATCAGGTCGGTGAGGCGGCCGTTGTTGCGGAAAGGCTCGCGGGTCACCGTGGGGTAGTAGAGCAGTTGTTCGCTCACCATCTCGCCGAAGTATTCGTGGTTCGGCAGCTGGTTTTCGATATGGTCCTGGTAGGCCAGTTCGGACACGTAGCGCACGCCGTGGGTGAGGATCACCTGGTCGAAGCGCTCGTAGACGTCCGGGTCCTTGATGATGCTGAGGAAGGGCGCCAGGCCAGTCCCGGTGGACAGCAGCCACAGGCGTTTGCCGGGCAGCAGGTGGTCCGCCACCAGGGTGCCGGTGGGCTTGCGGCTGACGAAGATCTCGTCGCCGGGCTTGATCTTCTGCAGCTGCGAGGTGAGCGGGCCGTCCGGCACCTTGATGCTGAAGAACTCCAGCTCGTCCTCGTAGTTGGCGCTGGCGATGGAGTAGGCGCGCAGCAGCGGGCGGCCGTTTTCCTGCTGCAGGCCGATCATCGTAAAATGGCCGTTCTCGAAGCGGAAACCCGGGTCGCGGCTGGTCTTGAAGCTGAACAGGGTGTCGTTCCAGTGATGGACTTCGAGCACCTTCTCTATATTCAAATTAGACATAAGTTTAGAACCACTTATTCCTGAATTCTCTTAATGGTTGAATTTTAGCCCTGGAATATCTATTGGCAAAATGGGATATTTCGATATTCGTTATCGATTTTGCCAATTAGCCTGGGGGCTATCTTGCGCTATTCCCTCCGCCAGCTGGAAGTTTTCCTCGCCTGTGCCCATTACCAGAATGTGAGCCGGGCGGCGGAGAGCCTGAACATGTCCCAGTCCGCCGCCTCCACCGCGCTCAAGGAGTTCGAGCAGCAGTTCGAGCTGCGCCTGTTCGAGCGCACCGGCAAGCGGCTGCGCCTGAACGAGTTGGGCCGCCAGTTGTGGCCGCGGGCAGAGGCGCTGCTGGAGCGGGCGCGGGAGCTGGAGCAGGCCCTGGCCGCGCACCGGGAGCTGGGGCGGTTGAAGATTGGCGCCACCCTCACCATCGGCAACTACCTGGCCGCCGGGATCATGGCCCGCTATATGGAGGAGCAGCCGGGCACGCGGGTGGAGCTGGAGGTGGCCAATACCGCGGCCATCGCCGAGGGGGTGCTGAATTTCGAGCTGGACCTGGGGCTGATCGAGGGGGAGCTGAACCATCCGGACCTGGAGATGGTGCCCTGGCGCGACGACGAACTGGTGGTCTTCTGCGCGCCGGGGCACCCGCTGGCCGGGCGCAAGCGGCTCTCGGATAAAGACCTGGAGGCGGCGACCTGGATAGTGCGCGAGCCCGGCTCCGGCACCCGCCAGACCTTCGAGCGCGCCATGGCCGGGCTGCTGCCGCAGCTGCATATACTGCTGGAGCTGCAGCATACCGAGGCGATCAAGCGGGCGGTGGAGGCGGGGCTGGGGATCAGTTGCTTGTCGCGGGTGTCGCTCACCGATGCGCTCAGGCGCGGTTCCCTGGTGGAGCTGCCAGTGCCGCAGCGGGATTTCCGCCGCGAGTTCTACTTCGCCCTGCACCGGCAGAAGTACCGCAGTGCGGGGATCGAGCGCTGGTTGGAGTTGTGCAGGCTGGTGACGTGACGGTTGCTCCTACGTCTCCTGCCCCGCCCGTCGCGCGTCCAGTCGGCGCACGAACTCCTGCAGTATCAGCCGGTAGAGTTCCCGCCCCAGGTACTTGTCCTCGACGCCGCTGTCGATGGAGGGGTTGTCGTTTACCTCGATCACATAACCCTTGCCGGCGGACTCCTTCACATCCACGCCGTAGAAGCCGTTGCCGATCGGCTTCGTGGCCTTGAGCGCGGCCTGCAGTACCGCCTTGGGCACCTCGAAGGTCGGGAGGGTGGCGAAGCCGCCGCTGGCGTTCTTCTTATTGCTGTGGTTGTAGATCTGCCAGTGGTTCTTGGCCATGTAGTAGCGGCAGGCGTAGAGGGGCTTGTTGTTCAGCACGCCGATGCGCCAGTCGAACTCCGTGTAGAGGAACTCCTGCGCGAGCAGCAGGCTGGACTCGGCGAACAGCTCGCCCAGCTTGCCCCGCAACGCCTCCTCGTCCTGCACCTTGACCACGCCGCGGGAGAAGGAGCCGTCGGGGATTTTTATCACCATCGGCAGGCCCAGCTCCGCCAGCGCCTTCTGCAGGCTGTCCTCGTCGCCGCGGCGCAGGATACAGGTCCTGGGCGCCGGCACCCTGTGGGTCGTGAAGAGATCGGCCAGGTAGATCTTGTTGGTGCAGCGCAGGATGCTGGTGGGGTCGTCGAGCACCACCAGGCCCTCCGCCTCGGCCTTTTTCGCGAAGCGGTAAGTGTGGTGGTCTATGGCGGTGGTCTCGCGGATAAAGAGGGCGTCGAACTCCGGCAGGCGCATATAGTCCGCCGGAGTGATCATCTCCACCGAGAAACCCAGCTCGCGCCCGGCGCTGGCAAACTTCTTCAGCGCGCTCTGGTCCGACGGCGGCAGCGCCTCCTCCGGGTTCACCAGGATGGCCAGGTCGTAGCGGCTGTTGGCGCTCTTCTTGCGCTGGCGCCACACCTGGTTGCTGAAGCGGTCCAGCGCGTCGGCAAAGCGCGTCTCCTCCTCCTCGTCCAACTCGCGGTGGGGGCAGATGCGCAGGTCGACGATCTCCCAGGATTTGTCGCAGGCGAGGTGGATCTCCAGCACCGGGCAGGCGAAGCGGTCGAACAGCAGCCGCGCCAGGGGCTGCAGGGCCGGCTCGGCGCACTGGCCGAAGTAGGACTTCACCACCAGCCGCGCGCCCGGCTCCCCGGTCGGGCGCAGTTTGTTCAGCGCCGGCAGCACCCGCGCCAGCTGCAGCTTGTACAGCTGCGGCACCGACAGGTCGTTCAGGGTGCGCACGCTGGGCAGCACGTGGTGGCTGCGCGCCTCCGCCAACAGCGAGCAGTAGTAACCCTCGGAGCGGTAGTCGTAGTCGGCACACAGGTTGATGACCCGCACCCGCTGCTGGCGGGCCGGGAGCTGCAGATAGTCGGCAAAGGTGATCACCCGCTCACTGGGGTAGTAGGGCGCCCAGTCGCTGGGCTGGTCGATCACAATTAGCACCTGGGACATGTGGGTAAAGGCGCCTCTGAACAGGTAGGAGAACTGCGCGAAAGATAGAAGAAATTTTGTCCAGCTCCTATCTTTTTTTGCGCCTTTTGCTAATGTTGCTCCGCCGCAGCGTCGCGGTGTCCTGAGGCGCCCGAAGGCGGGCCGCAAACATGTCAGTTCAGTCCTTCCCGACCTTTGTCATTCGCGCCGCAGAGCCCGCCGACGTGCCCGCCCTGCACGCCCTCGAGCAGGCTTGTTTCGAAGGCGACCGCCTCAGCCGGCGACGGCTGCGGCACTGGGTGGCGGCGGAAAACCGGGTCTTTTTGGTGGCCGAGCGGGCCGGGCAAGTGCTCGGCTATGCGCTGGTGCTGCTGCGCCGCGGCACCCGCCTGGCGCGGCTCTATTCCCTGGCGGTGGGTCCGGCCGGCCGCGGCCAGGGCATCGGCAAGGCCCTGCTGGCCGCCGCCGAGGAGGCCAGCAGCCAGAGCGGGCGCCTGTTTATGCGCCTGGAGGTGGCCGAGGACAACCTGCCCGCCATCGCCCTCTACCAGCAACTCGGCTACCGCGCCTTCGGCAGCTATTCCAATTACTACGAGAACGACGGCGACGCGCTGCGCATGCAGAAGCGCATCCGCTACCGTCCGGAACACCTGCGCAGCCTGGAAGTCCCCTGGTACGGACAAAGCACCGATTTCACCTGTGGCCCGGCGGCGGCGATGATGGCGATGGCGGCGCTCAGCCCCGACTACCGACCCTCGATCAGCGAAGAGCTGGCCCTGTGGCGCCAGGCCACCACTATTTTCATGACCTCCGGCCACGGCGGCTGCCACCCCATAGGCCTGGCGCTGGCGATACGCGCGCGGGGCTTCGATTGCGCCGTCTACCTGAACCAGAGCACGCCCCTGTTTGCCAACGGCGTGCGCTCGGCCAAGAAGAAGGCGGTCATTCGGCAGGTGGACGCAGACTTCCGCGCAGCGGCCCACACCCAGGGGATTCCGGTTATCGAACAGGAGTTCACCCAGGAGCAGCTGCAGCAGTGGCTGGAGCAAGGCGCCCTGGCGCTGCTGCTGATCAGCACCTACCGCCTGGACGGCAAGAAGGTACCCCACTGGGTGACACTGACCGGCATCGACGAAGAGTGCCTCTATGTGCACGACCCGGATGAAGACGACGAGCAGAATCCCCTCGACAGCCAGTATCTGCCGATAGCGCGGGAGGACTTTGCGAGGATGTCGCTGTTCGGGCGGGAGAGGTTGCGGACGGCGGTGGTGGTGCGGAGGGCTGAATCGCCGGCGAACTAACCTGTCTTTTTGTCTACTTCTGCCGTCTGCCTGTCCCGACACCGAAAAAACTGTCAAACTTGGCCGGCGCTTTTCCACCATAACAAGGAGATAACAATATGTTGCGCCTGATTAAACTCGCATTTGTCGCCAGCTCACTCTGGCTGGCCGCCTGCGCCGGCAATCCAATGCTTGTCAGTACCAACCAAACGGTCATAGCACCGGATCCGGACAAGGCACAGGTTGTCTTTATGCGCTCGTCTTTTGTCGGCTCGGCAATCAATGCTTCGCTGTTTGAAGTAAAAGGCGATCAGAATGAATTTATCGGCATCATGGCCAACGGCACCAAGATCTCACACGAAGTGGAGCCGGGTGAACACACTTTTATGGTGGTTTCCGAGGCAGCCGATTTTATGAAGGCCAACCTGGAAGCGGGCAAAACCTACTATGCGATGGTGACCCCGCGCATGGGCGCCTGGAAGGCGCGCTTCAGCTTCCAGCCGATCAAGAAAAGTGCGGACAGCAATTTCAGCACCTCGTCAAAGAATTTCGGGGACTGGGTAAACGGTACCAAATTGGTGGAGAATTCCGAAGCTTCGCAGTTGTGGGCGCAGAACAACGCCCAAAGCATCGAGTCCAAGAAGGATGCTTACCTCACCAAATGGCTTTCCAAGGATCCCGAGGAAATCGCCCGGCAAACTCTGGAAGCCACTGACGGACTCTGATTCCGCCCGATAGACCAATGGCTGCGCTCGGCGGGCGTAGCCACGGCGTATTTATAGACCAAGTACTCTACCCAAAACTTCTGCCAGAAAGATTATGAAAGCTATACGTTCATTTTTATTCGTTCTCACCGGCGCCATTTTCCTGTCGGCCTGCACCAGCAATCCCCTGATGAACATTAATGACAGGCAGGTCCCGAACCGCCTGGATGGCACTGTGCAAAGCCAGGAATCCATGAAGAACGGTATTATCGCCGGCTGCATCGACAAGGGCTGGACCTGCCGGGAAGTATCCCCGGGACGGATAGCGGCATCCATCACCGTGCGCAAACACCGTGCCGACGCCGATATCAGCTACGACAGCGACAGCTACAGTATCACCTATAAGGACAGCCAGCTGCTGGACTACAACAGCAAGCGCCAAACCATCCACAGGAACTACAACCGCTGGATCGCCAACCTGGACAGTGCCATTACCAAGCGGCTGGTTCTTTAAGCCATTTCATGAGGCCCGGCAGTAACGCTGGGCCGATTCCGCGAACTTCACACTGCCCTGTTTTTTCGCACAAGGAGACGCTGTGTTTTCTCGCATCACGAGCCTCATAGCTACATTGCTCATCACCGCCACTTTCAGCGGCTGTACAAACCAGTCCCGGGAGAGTCTTCCCTCCAGCTATACATGCAGCCAGATACGAAGAAAGGCCTGCTTATTGCGTCCCTGACCTACCATGGTACTTATTCCGCATATCGCATGATGTACCGGAAATCAGGTTCGGACCAATGGGATTACCTGCAAATTGGCTCTTCCTCGGCGGTACTGCCACCGGGAATGCAGCATTGGGATATTGAAGAACCTGGCCTCCGGGGGCAGGTTTTCGTAATTGAGCTGCCGGCCGGGGACTATGAATTCACGTCTTGGGGAGTCTCAAGCGGTTACGCAACAATAAGTCCCAAGCAAAATTTTTCCATTCCCTTCGGATTGCCAGAAGGAACTGCCATCTATGCTGGAAATTTCCATTTCGAAAGGCAATCGGGCTTTGGGGCTACAGTGACGGGAGTTAAAGTAAGTCATCACAACCAAACTCAAAGGGATTTGGGAATCGCGAAGACAAAAATTCCATCGCTTGCATCAATGGACATAGAGTTGGCCATGGATACTGCTCCCTCTATGGACAGTCTTTATGGTGGAAACTCAACTTCATTCGATGTCCCGCCAATAATCTTCGTCCGATAGCTACTACGGTCCAACGTAACTGTCGATCCACGCAGCCAATACCAATCCCGCAGCCAGGGCTGCCGGATTGGTATACTTCTAAAGCGACTATTGATCTTCGGCTTTTAGGGTCAGGTGAAATAAAAGTATCGCGGCAAGTCAGCATGTGCAACCGCGACTGCTTTTGAAGGTCAGAAATTCAGGCCGACATTGACCACAAAAGGCATATCGATACCGTCGTTATCGCTGAACAGGTTGGCGTTGGAGAAGTGTTTCCAAGAGACCATCAGCACCAGGTCCTCCTTGCCCCGCCAGTTGATGCGCGCGGCGTAGCCCACCTGGGCCTGGAAGGCGAAGTGGTTGTCCTGGTGGCGATCGCCCAGCTGGTTGCTGCTGATATAGCTGGGGCCCAGGGCGCGCACGAAAAAGTAGGGCTGGCCCCAGCTGCGCTGGCGCGGGTAGAGGTTCAGCTGCGGGTAGATCGAAAGCGCGTGAAAGGACTTGTACCCGTCCGCATCGGTTTCCACTTTGGTATAGCTGACGCCCAGGTGGATATGCTGGCGGTAGCTCTTCTCGAACTTCTTAAAGGAATAGTCGATGCCGTGGGTGCGGTTGCGCTGGTCGGAATCCGGCTGCGGGCCACCGCCGGCGCTGAACAGCAATTCGTCGGCGGCTGCCGTCTGGAATGCCAGCAGCCCCAGTGCCGCTATCAGTCGTCTTTTCATGGTATTAGCAACTTCCCTGTTCCCCCGCAATTGAGCAGGCCACCCACACTAAACCGTGCGCTTGAAGATCAGCGAGGTATTGATACCGCCGAACGCAAAGTTATTGCTCATCACATATTCGGTATCCATCGAGCGGCCGTCGCCCTGGATATAATCCAGCTCGGCGCAGTCGGGATCGATTTCGCCCAGGTTGATGGTGGGGTGGAACCAGCCCTCGCGCATCATCTGGATGCTGGCCCAGGCCTCCAGCGCGCCGCAGGCGCCGAGGGTATGGCCGGTGTAGCTCTTCATCGAGCTGATCGGCACCGCGCGGCGGAGGGCATTGCGGGTGGCATGGCTCTCTGCCACATCGCCGCGGTCGGTGGCGGTGCCGTGGGCGCTGACATAGCCGATGGCATCGGCACCGATGCCCGCCTGGGCGATCGCCTGCTGCAGCGCCACCTGCATGGTGGACGACTGCGGCTGGGTCACGTGGCTACCGTCGGAGTTGGTGCCGAAGCCGACAATCTCCGCGTATATCCTGGCCCCGCGCGCCTGGGCGTGCTCGTACTCTTCCAGGATCAGGGTGCCGGCGCCCTCGCCGATCACCAGGCCGTCGCGGGCGCGGTCGAAGGGGCGCGGTGTGATACCCGGGCTGTCGTTTTTGGTGGAGGTGGCGAAGAGAGTGTCGAACACCGCCGCCTCCGTCGCGCACAGTTCTTCGGCACCGCCAGCCACCATCACGGTCTGGCTGCCGTTGCGGATCGCCTCGTAGGCGTAGCCTATGCCCTGACTGCCGGAGGTGCAGGCGGAGCTGGTGGTGTAGATACGCCCGCACAGCCCGAAGAAGACGCCGATATTGACCGCGGTGGTGTGGGACATCATCTTGATATAGGTGGTGGCATTGAGGCCGTCAGTACGGTGATTGATCAGCATGTTGCCGAAGTCGCCGATCGCCGCCGGGGTGCCGGCGGAGGAGCCGTAGGCGACGCCGGCGGCGCCGCTTTTCAGGATGGGGTCGTCCAGCAGGCCGGCCTCCTCCAGCGCCAGTTCGGTGGCCCGCACCGCCATCAGCGACACCCGGCCCATGCTGCGCACCCGCTTGCGGTTGTAGTGCGCCGGTTTTTCAAAATCCTTTACCGGCGCGCCGAGGCGGGTTTCCAGTCCTTCGTACTTGTCCCAGTCCTCCATATAGACGACACCGGAGGCGCGCTCCTGCAGAGACTTCTTGACCGCCTGCCAACCCTGGCCGATGGGGGAAATACCGGCCATGCCGGTGACTACGACGCGTTTCATTCAGCAGAGACCACCGTTGACGGAAATAACTTGACGGGTGATGTAGGCGGCGCGCTCGTGCATCAGGAAAGCCACGGTAGCGGCGACCTCCTCGGGCTTGCCCAGGCGGCGGGCCGGGATCATTTTCATGATCTCTTCCAGCGGCAGGTGTTCGTCCACCATCTCGGTATCGATCAGGCCCGGCGCCACGCAGTTGACGGTGATCTTGCGCTTGGCCAGCTCCAGCGCCAGCGCCTTGGATGCACCGATCAGGCCGGCCTTGGATGCCGAGTAATTCACCTGCCCGCGATTGCCGGCGATGCCGGAAACCGAGGTCATCACCACGATGCGCCCCGGCGCCTTGCGGCGCACCATCGGCATGATCAGGGGGTGCAGCACATTGTAGAAACCGTCCAGGTTGGTGTGCACCACCCGGTCCCAGTCCTCCCCCGGCATGGCCGGGAAGGCGTTGTCGGCAGTGAGGCCGGCATTGCACACCACGCCGTAGCAGGCACCGTGCACTTCCACGTCCGCTTCCAGCGCCTCGCGCGCCGCGACGCGGTCGGCGATATCGAACTGCAGTATGCGGCTGTCGCGGCCCAGGCCGGCGATTTCCTTCGCCACCTCCTCCGCCTGCTCGCGGCGGCTGCGGCAGTGCAGCACTATATCGTAGCCGTCCTGCGCCAGCTGCAGCGCAATGGCGCGGCCAATTCCCCGGCTGGAGCCGGTCACCAAAACCCACTCGGACATTCAGAATTCTTCCTTCAGACTTTTTTCTTCAAACTTTTTTCTGCAAATACTGTTCGATATTTTCCGGTTGATAGACGTTCAGGCGCGCGCTCTGCTCGACACCGGCGCCAATCACCTTGCACTCGAAAGTGGCCATGCCGTTCTCCGCCTGCAGCAGCCGCTCCACTTCCACGGTCAGTTCGTCGCCGCAGCGGTAACTGTCGATATTGCTGTTGAACTTGCGCGTGCCGAGCAGGAACCCCAGGCGCACGTCTCTCCCCGCCTGCTTCGCGTGGTAACCGGAAAAGGCGGCCACCGCCTGCGCCATATACTCGATCCCCACATAGGCGGGCACCCTGCCCTGGCGGTCGAAAATGCCGTCCTCGCGCACACGCAGCTTTGCCGTCAGCGTATCCTCGCCCGCGGCGACCACCCGCTCCAGCAGTACCATGTCGCCGCTGTGCGGCACCAGTTCCTCAACAGAAAAGGGCTGCATCAAAACTCCTCCTGCAGTCCGAGAATCAGTGAGCAGTTGCTGCCGCCGAAGGCGAAGGAATTGCTCATGGCGTAGCGCAGCGTCCGCGGCGGGCTTACATCGACAGGCGCCTGCGGCGGTTTTACGCCGGTAAATAGGTTCAGCAATCGCAGCGCCGGATCGTATTCGCCGTCGAAACGGTGCGGTGGCAACCGGCCGCACTCCAGGGCCAGCCAGCAGAAGGCCGCCTCCAGCGCGCCAGCCGCGCCCAGGGTGTGGCCGGTCAGCGGCTTGGTGGAGGAACAGGGTACGCGGCCCCCCAGCACAGTGTGCACAGCCTCGGCTTCCATGGCGTCATTCTGGGTTGTGCCGGTACCGTGCAGATTCAGGTAGTCGATGTCGGCAGCATTCAGTTGCGCATCCGCAAGGGCCCCGCGCATGCTCGCCGCGGCGCCGCGGCCCTGCGGGTGCGGCGCCGACATGTGGTGGGCATCGGAACTCGCCGCCACGCCGCACAGGCGGACTCGCGCCGGCTCGCGGCTCACCACGAAAACCGCCCCGGCTTCGCCCAGGTTGATGCCGTCGCGGTTGGCGCTGAACGGCTGCGTCTGCCCGGCACTCAGGGCGCTGAGGGCGTGGAAGCCCTTGACGGTCATGCCGCACAGGGTGTCCACGCCGCCCACCACCACCGCGTCGCAGACATTTCCGGCCAGCAGGCGCCGCGCGCTGGCGAAGGCATTGGCGCTGGAGGAGCAGGCGGTGGAGACGGTGATACGCGGACCTTCCAATGCCAAATAACGGGCGACGAACTCCGCCAGCCCGGCCATCTGCTGCTGGCGGCGATAGTTGTAGCTCTCCTCTCCCGCACCGCCGAGGCGGGCCTCGCCGCTGGCGATGCCCGAGGTGGAAGTGCCCATCACCACACCGATGCGGTTCGCACCACAACTCTCCCGCAGCGCACCCACCGCCGCCTCTATTTGCCGTATTACCAGCAGGGCCAGTCGGTTGTTGCGGCAGTCGTATTCGCGCAGCTCTCCAGGGAGTTCCGGCAGGGACTCTTCAATCGCGCCAAAGCGGCCCCCGTGCCCCTCCAGCCAGGGGGCGCCGCTGCGCATGCGCGAGCGGTCGCCGGCGAAAAGACCATCGGCGATTTGCGCCGGGTCGCTACCAAGCGCGCAGGCCAGGCCCAAATGATTGAGAAAGTAGTGACTCATAGGCGTTTACAAATTCTCGATCCGGAGCGTGTAGCCCAGCGACTTCTGTTCCAGCTGCACCTGCGCGCGCCAGATATCGGCATCATCGTAGGAAACCTCTGTATGCAGCTCGCCGGCATAAAACAGTGCTCGCTTGCGGCCTTCCGCCGTGCTGTCCTCCCGTAGCTTCCACGGCTCCGGCAGGCTGGCCCGCAGCAGCGCCAGCGGCCAGTACACCAGCTGCATATCCGCCAGCAGCGCCCGCGGCGGGATCTGCCGGCCGCCCCCCAGGTACTGCTGCGCCGTCACCTCGCGGCCATCGTAATGGATATCCAGCAGGCTGACACCCTGGGGGGTCAGCAGCGAGACCTTGACCAGCGCCTCCCCCAGCAGCGACGCGCCCAGCAGGTCTTTCTGCTCGCCGCCGTAGGTCACCGTTATATGCTGCAGCAGCTGGCGGCTGTCGCCGGCAACCAGCGGCGCCAGCGGTCGCAGCGGCGGCTGTGCCGGCGGCCGCGCAAACAGCGCGCAGCCGCCCAGCGCCAGCAGCAGGGTCATAAGTATTAGCTTGCGGCACATATTTCCGCCAGGGTGTTCAGGCGGCGCTCCGCCGCGGACACATAGGGGTTCTTCCGGTCCCAGGCGTAGCCGGCCAGGATGGAGCAGATCATGCGCTTGATCTCCGTCTGTTCCGTGCGGTGGAAAATCACATCCTGGAAGCGGCCGTCGTACCAGGCGGTGACATAGGTTTTGAACACGTCCACACCGTGTTTCAGCGGCGCGGCGAAGTCCGCCTGCCAGTCGACAGTTTCGCCACCCAGTTGGCGGTGCAGGCAGTCGCTGGCCAGTTGGGCAGATTTCATCGCGATGGTCACGCCGGAGGAGAACACCGGATCGAGGAACTCGCCGGCGTTGCCCAGCAGCGCGAAGCCGGGGCCGGCCAGGGTGCTGACATCGCTGGCGTAGCCGGAAATACGCTGCACCGGCGTATCGAAGCGGGCATTGCGCAGTGTCTTCGCCAGTTCCGGCGCCGCCGCTACGGCATTGCGCAGTATCTGCTCCGGCTCCGAGCCCATCGCGGAAATCCTGCCGCGCTCGCCGACCACGCCCAGGGAAGCGCGACCGCCGGAAAAAGGAATCAGCCAGTACCAGATGTCCCTCTGCTGCGGGTGAACCGTAATCAGGATTTTGTTGCGGTCGAAATTGTCGTCGGCGATATTGTCCTGCACGTGGGTGAACACCGACTCCCGCGCCGGGAAGGCCGAGGGCCTGTCCAGCTGCAGCAGACGCGGCAGCACGCGGCCGAAACCGCTGGCATCCAGCACGAAGCGGCCGCGGAAAATCATTTTTTCGCCGTCGCACTCGGCCAGCAGGCGCGCGCCCTCGCCGTCGATCTCCGCTTCCAGGATGCCGTGGCGATAATAGATATTCGCCCCCTGTTTCTGCGCCTCGTCGGCGAGTATCTTGTCGAAAGCGGCCCTCTGCACCTGGAAGGTGGTGCCGTGGCCGGGGGAGAATTTTTCGGTGAAATCGAAGGCGGTGCGCACGCCGTCCCATTCAAAGGCCGCGCCGTTCTTGAACTGGAATCCCGCGCTTTTGACCGCATCGAGCATCCCCGCCTGCTCGAGGAATTCCATACACTGGGGCAGCAGGCTCTCGCCGATGGAGAAGCGCGGGAATTCCTGCCGCTCCACCAGGTTCACACTCCAACCGTTCCGCACCAGCAATGCGCTGGCCACGGCGCCTGCCGGGCCGGCGCCGATGATCACTACATCCGATACCACTTCCTTCATCGGTTACCACCTTTAGGTTCCGCTCTCGCAAAAAACAATGCCGTCAGCAGCAGGGTCAGGATTGTCCCCACCGCCAGCGTCAGTCCGAAGTCGGCAATCGCCGGCGTGCGGGACAGGGCCAGCAGGCCGAATCCCAGCAGTGTCGTCACCCCCGCCAGGGCGATGGCGAGCAGGGTGTAATTTTTTTCTTCCCCTCGGCTCAGGTGGCTGAAGACCGCATAGTCCACGCCGATCCCGAAAATCAGCAGCAGCGCGGCGACATGAAAGAGGCTGACCCCGCTGCCGGATATCACCACCGCTGCCAGCGTCGCCGCCAGCGCCGCCAGGGGCATGCCGATAATACTCAGCCCCCGTCGCACTCCGGTGCGCAGGGCGATCACGGCGAAGGCGACCAGCAGCACCAGGGGCAGCAACCGCAGCAGCAGGTCGCGCTGCTGCGACATCACCGCGGCGATCGCCCGCGGCGGGTCTACCGGGGTGACGCCCTCGATCGCCGGCACTGCATCCAGCCCCCCGTCGAGTCCGTACAGGCGCACGACCGATGCGCAGCCGCCGCCGTCGCAGCCGAGCCACAGATCGCGGTAATTCTGCCCGGCTACGGCAAGCCATGCCTCCAGGGTCAACTCGCGAAACGGCCGCTGCAAGTCGGCGACCAGCTCCCGCGCCTCGGCCTCGCTGTAGCCGAGCTGTGTGTAGAAGCCCTGCACCGGCGCGCTGGCGTAGAAACTCCGCATCAGCGCCCAGTCCGCGCGCTGTACTTCCAACGGCGGGAACTTTTCGCTCAGCGCCTGGAAATATCCCAGCCGCCCCGCCTGCTGCAGTGCCCGCAACTGCCCGGCGAGTTGCCACTCCCGCTGCAGCACGGTTTGCCAGTCGCCACTCTGTACGAGGAAGTAGCGGGATTCCGCCCGCGCCGGCAAATGCTGGTTGAGCTGCCGTTCGTCGTCGGCGAGAAATTGCGGCGGCCGGTAGAACAGCTGCAGGTCGTCGGCGAACTCTATGCGTGGCAGTGCCGCCAGGCCCAGCAGCACCGCCGCGGCCAGGGCGGCGCCGTACCAGTGTTTCCCCCCCAGTGCCAGGCGCCCGGCAATCGCCAGCGGCCTGGGGCGCAGGCGCAGCAACGCCGGGAACAGCAGCACCACGGTCAGCCAGGCGCCGATAAGGCCGAAACCGACAAACAGCCCCATCTGCCGCAACAGCGGGAAGGGGGTCAGCGCCAGGGCGAAAAAGGCCAGGCAGCTGGACAGCAGCCCCAGCAGCAGGCCGGGCAGTAGTTCGCCATCCCGCGCCGGTCCCGGGCGCAGGCGGTTGCAGATAAAGTGGAAGGCGTAGTCGATCGCCAGACCGGTGACGGTGGTGCCGAACACGAAGGCGAGGATATGCATCTGCCCCAACAGCGCGATAACGGCGGCGGTGCCGCTGCCGATGCCGCAGGCAATGGCGAAGATCGACAGCAACAGCGGCCCCGGGGAGCGGAAGACCAGCAGCGACAGCAGGCAGATGGCCGCGATGGAGAGGCCACCGATCAGGCGTATTTCCCGCTGGGCGCCGGCGGCGGCGTACTCGGTGTGCAGGGGCGCACCCACCGCCAGCAGTTGCAGCCCCTGCCCCTCTGCCCACTGCCGCAGTTTGAGCCGCAGGTCCAGCAGGGGCGTGCGGATTCCGCCGCTGAGTTGTACCGGGCGGGCGGTGGCGCGGACCAGGGTGAAAGCGCCGCTTTGCCCGCGCTGCACCGGAATATCGCCGTGCACCTCGGAGGACAGTTGCGGACCGGCGGCGAAGTAGTGGCGGAATATCCCGAAGGGATCGCGCTCAAGGTCCAGGCCCCCGGACTGGGGGCCGTAAATCGCCGCCAGCTGCCGCTGCACCAGTTTGTCCGGCGACGCTTGCAGCAGGGCGCGGTCGTCGCGCGCCAGCAGTTGCTGGCGCAGCGGGAACAGCAGCGCCCACTCCTTGCGGAAACCCTCGCTCTCGGCCCAGCGGTATTCGAGGCTGTCGATCGCTTCCGATTTGCGCAGCTTTTCCGCCAGCTCTTCAGTGGCTTCGGCCAGGCGCTCGGTATCCCCGGCGGGGGAAACCAGCATCCACAGGAGGCTGCGCTGCAACTGGCCGTCCAGCTTTTCCCGAGCCGCGGCGGGCGCGGCCCCGCCGTTGCCGGCCAAAGCGAGAATATCCGTCTGCAGCCAGCCGGGCTGGTAGCGCGCCGCCGCGGCCAGCGCAAAAGCGGCGGCGACGACCAGCCAGGCGACGGGGCGACTTTCCATCATCCCGTTACGGCTCACTGAATTCGGTGGTGAACTGCGGGTCCTCCCCGTCCACCGGCTGCAGCCCGATCAGCTGCATTTCCGTGATCGCCTGGCTGGCCTCCGCCAGGCGGATATGCTCAATGCCGCTGTTGCCGGAAACCTCGATCGACGACACGAACGTCGCCAGCGGCCCTTCCTTCGGCGTCAGGGTGACTTCCCAGTTGTCGTCGAGCAGCTGCGCGTCCACGTGAAACAGCGCTTCCAGCGCGGCGAAATTGCCGCGGAAAATCTGCAGCAGCGGGTAGGCGACCTGCCGCGCCAGGGCGTCGTCGCCGGCACTGTCCCCGCTGAGGATCAGGTGCGATTCGATCGGCTCTATCACCCGCCAGCTGACACCGCGCTCTTCCGACAGCGCCACCACGCCGCTGGACAGCAGCGGCCGGGGCAGTTGCGGCAGCGTTTTTTTCTGGGCGAAGCGGCCCAGCATCTGCGGCGACTTCTGCAACCGCGCCTCTATTTGTTGCAGCGCCACCTCGCTTCGGGATTCCAAGGCCATCGCCGGCGGCAGGGCCGCACAGCACAGCAACAGGGACAGGAAGAGTCCGCGCATCAGTCCACCCCCAGCTTTTGCAGCAAAACCCGCGGCGAGGCGAACAGCATTTCCCCACTGTCCAACGCCACCGCCACCTGCACCGTGTAGCCCTTGGTCAGGCGGGCGCCGCTGTCGCGGTCGCGCACCTGGAAATTGATCTTGAAACGGTTTTCGTACTCGGCCACTTCCGCGCGCACGACCACCCACTGCTGGAAACGCAGCGGCCTGGCGTAGCGGATGCGCAGGTCGATCACCGGCCAGGCGAAACCCGAGTCGCGCATCTGCGGGTAGTTGTATTCCAACTGGTCCAGCAGGGCGCAGCGGGCGATCTCGAAATACTTGGCGTAGTGGCCGTGCCAGGCCACCTCCATCATGTCCACGTCGTGGAAGGGCACCTGCAGTTCGACTTCCGCGGCCCAGTTGGCCGGCAGTGCTTTTTTAACAGTCATCGCACTACTCACTGTACAGCCGCCAGTGTTTCTGCTGGATCAGCTTGACGAAATTGCGCAGGTCGCCCTCCAACGCGCGGTCCTGTTCCAGCAGAGCGAAGTTGTCCGCTACCTGCTTGAGGCTGGCGCGCAACGCGGGCGAGAGATTTTCTTTCTGGACTGTGCCGGCGCGCAGGCGCAGCTGCACACCTTGCCAGGCCATCATCAGCGCGGCGGCGGCCACCTGTTCGGTGAGCTGCAGCACGCGCATGCAGTCCCGCGCTGCGATGGTGCCCATGCTCACCTTGTCCTGGTTGTGGCACTCGGTGGAGCGGGAGAAAACGCTGGCCGGCATCGTCTGCTTGAGCGCTTCGGCAGTCCAGGCGCTGGCCCCAATCTGCACCGCCTTGAAACCGTGGTTCAGCGGCTTGCGCTCGCCCTCGACACCGGTCAGGTTGGCCGGCAGGCCGTTGTTGAATTTCACATCGGCGAGTTGGGCGATCTGGCGGTCGAGCAGGTCGGCAAGGTTGGCCACGGCGTTTTTCAGGCTGTCCATGGCGAAGGCGATATGGCCGCCGTAGAAGTGGCCCCCGTGCAGCACATGCTCGTATTCGCCGTCGATGATGGGGTTGTCGTTGGCGCTGTTGAGTTCGTTCTCGATAAACTGGCGCAGCCACGGCAGCGCGTCCTGGGCCACGCCGATCACGTGCGGCGCACAGCGCAGGGAATAGCGGTCCTGCAGGCGGCTGCTCTGGCGCGGCGCCTCGCCCACGTTCAGATCGTCGTGAATCCAGCGGGCAATCCGGTTCTGGCCCGGGTGGGGCTTGACCGCGAAGAGCGCATTATCGAAGTGGTAGGCGTTGCCCTGCAGGGCCACGCTCATCAGCGCCGTGATGCGCGCACTCAGCTGGCACAGGTACTCGGCGCGGCTGTAGGCGATACAAGCGAGGCCGGTCATAGCCGCGGTGCCGTTCATGATCGCCAGGCCCTCTTTCGGGCGCAGCTTCAGAGGTTCAATGTGCAACTCGTCGAATACATCCGCGGTGGGCCTCTGCGCGCCCTTGAACCACACCTTGCGCTCGCCGGCCACCACCGCGGCCACGTAGGAGAGCGGGGTCAGGTCGCCGCTGGCGCCGACGGAACCCTCCTGGGGAATTACAGGAATCACGTCCAGCTGCAGCAGGCGCGCCAGCTGTTGCAGCAGTTCGTAGCGCACGCCGGAGCTGCCGCGGGCCAGGCTCGCCAGGCGTGCGCCGACGATGGCTCGGCTCTGCTCCAGGGTGAACGGCTCGCCCAGGCCGCAGCCGTGGAAGGTGTAGAGGTGACGCGGCAGTTCCTCCACCAGGTCGCCGGGAATATTCACCGTGCAGGAATCGCCGTAGCCGGTGGTCACACCGTAGATGACCCCCTCCTGCTGCCACAACCGATCGAGGAATTCGACACCGCGATTGATGCGGGCGACAAAGGCCTCATCGTCGGACAGCCGCACCTCGGCGCGCCCGCGCGCTATGTCGTTGATCTGCGCGATGGTCAACTCACTGCCGTCAAAGAGCACCGGCGTGCGCTGCAACACTGCTGTATTCATTGTTGTTGATCCCAGAACGGATAGAAGTTGTACCACTGCAGCGGCGCCTTGTGGCAGTAGTGTTCGAGCCGCTGCGCATAGTCGGCAACCAGTTCGCGGATATGCCCCTCGCGGTCGCCGCGCCGCATCTGCACCCGCTCGCACAGCAACTCCATGTAGATGTCGTAGCCATCGCGGCCGCGCAGGCAGAAAAGGGTGTACACCGGGCACTTGAGCAGCGCGGCGAGAATATAGGGGCCCTGCGGGAAGGGTGCGGAGCGGCCGAGGAAGTCCGCACTGCAGGTGCGGCCGACAGAGCTGACCGGGGTGCGGTCGCCGACGATCACCACGAACTCGCCGCGCTCCACCGATTCCGACAGCTGCATCGCCAGGGCCGGGGTCACCTCGGTCACCTGGGTCAGGCGCACCTGACTCCTCGGATTCAGCAACTTCATCATGCGATTGAATTTTTTCGCGTGCTTGGTGTGTACCAGCACATTGACCGTGACATCGGTCAGGCTGCCCAGGGCGCGGCAGACTTCCAGATTGCCCAGGTGCGAACCGATCAGTATGCCGCCGCGGCCGCTGCGCGCCAGCTGGTGGAAGGCCGCGCGCTCGGGAAAATTCACCTGGCTCGCGGGTATGCCCACGAACCAGGCCTCGAGTTTTTCCCGCGCGCTATTGGCGAAATTCAGGAAAATGCGGAAACCGGTGGACCAGTTGGCCCGAATATTCGACTGCGGGTAGCGGGCGGAGAATAGCTGCAGGTACTGCCGGATCGCCCGCCGGCCATTGCGGTTTTTCAGGTAGTAGCAAAACACCACCGGATAGGCCGCAATTTTGAAGGCCACCGGGCCCAGGCGGTGATGCAGCCAGAAGAGAAATTTGATACCGAGGAAAAATCCCAGCTCCCGGTAGCGGGACCAGTGCAGGCTGCTCACACTGCCGCCTCCGGTTTCAGCCGCCGCAGCTGCCGCGCCAGCATGCCGAAGAAGAGCCTCGTGTGCATGGCCGAGATCAGCAGATTGTCCTCGAGGCCGCGGAAGTGCGACACGCCGTCCGCCGGGTAGCGGACCTGTACCGGCACCTGCACCAGCGGCTCGCCGCGCCAGTGCCAGCGCACCAGGACCTCCGGGTCGAAATCCATACGGTTGCCGGTGAACTCCTCGTCGATCAGCGCCACCGCGCTCGCCAGCGGATAGCAGCGCAGGCCGCACATGGAGTCCTTGATTTCCAGTGACAGGGTGTTGATCCACACCCACACGTGGGTCAGGTAGCGACCCAACAGGCGCGCCTTGGGCACCGAGCGGTCGTAGACCGGATAGCCGCAGACCAGCGCCTGCGGCCGCTCTTTGCAATGACGAATAAACTGCGGGATGTCCGCCGGGTTGTGCTGGCCGTCCGCATCCACCTGGATGCCGTGGCTGAAACCCAGTTCGCGCGCGGCGCGCAGGCCGGTTTTTACCGCGGCGCCCTTGCCGCCGTTGCGCTCCCGCACCACCAGGTGCAGCCAGTCGCCCTGCTCGCGCGCCAGCCGCTGCAGCTCTGCGCGGCAGGCCTGGCTGCAGCCATCGTCCACCAGCACGCAGGGCAGGCCGAATTCGCGCAGCGACGCGAGGGTGCCGGCGATGGCGCCCTCATGGTTGTAGATCGGAATGACGAAACAGGGGCTAACCATGATCAAAAGCCCCATGATCAAAACACAATTGCCCGCTGCTGTATTCCCGGCTCGGGTCGGCGTCACCGCAAAAGCGGAATTTCAGTTTGTTCTTTTGCGGGTTGAATTCCAGTTCCAATACCGCGCGCTCGCCGGGCACCAGAAGTTGCTTGAACTTGATCACTTCCATCGAAGCGAAACGGCCGCTGAGGCCCAGCAACTCCCGCCCGTAGTGCATGGCCCAGTCGATCTGCACTACGCCGGGGACCACCGGCGCCTTGTCGAAGTGCCCGGGCAGGCACGCCAGGTCGGCGGGTATGGTTATCGCCACCCGCGCGCCCTGCGCATTCAGTTCGCGGCGCTCCACCCGCGGCAACATCGCCGCCGACTGGATGCCGGCAGCCTGGCCGTCAAACAATTGCATCAACAGTTCTCTCGGGCTCTTGCCCTGTTCGTTGGTCGGTATCGCATCCACAAAACGCCACAGCCGCGGCAGCGCCACACCGTCCAGGTCCGGGGCGAGGAAGCCGCGCAGTGCACGCACCAGCGACGACTTACCGCGCTGCGCCAGCACCTCGCGGCCGGCTTCCGTCAGCACCGCCACCGCGGCGACGCACTCGCGCCCGCGCCTGGCCGTCAGCGCGCGCGCCCCGGCGACCCACTCGCTGCGGCACAGCAGCGCCTCTACCTGCGAAAGCGAAATCCGTTTTTCCTCGATTTTTACAATGCGGTCCGCCCGCCCCAACAGGCGGAAGCGGCCGTCGGGCTCGAGCTGCACGCGGTCCTGGCCGGCGAAGGGCTCGGCCAGCCAAGGGGTGTTCACCCGCAGCAGGCCCGCCTCATCGCTCGCGACCTGCACGCCGGCCAGCGGCTGCCAGCGTGCATCCTCGGCCTGTCGGCGCCAGGCGATACCGCCGGTCTCGGTGCTGCCATAGATCTCGGTCGGCGCCACGCCGCTCAGTTCCCGGATCTGCTGTGCGTCTTCCGCGCCCAGCGGGCCGCCGGAGGAAAAAATCGCGCGTAGCGATTCGCCGCAGTGCCAGGGCCAGCTGTCGACGCGCCGGCTCAGTTGCGCGGGGCTGGCCACCCAGATCGCCGGCGCCAGTTCTTCCGCGTCCCTCAAGAGCGCGGCCACATCCACATAGGTCTTGCCCACGAAGGGGCGGCCGCTCCACAACGGCCACAACACCTTGAACAGCAGGCCGTAAATATGCTGGTGGCTCACCGTGGCCAGCATGGTCGCATTCTCTGCCAACTCGCCCCAGTGCCGCTGTTGCGCGGCGATTTCCACCAGCAGATGCGCCAGGGTCTTGTGCACCCGCTGCGGTTCGCCGCTGCTGCCGGAGGTGAACAGCTGGATCTCGCCGGCGAACACCTGCGGTGGGGTTTCCGCCTGCAGCGCATTACTGCCTAGCAGAGCGTCCAGGCCCTGCGCGCCATCCACTTCCCAGTCTCCCAACCACAGGTCGACGCCCGCGAGCGACTGCACGGTGCTGCGCTTGTTGTTGGCCGGAATCACCACCTGCGCGTCGCTGGCCAGGGCGGCGAACAGTAGCAGGCTGAATTCGTAGCTGTCGCCGCTGTACAGCGCCACCGCTGCCCGACTGCGCGGCAATCGCTCGCCCAGGCGGGCGCTGGCCGCCGCCAGCTGCCGCTTGAAATCGGCGAAGCGTACCGGGCCGTTTTGCCGGTGGCAGATGATGTCGCCGCCGTCGCGGTAGCCAAATACCGAATCGAAATGCATAGCGCCTAGACCCCGCCCCGCAACCGGCGGCGCAGCAGCCATTCGCCGCCCAGCAACAGGCCCATCAGGCCGTAGGAAACCAGGCCGTTGTACAGGGTCCAGAGCTGCATATCGCCGGCCAGCACCGTGGCCGCGGCAATGGCGCCGTTGGCGAGAAAAAATCCACACCACACCTGGGTGACCCTGCGGGTGTAGGCCACGCCTTCCGCCGGCAGGTCCGGCTCGCGCAGGCGCGCCAGCCGCTCGATCACCGTCTGCGGCTGGCGCAGGCTGTAGGCAAACACCGCCAGCAGAATGGCATTGCACAGCACCGGGTACCACAACAGCCCCTCGGCGCTGCCGCGCAGCCACGAGAGCGCAGCCACGGCCAGCAGCGCCAGCGCCACCAGTTTTGCGCCGACCTTTCCCGCGCCGCCGCCGAGCAGCAGGCGCAGCGCCGCGATGCCCAGCAACAGGAGCAGCAGGACACCCAGCGACAGGTACTGGATACCGAAGTAAACCGCGAATGGGTAGAGCGCGACGGCTATGGCCAGTATCAGCTGTGCCAGCCCGGTCACTGTTCCGCCATCACCTTTTCGATGGCTTCCACCACGTCGCCGACGGTGCGCACGCTCTTGAACTGCTCCGGCGCGATCTTCTTGCCGGTCAGCTCCTTCAGGCGCACGATCAGGTCCACCGCGTCGATGCTGTCTATGTCCAGGTCGTCGGAGAGGTGCGCGTCCGCGGTCACGTCTTCCGCGTCCACTTCAAACATCTCGACCAGGATGCCGGTCAGTTCCGACAGTATTTCTTCTCTGCTGTTTAACATCTGTGAATCTCTCAACCGCGGCGGCTGTCCGCAACAAATTGGGCCAGGTTGGTGACGCTGGCAAAATGGGTTTTGGTGTTCTCGCTCTCTGCGTCGATGGTGATGTTGTATTTTTTCTGCAGGGCCAGGCCCAGCTCCAGGGCGTCGATGGAATCCAGCCCCAGGCCCTCGCCGAACAGGGGTTCGTCGGCCTGGATTTCCCCGGGGGTGATATCCTCCAGGTTCAGCACATCGATAATCAGTTCTTTTAGTTCTTCTACCAGCTCGCTCACGCGGCACACTCCTCAGTAAAAAATGCTTTTAATTGCCTGGTGACTTCTCTCGCCACCAGCGGGGACTCCGGTTTGCCGTACAGTTCCAGTACTTCCTCGGCGGCGGCTATCTCAAATTGAAAATGCGGGCGGGACAGTGGGATGCTGTACCAGGGAATATTTTTCATCAGCATCGGCGGGTTGCAGCGGATGGTCACCAGGGTGGGCGCCACCTGCGCGCGCAGCGCCATGTAGGCAGCCCCGCGCTGGAATTTGAACGCCTTGCCCGGCACCGAGCGGGTGCCCTCCGGAAAGAGCACCACCGATTCGCCGCGTCGCAGGGACTGCGCGGCCAGCTCGATGATCCTTTCCGGATCGTCGTTGGGGATATAGTCCGCCGTGGTCACCGGGCCGCGCATAAAGGGGTTGCGGAACAGGCTGGCCTTGACGATGCAGTTGGCGTTGGGAATGCGCGAGATCAGGAACACCACGTCGATCAGCGAGGGGTGATTGGCCAGCACCAGTTGCCCCGGGCGGCGCAGCTTTTCCTCGTCGCGGAAACAATAGGTGTAGATCCCGGTGAACTGCATAAAGCCGATAAAGGCCCGGAAGGCATGGTGGATCAGCAGGCGCGCCTTGCGCCTGCGCACCGCCCCGTCGCGATAGATCAGTTTGAGGGGCGGGAAGAGCACAAAGCGCAGCACCAGGCCGCCGAGGCCGAACAGGCTGAAAGCCGCGGCCGTGGCCAGCAGTCGCCACCAGTAGTGGTCGCGGCGCACGCCGCTTCCAGATCGCTCAGCCATGGATCTGCAACTCCCAACCCTGTCCCATAGGGAGGCCGCCGCGGCCGTCGACCAGGGCGGCGATCAGCGGCAACTGGTAGTCGGCGCAGTCAAAGGCCGAGTCGGGGCCGCGGCGGCCAGACTGAACCAGCGTGCAGCGCAGCCCGCTCTTTACCGCCGGAGCGCTAAGCGCCAGCGCCGTGGCACAGATATGCCGCGGGCTCCTGGCGCTGGATAGATAGAGTTCCGGCAACGGCTCCTCGCAGAACAGCAGCACCAGTTCCGGCACGCCCTCCGCCAGCATACCGGCGGCTTCCAGGAAGCCCGCCTGCAACGGGAGATCCCCCCCAGCCAGCGCCAGCGCCGGCGAGCGGATGCCGCAGAGGATGGACAGCTGCCCGGCGATGGCGTTGTGGACCGACAGGCCGAAAGCCGTGGGCGACAGGGGTTCGCCGGCGGCCACGTCGCGCAGCAGGGAATAGGTGCGCTGGGCCTCGCCATGGACGGAGCAACACAGCACCGGCAGATCGCGATTGCCGATCAGGGGGTGGGCGGTGGCGAAGGCGGCCTTGGCCAGCGGGCTCAGGCGGCGGCGCTGCATGGCGGGCAGGAAAGACACATCCGCCTGGCCCTCGTCGGCCACCTCGATCTCACCCCGGCGCCAGCGCTGCCAATCGGAAAGGTCACCCAGCCCGGGCGCCCAAGCCCGCCAGGCAGAGACAGAAAAATCAATAGACACCGATGATGATTATGGGCCCCGACCCATACCCCCCAAGAAGGAAAAGTTGTACCCGCGAAGCGGCCGCCCATGGCTCTGGTTCAACTCGGCCATTTGAGGCATCCGGCGCACCCCGGCGATAGGAGCGCAAATGGTACACAAACTGACCAATTTCCGCCAGCTAGTAACCGCAGTGCAATTCCCCCCTTAACGCAGCCCCTGCTTTGCCGGTCGCGGCTCTTTTTTAACCACGAGGGCTCCCGTATCATCCGGGATGCCTTCCGCACACACACGGAAGTTCATTTCCCAATAGCACGGAACCCAAAAAAAATTATGAAGACCATTCTGTTGACACTTGTGACCTTCAGCCTGGCCACCGCCTTCAATGCCGCCCATGCGCGGGACACCCGCCACATGCTCTCCATCCAGGATGCCATGGCAACCGCCGACGCCCGCGCCAAGCTGGATGGCGACATCCAGTTCCATTTCGGCAGCAGCCCCAGTGACAAGGTGCTGAAGCGTTACGGCGAGTTCACCAGCAACAAGAAGACCAACGCCTTCAACAAGTCCGATACCGAAGCCTGCCAGTGGGTGTTCCTGTCGGCGATGCTGGCGCTGCAGGACCGCGCGCGCAAGGAGGGCGGCAACGCGGTGGTCAATATCCGCAGCTACTACAAGAAGCACGAAGTCGACAGCACCAACGAATTCGAATGCGGCGCCGGCACAATGGTGGCCGGCGTCACGCTGAAGGGTGAAGTGGTCACCCTGAAGTAGCAGCCCTCGCCAATATGCGATCGATGGGTTTTTAATTAATTTGCTGCAACTGGTCTGGTCCTCCTTCGACACCTGGCCCGCCGGCTGGCGCGAACAGTCGGCGGCCTGTCTTTCCGGCGGCGAGCGCGAGCGCCTGGCGCGGATACGCAGCCCCGGGCGGGCCGACCAGTTTCTCGCCGGCCGGCTGCTCGCCCGGCAGCTGGTCGCCGAGCACAGCGGTGCGGCCCCCTCCACCGTTTCCCTTGCGCCCTCGGCGCCGACCCGCGCCCTCGGCAGTACCGGCACCCCCCTCTGCCATCTTTCCATCAGCCATTGCGGCAGCGCCCTGGCCGTGGCCATAGGCTCCCAACCTGTGGGCGTGGATTGCGAACAGGTTGCCGCGCGCAGGAACTGGCGCGAAATCGCCGCGAATTTTTTCTGTGAAAGTGAGGCCCAGTGGCTATCGGAATTGCCGCCACAGCAGGGGGCACGGGAGTTTGTGCGGCTGTGGACGGCGAAGGAGGCCGTATCCAAGTGTTCGGGGGAAAATCTGCTGCGGGTGCTCGCGCAGGTGGAGGTTTTGCGGGGTGATATTCATTTGCCGCCGGGCTGGCAGCCCCTCAACTGCTGGAGCGCCGAGCTGTCGGAATCCCTGCTTTTGAGCCTCACGGCCGAAATGGCGCCGGCGCAGGTGAGCTGCCAGTTTCGCGCACAGCCAGCGCTGGCGGGCGGGAAGAAGACGCACCTGCTGCCGCTGCGCGCGCATCGCCGCTAACCGCGGTTTCACGGGCTACTTTTTTCCAAACAACTCCCCGAAAAAGTCGCCGCTGTACCAACGCGGCTTCCTGTCCGCATCCGCCACTTCCCGCGCAATCGCGTAGTTCACCTCGGCGAACTGTTTCGCGGCGGCATAGCTGATCTGTTCGTCGGCCACGTCGCCGGGGCGGTGGTAGCGCTCCTGCAGGAATTGTGTCTGCAGGGCGGTGCCGTCGATTGCCGGGTCCAGCGCCTCGCGGCCGGTGATCAGGTAGATGGCCGGGATTCCCTGGCGCACGAAGTTGTAGTGGTCGCTGCGCACGAAGATCACCTGTTCCGGCATGGGGTCCGGGCTCAGCTTGTGGCCGGTGCGCCGGGCGGCGCGCTCGGCGGTCTTGCCCAGGGTCGAGTGCTCGGCGCCGAAGGCGATGATGTCCTTGAACGGATACAGCAGCATCGGCATATCCAGGTTGATGTTCGCCACCATGGAACTGGGCGGCACCGGCGGGTGGCGGGCGAAGTAGTCGGAGCCCAGCAGGCCCTTCTCCTCCCCGGTCACCGCGACGAACAGCAGCGAGCGCCGCGGCGCGCGGCCGGACTCGATAAACAGCCGCGCCGTCTCCAGCATCACCGCGATGCCGGCGGCATTGTCCTGGGCGCCGTTGTTGATCTGGCCATCCTTGTCCACGCCGATATGGTCCAGGTGCGCGGAGAAGACCAGATACTCGTCCTTCAATTGCGGGTCGCTGCCCGGCAGCACCGCGACCACATTGGGGCTCAGGATTTTTTTGTGCTCCGCGCCGCTGGTCAGCGCCGCCCGGTAGGGCAGCGGGAAACCGCGCGGCGCCAGGCCGTTTTCCATCTCGGTGAAGATGGTCTCCAGGCTGCGCGGGGCGCCCACGAACAGCTGGCGCGCCGCCGGCATGTCCAGCATCACGCCGGGGTGCAGGCCGGGTATCGCGTCACCGGGAATGCCGTCGGCGCCGACCCAGTCGAAACTGTCGTCGTGCAGGTGTTCCAGGGAGCGCTCGAAGGACCAGCGCTGCTCCCGCTGCGGCGTGTTCAGGGTGATGATGCCCACGGCGCCGTGGCGCGCCGCCGTCTCGCGCTTGGTGCGGCCGGAGGAATAGTGAGCACCCACTTCGCTGGGCATCTTCTGCGGCCGCCCGCTCAGAATCACGGCGATCTTGCCGCGCAGGTCCAGGTCTTTGTAATCATTGACGCCGTACTCCGGCGCTTCTATGCCGAAGCCGACGAAGACCAGGTCCGCGGTGGTGGCGGTGTCCTCGCTGACCGTGGGCGGCGAGGCGATGAAGTCCTCGCCGAATTTGAAAGTGATATCGCCCTCGCGGCCCTGCAACACCAGGGTCGGCTCGCGCCCGCCCCAACCGGCGCGCACGAAGGGCACCTGCTGCAGGTAACCCTGGCTGCCAGCGGGCCGCAGGCCCAGCTGCTCGAACTGGTTGGCCACATAGTCCGCCGCCGCGCGGTAACCGGCACTGCCGGTCTCGCGCCCGGCCAACTGGTCCGATGCCAGGTACTCCACGTGGGTGCGGATATTTCCGCTGTCGGCGACGGGGACCGGCGCCGGGGAACCGGTGGCACAGGCCACCAGCGCGCCCGCAAGCAGGGCGCCGAACAGGGTGTTGATTCTCATCGGCAAATCTTTTTCTCGAAATACGACAGGGGGCGAGCTTACCACGATCCGCACCCGGCACGGCTCGAATCGGCCGGGCACATCGACACGCTGCCGGCCGGCACGGATAATGCAACGCTGCGCTTTTCATTTCCCGGGAAAAACACGCCTATGTACGCTTCGTTGCCGATACGGCTTTTATTCGCCGCGCTGTTTTCGCTCCTGTCCGTCTCCGTCGCGCGGGCGGAATCCCCGCGCCCGCTGATTTTCGATACGGACATGGCCATCGACGACTGGTCCGCGCTGCTGCTCCTGGCGATGCACGAGGACGTGGAACTGCTGGCGGTGACCAGCAACGGCGCCGGCGAGACCCGCTGCGGGCCGGCGATGAAGAATATCGCCGCGCTGCTGGACCTGGCCGAAGCGGGGGAGGTGCAGATCGCCTGCGGCGACGACTATCCGCTGGACGGCTACTTCGCCTTCCCGGAGCCCTGGCGCCAGCAGGCGGACACTCTCTCGGGCATACCCCTGCCCGCCAGCGAACGCCGGGCCAGCGAGGCCCACGCGGTGGAGACGATTCACTCCGCGCTGCACGGCGCCGCCAGCAAAGTGGTGCTGGTGGCCACCGGCAGCCTCACCAATATCGCGCAGTGGATCGATCAATACCCCGGCGACGTCGCAAGAGTGGAGCGCCTGGTCATTATGGGCGGCGCCTTCGATGTGCCCGGCAATATCATCGTGCCCGGGTTTACCGACGGCCATCCCAACACCGACGCGGAGTGGAATATTTTTGTGGATGCCGAGGCCGCGGCCCGGGTATTCGCCTCCGGCCTGCCGATCGAGGTGGTGGGCCTGGATGTGACCAATAAAGTGCGGGTCACCGCGGAATTTGCCGGGGACTTCAAGGCTGCGGCGAAGACGCCGGCAGCGCACTTCTGGGATGCGGTGCTCGACGACAACGACTGGTTTATCGAATCGGGGGAGTACTATTTCTGGGATGTGCTGGCGGCGCTGGTGGCCGTGGAGCCGGGCTTTTGCCGCGGGTCCCTGCAGCCGGTCGGTGTCAGCGTCGAAACCGGTTCCCCCTGGCAGGCGTCCTCCCTGCGCGCCATGCCCGCAACCACCGCCAGCGGCGCCGGACGCCGGCACCTGGACGCGGGCGCCAGCGGCATCACCCGCGTCGGCGGCGACAACCCGCCGGTGAAAATCTGCCGCGAGACCCAGCCGGCCCAGGCTTTCGAACTATTTACCCGCACTCTCAATCGGGGTTGAGCGCGCCGGCGGCTCCAGCCCCACCCCGGCCAGGATGGTGCGGCTGAGGAAGTCGGCGATCTGGTCGATCATCGGCCGCTCGTATTCGGCGCGGTTGAGGATGGTCAGTACCTGGGTTTCGAAGTCCGCGTAGTGCTGCGTGGACGACCAGATAAGGAAGATCAGGTAGTTGGGGTCCACCGGCCGCAGGCGCCCGGCGGCGATCCACGCCTCGATCACCGCGGCCTTTTTCCTGACCCAGGGCCGCATCCTGTTGCGCATATAGCCCTTCAGGTGGGGCGCCCCCTGGATGATTTCCATGGCGAACAGCTTGGAGGACTGCGGGTGGGTGTAGGAGAGTTCCACCTTGCGGCGGATAAAGTGGTCGAGCGCTTCGGCGGGGTCGTCCTCCACATCGATCTCGTCAAAATAGTCGTTCCACAGGCCGATGATTTCGTCCAGCACCGCCACGTAGAGGTTGGACTTGGTCTTGAAGTAGTAATGGACGTTGGCTTTGGGCAGGCCGGCGCGGTCGGCGATGGCCTGGATGCTGGCCCCGGAAAATCCCTTAAGGACAAACTCCTCCCGCGCCGCGCCCAAAATCAGTTCCAGGTTCTGGTCGCGGATCTTGCCGCGCTTGTAGGTCTTTTTGCTTTCCACCAAATCGCCACCGGCCCCGTAGAGTTGTCTGCGGCGACAAGATTACCGACCGCGGGGCGGTAGACGCAACTTGTGTGCCATTGACAACCCGGGCCCCGCCATAATTCCATATTCCGCATTCCGATTCTTCTCCCAAACAAAAACCTGTCTAATTGGCCAGCTTTTTGCTGGTAGATAGGTAGACCTGCAAAACTGGCTGCCGGAGCGACTGGTGAAATTTGTTCTGAATCGCGATCTCATCGAGGAAACCGCCGCCGCCGCGGATACCACCCTGCTGCGCTACCTGCGCGAGACCCGGCGGCTGTGCGGCACCAAGGAGGGCTGCGCTTCCGGCGACTGCGGCGCCTGCACGGTGCTGCTGGGGGAGTTCGCGGACGGGCGCATCGACTACCGCCCGGTCAACGCCTGCATCACCCCGCTGGCGGCCGCCAACCGCCGCCACCTGGTCACCGTCGAGCACCTGGCCGCGGGCGGCGAGCTGCACCCGGCGCAGCGGGAGCTGGTGTCCTGCCACGGCGCCCAGTGCGGCTTCTGCACACCCGGATTCGCCATGTCCCTGGCCGGCCTCTACCAGCAAAAACTCGCTCGGGGAGAGACGGGGGCCGAACGCGACGAGGTGTGCGAGGCCATTTCCGGCAACCTGTGCCGCTGCACCGGCTACCGCCCCATCGTCGACGCCGGGGTAAAAATGGTGCAGCAGCTGGAGCCCGGGCACCATTTTGACACAGAGGAAATTCGCGCCGCGCTGGCATCCATCGCCGATGCGCCGCCGCCACCGGGTTATTTCCAGCCCGGCAACCTTGAGGAACTGGAGCAATTGCTGGCGGAACACCCGCGGGCCCGCCCGATCGCCGGCGGCACCGACCTGATGCTGGAAGTCACCCAACACTACCGGCGTATCGAGCAGATGATCGACCTGTCGGGCGTGGAGGAACTGCACCGGATCGGCGAGGAAGGGGGCCGCATCCGCTTGGGCGCGGCACTCAGCTACCGCGAGCTGGAGGATTTTTTCGCCACCCGCTCCGCCGAGGTAAGCGGGCTGCTGGTCCGCATCGGCTCGCGGCAGATCCGCAACCGCGGCACCCTGGGCGGCAATATCGCCAACGCCTCGCCGGTGGCCGACCTGCCGCCGCTGTTGCTCAGCCTGGACGCGGAGGTGCACCTGCGCGATGCCGGCGGCAACGAGCGCAGCCTGCCCCTGGAGCACTTCTACCGCGGCTACAAAAATACCGCCCTCGCCGCCGGCGAATACCTGGCCGGCGTCAGCTTCGCCTCGTCCTGCCTGGAGGATTTCCATCACTGCAGCAAGGTCAGCAAGCGCCGCGAGGACGACATTTCCAGCGTGATGGCCGCCATCCGCTTCCGCCGCCGCGGACAGGACTTCGCCGAGGTGCGCATCGCCTTCGGCGGCATGGCCGCCACCCCGGTGCGCGCGCGGGCCGCGGAAGAAATTCTGTGCGGCCGCGACACCGGCGATGAAGCCGCCCTGCGGGCGGCCATGGCGGCCATCGGCGACAGCCTGGCCCCCATTTCCGACGTGCGCGCCAGCGCCGACTACCGGCGCCAGGTGGCGCAGGGGCTGCTGCAGCGGGCCTGGCTGCAGCTGAACGGGGAGCCGCCCAGTCCGACCGCCGCCCCCGTTCCCACCCCCACCCTCAAGAGGGAGGCCCGCCATGCGTAGACTGCCCGCCATCCCCGCAGACCCGGCTTCCGTCGCCGGCACCGACAACCGCTCGGTGGCGCACGAATCGGCGCTGAAGCATGTCACCGGCCGCGCCCAATACCTGGACGATATGCCCGAGTGGCCGGACCAGCTGCACGTCGCCACCGTTGGCGCCGGCTGCGCCCACGGCGAGATAGAGCGCATCGACCTGGAGGCCGCGCGCGGCGCGCCGGGCGTGGTGGATATCATCCTACAGCGGGATATCCCCGGCGATCCGGACATTTCCCCGGTGTTCACCGGCGACCTGCTGCTGGCCGGCGACCGGGTCCACTACCTGGGCCAGCCGGTGGTGGCCGTCGCCGCCACCAGCCTGGAGGCCGCCCAGCGCGCCTGCGCCCTGGTGCAGGTGCACTATCGCCCGCTGCCGGCGCAGCTGACCGCGCAAGAGGCCATGGCGCGGCGGGATTTCGTGTTGCCCAGCCACACCATCCGCCGCGGCGACGCCGAGGCTGCCATCGCCAACGCCGACCACCGCCTCGAAGGCGAACTCCACGTGCGCGGCCAGGAACATTTTTACCTCGAGGGGCAGATCAGCATCGCCCTGCCCAACGAGGACGGCGGCGTGCGCGTCTACAGTTCCTCCCAGCACCCGGCGGAGGTGCAAAAACTGGTGGCCCAGGTATTGGGCGTACCGCTGCATCGGGTGCAGGCGGAGGTGCGGCGCATGGGCGGCGCCTTCGGCGGCAAGGAATCCCAGGCCGCGGCCCTGGCCTGCATGGCGGCGGTGTTCGCGGTGCGCAACGGCCGCCCGGTGAAATACCGCATGCCGCGCCGGGACGATATGGTGCAGACCGGCAAGCGCCACGATTTCTGGAACTGTTACAAAGTGGGATTCGACAAAGAGGGCGTTATCCAGGGCGTGGAAATGGCACTGGCCGGCCTCTGCGGCCACAGCGCCGACCTCTCCGACGGCGTGGTGGACAGGGCCATGTTCCACGCCGACAACGCCTACTATTTCGAGAATGCGCGCATCGGCGGCCACCGCTGCCGCACCCATACCGTGTCCAACACCGCCTTCCGCGGCTTCGGCGGCCCCCAGGGCATGATCGCCGCCGAGGCCATGCTGGACGACATCGCCCGCGCCCTGGGCGAGGACCCGCTGGATATCCGCAAGCGCAATCTCTACCGCCGCGGGCGCGACACCACCCCCTACGGCCAGCGGGTGGAGGAAGAGGTGCTGTCGCAACTGCTCGAACAGCTGGAACGCCGCGCCGACTACCGCCGCCGGCGCGCCGACATCCGCCGCTACAACACCGGCAACCGCCGCTGCAGGAAGGGTCTGGCACTGACCCCGGTCAAGTTCGGCATCTCCTTTACCTCCAAGCACCTCAACCAGGCCGGCGCCCTGCTGCATATCTACGTCGACGGCAGCATCCACGTCAGCCACGGCGGCACCGAGATGGGCCAGGGGCTGCACACCAAAATCGCGCAGATAGTGGCGCGGGGTTTCGGCGTCGACCTGCAGCGGGTGCGCGTGGCCGCCACCGCCACCGACCAGGTGCCCAACGCCTCCCCCACCGCCGCCTCCGCCGGCACCGACCTGAACGGTATGGCGGCGCTGGACGCGGTGCATATCCTCAAGGCCCGCCTGCTGAAACACGCCGCAGCTGCCTACAGCACGCCGCTGGAGGACATCGAGATCCGCGACGACTGCGTGTGGATCGCCGGGCGCGCCCTGCCCTTCGCCGAGGTGATCAAGCAGGCCTATATGGACCGCGTCTCCCTGTCCGCCACCGGTTTCTACCGCACCCCCAAAATCGGCTACGACCGCGCCCGCGCCAGCGGACGGCCCTTCCTCTACTACGCCAACGGCGCCGCGGTATCGGAAGTGGAAGTGGACCTGCTCACCGGCGAGTACCGGGTGACGCGGGTGGACATACTGCACGACGCGGGCAACTCCCTGAACCCGGCCATCGACCTGGGCCAGATAGAGGGCGGTTTCGTGCAGGGCATGGGCTGGCTGACCAGCGAGGAACTGCTCTGGGACCAGAGCGGGCGGATTCTCTCGGACAGCCCCGCCAACTACAAGATTCCCACCGCCGGGGATGTCCCTGAAATTTTCAACGTGGACTTCTTCGAGCGTCCGAACGCAGAGGAAACCGTCTACCGTTCCAAGGCCGTGGGCGAGCCGCCGCTGATGCTGGCGATCTCCGTGTGGTGCGCGCTGCGCGACGCCTGCGCCAGCCTCGCCGGCTACCGCTTCAGCCCGCCCCTGGGCGCGCCCGCCACCCCGGAACAGGTATTCTTCTGCCTGCGCGCGGCAGAGGCCTTTGCCCGGAAAAACCCTGGAGAAACCCCGGAGGAAAGCCAGTGATCAGCAGCACCCCCTGGCACAGCGCCGTGAACGACTGCCGCCGCCGCGGCCGGCCCTGGGTCCTGGCCACAGTGCTGGCCACCCGCGGCTCCACCCCCCGCGACAGCGGCAGCAAAATAGTGATCACCGCCGACCACAGTTTCGACACCCTGGGCGGCGGCCAGTTGGAATACCTGGTGGTCGCCCGCGCGCGCGAACTGATCGCCCACGGCGGCGCGTGCCAGCGGCTGGAACACCTCCCGCTGTCCTCCAGGGCCGGGCAGTGCTGCGGCGGCAGCGTCAGCGTGCTGCTGGAGTGCTTCGCCGAGGCCCACCCGCAAGTGCACATCTTCGGCGCCGGCCACGTGGCCAGGGCCCTGCTGCCAATACTGTCGACCCTGGATCTGCAGTTGCATTGGATCGACAGCCGCGCCGGCTTCCTGGAAGACGCCGCTGCAATTACCGAGAGTGCGGAAAGTACAGTGCACCGCCACCACTGCGAAGACCCGGTGGACCATGTGGCGCGCATGCCGGCGGGGGCCATGGCCCTGATCCTCACCCACGACCACGCCCTCGACTACCGCCTGTCGGTGGCCCTGCTGGAGCGCGGCGACTGCGCCTTCCTGGGCATGATCGGCTCGCGCACCAAGGCCGAGCGCTTCCGGCGCCGGCTCCGGAGCGAATCCTTTTCCGCACGGCAGATCGACCAACTGCAATCCCCGGTGGGCCTGCCCCAGGTGCCGGGCAAAAAGCCGGCGGAAATCGCCATCGCCATCGCCGCGCAACTACTGGTGGAAAAAGAAAAACTGGCCGGCGGTGCCGAAAATGCCGTGCAGCTCGACTGGAAGAGCCTGCGCGAGAGCCTGGGCAAAAGGAGTGAAACCGTGTGAATATCGATGACTTCAACCGCCTCCCCGCCGAGCGCCGGCGCGCGCTGCTGCTGGACTGCTGCCACTGCCGCCAGTGGGCCGAACGCGTGCTGGAACAGGGCGCGGCACAGAGCCTCGCGCAATTGCAACAGCGCGCCCGGCGCGCCTGGCAGGGCCTGCGCGAGAGCGACTACCTGGAGGCCTTCGCCGCCCACCCGCGCATCGGCGACCTGGAGCGGCTGAAGGAAAAATTCGCCGGCGCAGAACAGGGCCAGGTGGCCGCCGCCGACGAGGCCACCCTGCAGGAATTGCAACAGCTGAACGAAAATTACCTCGAGCGCTTCGGGTTTATTTTTATTATCTGCGCCAGCGGCCAGTCGGCGCGGCGGATGCTGGCCGCGCTGCGCGCGCGCATCGGCAACAACCGCACCGAGGAGCTGGCCATCGCCGCCGCCGAGCAGGCGCAGATCACCCGGCTGCGGCTGGAAAAATACTTCGCACAGCCCTGACCAAGGGTATGGCAGCAGAGCCGGGTGGGGTGGCCCTTTGCGGGACCGTATGAGACAGGGATGTCGATTACGAGCGTACAGGGACGTATTCACAGCGTGTCCCGCAAAGGGCCACCCCACCCGGCGCCCCCAAACTTGGAAGACGAGGAGTCTTAGGTATCATCATGCCCAGAGCCCCCATCACCACCCATATTCTCGACCTGCACCGCGGCCAGCCCGCCGCCGGCGTCGCCGTGGCGCTGCACCGGCAGGGCACACTGCTCGCCGCCGCGGAAACCGACGGCGACGGCCGCGTGCAACACTGGGACAAACCCTTCGATCTGGCCCCCGGCCACTGGAGCCTGGTGTTCCAACTGCAACCCTGGTTCGAACGGCAGGCGCGCGAGTGCTTTTTCCCCAGGGCCACGCTGGAATTCACCATCGCCGATTGCGACCGCCACTACCACCTGCCGCTGTTGCTGAACCAGTTCGGTTACACCACCTACCGGGGGAGCTGACTTGAAAGCACAGACGCTGCTGCGCACCCGCATCGCCCATTTCCGCGATACCCGCGACCTCTCCCCCGACGCCGCGCTGGAATATTTCGAGGACGGCGTCATCGGCTTCGCCGAAGGCAAAATCACCCTGCTGGAAGACGCCCACCGCGCCGAAGCCCAGGGCCTGGACCTGGCCACCGTCGAACACCGCCCCGAGGCGCTGCTGATGAGCGGCTTTATCGACGCCCACGTGCACGCACCGCAACTGCCGGTGATGGGCAGCTACGGCGAAAAACTGCTGGACTGGCTGCACAAATACACCTTCCCCGCCGAACTGCAGTACGCCGACGAGGCAATCTCCCGGCAACAGTCGGACTTCTTTATCGACGCCCTGCTGGCCCGCGGCACCACCAGCGCCATGGTGTTCACCACCAGCTTCGCGCACTCCACCGAGCACCTGTTCGACGCCGCGCACCGCGCCGGCATGCGCCTGATCGCCGGCAAAGTGCTGATGGACCGCAACGCCCCCGCCGGGCTGCTGGACACCGCCGAGCGCGCGCGGCGCGAATCCGACGCGCTGATCGAGAAATGGCACAACAAAGGGCGCCTGGGCTACGCCGTGACCCCGCGCTTCGCCGGCACCTCCACCCGTGAGCAACTGGCCGCCGCCGGGCAGCTGCTGCGGGACTACCCGGACCTGTGGCTGCAGACGCACCTGAGCGAAAACCCCGACGAGGTGCAATGGACCGCGTCCCTCTTCCCCGAGGCCCGCGACTACCTGCACACCTACGAACTGCACGGCCTGCACGGCGGGCGCAGCGTCTACGCCCACTGCATCCACCTCAGCGATTCGGAGCTGCAACGCATGGCCGACGCCGGCGCCACCGCCGCCTTCTGCCCTTCCTCCAACCTGTTTCTCGGCAGTGGCCTGCTGAAACTGCAAAAACTGCGCGAGCGCGGCATCCCGGTGGCCCTGGCCACCGACGTGGGCGCCGGCACCAGCCTGTGTCAGCTGCGCAGCATGGGCGACGCCTACAAGGTGTGCCAGCTCGGCGACTACCCGCTGGGCGCCGCCGAAGCCTTCCACATGGCCAGCCTCGGCGCCGCCCGCGCCCTGCACCTGGAACGCCACATCGGCAACCTGGAACCGGGCAAGGAAGCGGACCTGCTGCTGCTGAACGGCACCCTGGACCCACTGCTGCGCGAACGGCTGCGCCACTGCCGGGATATTCGCGAGGAACTGTTTATGTTCATGGCCCTGGCGGACGAGCGCATCCTCGAACGCACCTACGTGGCCGGGCGTTTGGCCTATACCAACCCACAGGCGCGGGACACCATCTCGTTGTAGGAGCGGTCCATGACCGCGATCGCGGCCACGGGCCGCTCCTACAGCGTAATTTCGTCATTCCGGCATGACGCTCCTGCGCCGGTATGACGAGCCAACGCATTCTCGATTTGAAACAGAGCATCTACAGGGTGCTCACGGAAACCGATAAAAAAGAGATCGTCGATGGAAACACTGCTTTTCGACTGGCTCAGCCTCCTACTGCGCTGGCTGCACGCCATCGCCGCCATCGCCTGGATCGGCGCCTCCTTCTATTTCGTGTGGCTGGACAACAGCCTGGAACCGCCGGATGCGGAGGGAAAAGCCAAGGGGTTGGCGGGCGGACTCTGGGCCTTCCACGGCGGTGGCATCTACCAGGTGGAAAAATACAAGCTGGCACCGCCGGCCATGCCCATCACCCTGCACTGGTTCAAATGGGAGGCCTACACCACCTGGCTCAGCGGCGCCCTGCTGCTGATGCTGGTCTACTACGGCAGGGCGGACCTCTACCTGTGGCAGGCCGGCAAATGGCCGGCGTCGCCGGCACAGGCAGTGGCCGCCAGCGGGGCATTTATCGCCGGCGGCCTGCTCTGCTACGAACTGCTGTTCCGCCTGGTGCGCCCACACAGCCCGCGGCTGTTTACCGCGCTGCTGGCAATCGCCATCGCCGCCGCCTGCTGGCTCGCCACCCGTTTATTCAGCGACCGCGCCGCCTTCCTGCAACTGGGCGCCCTGCTCGCCACCATCATGGCCGGCAATGTCTTTTTCGGCATCATCCCCGCGCAAAAAAACTTTATCCGCGCACTGGACGCCGGCCGCAAACCGGCGAAAGCGCCGATGCTCGCCGCCAAAAACCGCTCAGTGCACAACAACTACTTCACCCTGCCGGTGGTTTTCTGCATGCTCAGCAACCACTACCCCTTTCTCTACGGCCACCGCTTCAACTGGCTGGCACTGATCGCCATCATCGCCCTGGGCGCCTACGTGCGGCACTTCTTCAACCTGCGTCACCGCGGCCAGCTGAAATTCCATATCCCCCTACTGGCCGCCGCCGGCTGCCTGCTGCTGGCCCTGGGTTTGGCGTACACCCCGGCTCCGGCGACTGCCCCGGAAACGGCACAGACAAATGTCGCGCCCATGCCGCTGGTGGAAAAACACTGCGCGGGCTGCCACTCGGCCACCCCCACCCAACCGGGCTTCAGCGCCGCGCCGGCGGGGTTGGCGCTGGACGACATGCAACAGGTGCAGGCGGCAAAGGACAGAGTATTGCCGGCGCTGCGCAGCGGCTATATGCCGTTGGGCAATATCACCGGTATGAGTGAGGAGGAGCGGGCGTGGCTGATTGGGAGCCTGGAGGGGGTGGCGAATGGGGCGCAGTGAAAATCGATTTTCCAAAAAGTACTATTGAGTCATGGGATCGCCCCCTGTAGGAGCCAGCCCTGCTGGCGAATAATGGCGTTGCTATTTAGCACCGCCTTTTCGCCTGCAGGGCAGGCTCCCACAGCAGGCACAGTGCACGAGCAGGCGGCATGGCCCTCGTGCTAAACCCCGGACCTTGAGTTATCAGTATTTGGCTTCGACAGGGGGTAGCAGCGTTGCCACAATAGACAGCGGTCATGCGACACAAGTCACATTTCAGCCAAACGTCCATAACCCGCTGTAACTACGTGTAATCGCGAAAACCTTTACATCTGCGCCTTCGGCGACTACTTTTGCTGGCGATACATTTGTGCTCGAATAAAAATCGGGCCCTAAAGGTCCCCACGGACGAGCCACTCGGGCTTTACTGATTCTGGCTTGATGCAAATTAAAGACCTGACCCCGAGGCCCACACAAGGCCCACAAATTTAAAGACCTTACCCCGAGGCCCATGCCCTCGGGGCTTGGGGTCCGGAGATCGGAAAGAATACTGAAGCCCGATACGAAGGCCCTGATGCCGGGGGCTGTTTGCGGGACCGTATGAGACAGGGATGTCGATTACGAGCGTACAGGGACGTATTCACAGCGTGTCCCGCAAACAGCCACCGGTAGCAGGACCGACCAGACTTCTCTTACTGGCAACAGCGGGGTGAGTAAGTGCGTTTAGGGAATTCATGCCTTGTTGGTCTGAGGCGAAGCCTCGCTAGCTGATAGGCGCAAAAAAACAGGGATTATTTTACAAGTGAGATGGTCCGAATCTGAAAACCAGAGGTAAAAAATGCTCTCTGGCGGGCGGGCGCTCTAAACTCCAGTTGAATAAGACATCGCACAAAGCTGCCGGATGTGCACATAATATAGCAGGCTAAATCTTGATTAAGGGAGGAGTTATATGTATGCAGAACTTTCCAAAAAATAGCTCTGCCTCCTTTTCTGAAATTCCGGTTGGAGCAATAAAAGTGAAGTATAAGGATTTCTGCGTTTTAGTAATTTTCTGCTTTGGATTGGGAATAAGCCAGGTTGGTCTTGGGTCGATCTATGATGAAAACTATGAAGCAAAACATTCGAGTTACTCAGCACGGGGAGGTAGCGGTGAAGAAACATGTGATGCCTTAGTCGCCGACATGGCAATCGATAACCCAGGGATGCACAGGTGCCCGGAGTACGAATATTGGGGCGGAACAAATAATGAATCTTTCGCATGTGCATTTAGGGCATCCCAATGTACACCAATGGGGTACCACTGGACCTGGGTACATCCGATTCCCAAATGTGAGCCGCCCACTAAGTGGGACGGTTCCACATGCAAGAAAAAGTGCCCTATTGACAAACCTTGGAGTGACACTGCCCGCGATTGTGTAGCTCCTCCCGAACCCGCTCAAGGAAGCTGCCCAATCAATCTAGCTGGAAACCCGATCAATTTTCTCAACGGCCATAAACTGCAAGCCGAAATGGTTTTTAAAGCAGATGGTAAATTTCCACTCACATTCAGCTGGCATTACAACAGCTTCGGCAATCACAAGAAGACTGGTGCCGGCTATGTAGTTGGCGCTGGTGTTGCCGGCGGGACAATGGTACATTCCGAACCTCCGCTGGCTGAGGGGGAGGAGCGTATTTCCTTTCCTCTGGAAAATCCAACCGAAGAATATATTGGCAGTTCCACTGAGAACTGGCGTCACAACCACAGCTACTTCCTGGCTCACTACACACTAGCAGATGGAGTGACAAAGCGACTGATTGCCTACCGCCCCGACGGCAGCGACCTGCATTTTGTAGACGAGGGTGGTACTTTTGTTGCGTTGGCCAATCGCGACTGGCGGGTGGTCAAGGATCTGGGTGAGAGCCAGGAACACTCTGGTTGGACCCTGAAGGTCGATGATCGTATCGAGAAGTATGACACTGCCGGCCGCATTCTACGCGTGGAGAACGAACAGGGCTGGGGCATCACCTACAGATACGACGGCGGGGCTGTCAAGCAGACCCAGATCGCCGACGATCACGGCAACAGTATCGAACTGATTTACACCGGTGAGCAGCTGACCCTGCTCAATCGCAACGACGGCTCCGACTACCTGTTCGCCTACAATAGCAATGGCCTACTGGAATCCATTACCTTCCCCGGCACCGACAATCCCCGGCGCTTGTTCCGTTACGAGGATGGCCGCTTCCCCAAAGCCCTCACAGGTGTTACTGATGAGGAAGGACGTGACTATAGTGCCCTTATCTACGACGACAATGGCCGTGCTGTGCACACCGAACACGCTGGTGGCGCCGACGCCCTGAATGTGGATTACACGGGCAGCAATACCCGCACTCTGACCAACGCCTTGGGCAGAGAGACCATCTACCACTACACGAATGTCAATGGAATCCTGCGTCTCACGACTGTGGAGGGTGTTGCCTCGGCCAACTGTGCTGCTGCCAACAAGGGTTACAGTTACAATGCGGACGGCTGGGTGGAAACCCAAACTGACTGGAAGGGCAATGTCACCCGCTTCTCCTACAACAGCAAAGGCCAGGTTACGGTGATGGCCGAGGCGGAGGGCACTAGTGAGGAGCGCACCACCAGCTACGAATGGCATCCGGACTTCAATCGCCGCACCAAGATCATAGAGCCGGGCCGCGAAACTCGCTTCGCCTACGACAGCCGCGGTCGCATGCTGACCCGCACCGTAGAAGATCTGGCCACCAACGAAACCCGTACATGGACCTTCACTTATCACCCGGATACCCAGGCTCCCAATGATATCAGACCCGGTAAACTGGCCACGGTAGACGGCCCCAGGACCGACGTCTCCGATATTACCCGGTACACCTATGACACCGAGGGCCGCCTGATCAGGGTCACCAATGCACTGGATCAGAAGACCCAGATCACCGAATACGACTCCGCTCACCGACCCCTAACATTGGTGGGCGCCAATGGCATTGCCACCAACCTCACCTACACCGCCCGGGGCTGGCTGGAGACCCGCACCACCGCCGGGCAGGCCACCAATTTCACCTACGACAAGGCGGGCCTGCTAACCGATATCGAGTTACCCAACGGAGTCAGCCTGCACTACGATTATGATAGCGCCCGTCGACTAACTGGCATTGAGGACGGTTTGGGCAACCGCATTGATTACACCTTGGATATCGCCGGCAATCGCACCGAAGAGCGAATCAGTGATCCCCAGGGCAGTCTGCGCAAAGTCCAGCTACAAGTGTTCGATGAACTGAGCCGCTTGATCCAGATAATTGGCAGCGACGCCCAGACCCAGGATTTCGAGTACGACGTCAACGGCAACCGCACCGGCAGTGTCGACCCTAACACCAACCCCAGCACCCAGGGCTTCGATGTTTTCAATCGTCTCAAAGACACGACCGACGCCTTGGCCGGCCAGACGGTGTTCCAGTATAACGCTCTGGAGCAACTGGAAAGCGTTACCGACCCCCGAGGCAATGCCACCCAGTACAGCAATAACGCCTTTGGCGACCTTATTAAGATCGACAGCCCGGACACTGGCATCAGCACATTCCAGTACGACAGCGCCGGCAACCGTATCCAGGCTACCGACGCCAATAATGTCACCATCAACTACAAATATGATGCCCTCAACCGCCTCACCAAAATCGACTACAGCGACGACAGCTTCGACGTCATATTCACCTACGACGACCCGGCGGCAGACAATGGCATAGGCCGCTTGACCAGTATCGCGGATGCCAGCGGTACCACCAGCTACAGCTACACTGTACTGGGACAACTGGCCAGCGTCGGTCGCACCTTGGGTACAAAAACCTTCACCACCGGCTACAGCTACGACGGCGCCGGCCTGCTCACCGGCATTACCTTGCCTAGCGGCAGAAACATCAGCGTCAGCCGCGATACTGCTGGTCAGGCGGCAGCCATAGAAACCCAAATCAACCAGGTCTCCCATCCCCTGGCCACCAATATCCGCCACCAGCCCTTTGGCCCTATTGCCAGCTTCGACTATGGCAACCAGTATCAGGCCAGTCGCAGCTATGGACTTGATGGACAGCTGACACATATCAAAATGCCCACGGGTAGTCAGCCGGGAAATCTGGCACCCACGGCCGACGCGGGATCGGACCAACAAGTTAATGAAGGCCAAGCAATCACGTTGGATGGAAGTGAGTCCAGTGATCCAGAATCGGAGCAACTCGGTTACCTATGGACGCAGACGGCTGGCGCCGCCGTTACCTTGGATAACCCCACAGCCGCGAACCCGATCTTCAACGCTCCTTTGGTAACAGCCACGGAAATGCTGGTCTTTAAGCTGAAAGTGACAGATCCCATCGGTGCCTCCAACACAGCTAGTGTACAGATTGTCGTCAATAACGATCCCAGCTATGACAGTGACGGCGACGGTATCCCCGATGAGTGGGAAATTGCCTACAGCCTAGATCCCGGCGACGCTGCTGACGGCGAGCATGATCCGGACAACGACGGTATCAGTAACCTGAAAGAATACCTCAATGGCACTGATCCCACCCTGGAAGGACTCTTTACACGGCCCCCTGTACTGTTGACTCAGTTGCAGACGTTGAGCAATGAAACCGCGAATATCCCGGCAGAAGCGTCTACACCCTGGCTAACCGTGGCCGTTAGCAACTTGCAAGCCACACAGGTGGACTTGGCCCTCGATCGGGGGCAAGTTGCTACTGGCAGTGTGGTGACAGATGAAGTGGTGGGTGTTCTCGCTTTTGCTGAATTGCAGAGTGGGAGTCTGCTGGCCAGTGACGGTCAACTGGTTAAGTACCAAGCCTTCAACACCGCCGATGTGATCGAAGGCTGGGATGAAGGTTGCTACAGTAGCGACTATCCTGCTGCCTTCACCATCACGCCTATTGCAGTGGCCGCACCCAATCGACGCGATGGTGCTGACGGCGGCTGGCTACGCCGCTGTAGTGAAAATATTCACAGCATCGGGTTGACCTGGGATGAAGACAAATACAGAGACAACGAACGCGTGCATACCACCGAATCCGCCTCAGTAATCGCTTTTGAACACCCGTTCGACGCTGAAGTTGCTACTCCCGGGGGAGGTAGCTTCCGCTTGGAAGTAAACACAGTACAACTTAACGACACCTACTCAAACCCAAGTTTTGTGCAGGTTACTTTCCTTCAATCTTATTCAGCACCGCCGGTAGTGCTGGCGATGGCAACCAACGAAGGCTCTGATCCAGGTGCTGTGCGTATCCGCAACATCACTACGACAGGTTTTGAAATTGCTCAAACAGAACCGGCTAATCTGGATGGCAAGCATGGGGCAATGACAGTGCCCTATATCGCAATAGATCCTGGAGTGCACAACTTCAATGGTCACGCCATTTATGCCGGGACTCATAGCATCAACGCCGTGCAGTTTGGTTCCGGCGTCAATGGCACAGCTACCTGGCAGACAGTTATGCTGCCTACACAGCCATAAGTGACGGAGAAGAAATGAAATCGACAAGCCTCACTTTTATTGCTGTTGTTTCCGTACTGTTCGCAGTGCTGGCCCACGCCACCCCGCAGGGGATGCACGAGGAAACTTGGCAATATGATCGCGATCCCGCCGGCAACATAATCCGCCAGCAGGACACCGACAGCAGCACCGACTACGGCTACGACCCCTTGCACCGGCTGGAATCCGAAAACCCCAGTAGTGGCGCCGACAGAAATTATCAGTACGACCCTATCGGCAATCGCCTCACCGATACCGTCGACGGTCAGGCCACCGACTATGTCTACCCGCCACAAAACAGCCACCTGCAGAGCAAGGGTAGTGAAAGCTACAGCCGCGATGCCGTGGGTAACACAATCAGTGATCGCAGTGGCAACCGCACTTTCACCTACACCCCGGACAACCGACTTCACAAGGTGTTTGAAGACGACCAACTGATCGCCACCTACACTTACAACGCCCTAGGCCAACGCAGTATCAAAAGGACAGCTCAGGGTACGACTTACTATCTCTACGGCCTCGATGGCAAGTTACTTGGCGAGTATGACGAGAACGGCGAAGCCATCAAGGAATATGTCTACCTTGAAGGCGAACCCCTGGCTATTCTGGAGCGTGACGACAGTATCACCTACCTGCACACGGATCATCTGGGCACGCCAAGACGGGCAACCGATGAAACCGGGGAAGTGGTCTGGTCATGGGAGAGCGATGCGTTTGGCAATACCTCAGCCAATAGTGATCCGAATAGGGACGGCCAGAATACCATTGTAGATCTGCGTTTTCCTGGACAGTACTATGATCAGGAAACCGGTCTGCACTATAACTGGCAGCGATATTTTGACCCCCAAACCGGAAGGTTTCTCACCAGTGATCCAAGAGGATTGGATGATGGGCCAAATACTTACGCTTACGTTCGCGAGAACCCTATCAATTATTATGACCCTACGGGTGAAATCTCTATTCATGCTGGACGAGCAGTTTGGTATGGTAGTTATAATTTGATCGGCAAGAGATTTATTGCTCCGGGCATCAATAGCGCACTTGGCTATTTAACTGGTACAGCGTCATTAGGTGCGCTGATATATAACATTACACATAATGACCCTGATCTGACTGCGCCAGTCACTGGTTCTGATGGTGGAACAGCGTCACCGCAATGCCCACCAGATGATCCGCTATGTTTAAACCAACAGCAGCAGAAAATCCATAACACATATCCTAGTGCTAATCAATGTCCAAATTATCCTCAAGGTTTCAGAGCAACACAAAACGGCACTAAAAACTTTAAAGTTAATAATCAACAATTGTTGCAACAGCTACGACAACAGCACCCAGGTACGTGGCATAAAGTTTATCAAAATGGTTACACTGCCTCAGGCCAAAGAGTATCGCTACATTATTTCAGGCACTCTTCAGGCAGAGTATTTAATCTAAAAATTAAGAATACTTGGAGCACATGGTGATCAATCAAGACAAAGAGCAATTTGAAAAATTTTTCCTAATGGCTGCAATCGGAGCTTTAACTGCAATTGAAACTGAATCTATTTCTTTTGACGAAGCGGGGTTTATTCTATTTTCAGTCGGTACTATCGAGCATTTAAATGAGTCCTGCTGTAACAGTAAAATTGCGCTGCTTGTACAAAAATGTATGGAGCTTGAAGATATTTTTGAGCTTGCACCGGATAGTTTTATAAGTGCGATAAATAGCCTGAAAAGTGAGGCTATTGCAATTCTCAGAGAAACAGGTTCTCTAGATTTTGAAAAGGAAAGGCTACTCTCAAACCTTATATAAGTATGATGAACCAATAATTGGAATATGCAAGGCACACATTTTTATAATCCAAGTACAGAGTTATGGGTGTTTAGGGGAAGCAACGGATCTTTCCACACGGGCTGGAGGTTAATCCCACGAAAAGTGGCAGACTTACTTTCAAAATCAAATCTAACGATGTCAGAACCGCATATCCGATGATTCCTTAGAAGCATTATGAACGGTTTTTATCTTAAGTTGGAATGTTCCGGTGAGTCCAACAGTTGTTTGAATGACCATAAGCCAGATTACAGCCCTGAATATGACAACATTAATACGTTGTTATCCGATTTATGTGATGTCCTCGGAGATCACAGTGGTTTAAAGTTCTCTGTTTCTGGGTTTGGTGGGAATGCTTGGCCGGTAGATGTAAGAACTGATTTATTGACTGTGGTTGAAGTTCTCAATGAAATTATTAACAGAATATCCTGCGGGGCTTACAATTTCGACCTGGACCTTTATGAGCAAGGCATGGAGCGTAAATTGTTTTTTCAGGAAGTCAACGACATGATTGTCGTTACGTGTGAAAGCAACACAGCCTGGGTTCCCTCGGAAAATAAGATCGAGATGAAAAAAGAAGAAGTTCGTAAAATGTTTTTTGATCTTAAGTTTAGTTTTTGTAGTATCGCAGAAAGTGTTTGCCCGCTATTAACCAACCATTCATGGTATAAAGATTGGTCAAATGCATCTTCTAAGCAATAGTGTAGAGCGTCACACTGAGATCATATTTGAAATCCGACCCAATTGGCCTCAAAGGCGGCATAAATACCTACCTAATTACCATCTAAGCTAAGCCAATTTTCAGCAACCTTTCCGGCATTGGGAGTAATAGGGGACAGACCACGGTTTTCCGGAGTAATAGGGGACAGACCACGGTTTTCAGAGTAATAGGAGTAATAGGGGACAGACCACGGTTTTCACGATCTACAACCGGACGGATTGCTGTGGTACCAGATTACAGAATTTCTACATACTGACGTCGAATACGCCCTTTCCTTCGGGAAGCCTCACGGATCTACTTAACAACCCTGAGATAAGAAATTTTCATGTGGGCTCGACAACCATCGACAGTCCGACAATCCTGTTGGATGTACAGGCTCGCTATGTCAGGGTGCAATTGGTGCAACAGGCCAGTGGCATCGCGCTGGCGGAAGTGGAAATTATTGAGCAGTCCTATTTTGATGAAACATCAAAGGCCCTAACCTACGACGCACTGGGCAATACCACCAGCAACGGCCGGCATGCCTTTACCTATAACCAAAACAACCGGTTGGCCAGTGCGACAAACCTGTCGACCAACGAGATCACTACTTACGTATACAATGCATTGGGGCAGCGCACCAGCCGCAAACCGGAAGGCAAAAATGAGACCTTGTACTTCTATGGTTTGCAGGGCGAACTGCTGGAGGAAATTGACCTCAATGAGGGCAATGTCAAGAGCTACCTATACTTCAACTCGGAACCTGTTGCAGTCGTTGACGATGGGGATCTGTATTATGTCCATACGGATCATTTGGCTACACCGAAATTCTTGACAGATGCTGATCAGGATATTGTAAGGAGCTTGAGAGAGCTTTAGAGTTTTGTCCAGATGAAGAAAATCTCTGCAGGTGATTTATGGACCCTATAAAAGAATGTATAGAGTACAAACGCGAAGTGAATGAGACTTGGGATTTTCTAGATGATCTTGTTGTCACAGGAAAAATTACAAAAGAATCCTTAGCGAAAGGTTTGACAAAGATCAGAGAATCAACATTAAATTTTTCTCTTCGCATCCAAAGATATTTTTCAAACCTAGATGAGTCAGAACTGTTGAATTACATTGAGGCTGGCGAAGATGAATACCAACTCGGCTCGTTAGGTACGGCTAAAAAACTTGATGCAATTACTGATTTATTTACTTATATAGATCAGCCAAGTGATATCTTGATTCAGGCACATAATCGGCATATTAAACGAATCGAATCGCTATAGGGCATCACATTATCATCGTATTTTCGCCAAATTACCATTCCAGAGGCTTGGTCGGGTTACGATGGGGATTTGGTTATAAAGAGCTGATTCTACAGCGGGAGATTGGGAAATAACAGGTGTTTTTCCCAATCTTTTGTCGCAGTGTTTTCGAGCCCTCATCGTGCCAGTCAAATACGGCAAGCTGGTGGATGAATGAGAGGTTCGGATTGATGGCTAGAACGATAATTTCGGCCGATTGTCGGATTTACCAATATACAGCAACGGAGCCATAGGATACCCGTGCGGGTTTCGAGTACAACAGGTCAAGTTAGTACGGAAACACTCTTTACGGGTTCCGAACCTGAAAGAACCTGATACTCATCGGATAGGGCCACAGCTTACCTTCGCTGGCTTTGACGGCGCCAATGACGATAAAAATCACATCCAGCAAAACGAGTACAAGTAGGCCGAAAATGCCGATGATAACGAAAACCAGAATCGCACAAACCAATGTGTAGATGAAAAAGCTGATCATCCAGTTGACAATGACTTTTCCATGACGGTCAATTTCCCCGCACCGGTCTTTGTTGGAGACCCACATAACGACAGGGAGGATAAACCCGAGTCCCGGCATAAAAATGCCGACCGCCTGGCTTAGGTGCATCATCATCAGAAAGGTATTTTTCTCCAATCCCCAAGGCTTAAACTCTTCTTCCACTTCCATAATATTCACCCTTGTTCACTATTGGCCGGAGCCATCCGGTCGTGCACTGTACCCGTTGTAGACATCATGGATTGACCTGCCCAGCCTCGACATCGTGGGTTATGTTTGGAGGCTGGAAATAACCCTAAACACAGAGCCACATCGAGGGGGCAGGTCATGCAAGAGTTTAACAATATCTACGTC
>Ga0207773_100181_pt1 | contig 48605 bp, 28 predicted proteins | sample TtaePargueraPR_2_FD_187281 | JGI IMG/M metagenome (GOLD analysis project Ga0207773, IMG submission 187281) | Aerobic enrichment media microbial communities from Bioluminiscent Bay, La Parguera, Puerto Rico - Tt and M1 (3) (SPAdes) | ecosystem: Environmental > Aquatic > Marine > Unclassified ...
TCGCGAGGCCGCCGCGGGTGGGCGCGCCGCCGATACTGGAACCGACGATGATCTGCGCAGTCTCGCCGAAGCGCTCGCTGCGACGGAGGATGAGGAGAGCACATTAAACCTTCTGCGCTCAGACCGCGCGGCGAGGCTTTATGCGCAAGGTGGACCCCGGACCAATCAGACGCGCTACGCGCGAACCCTGCCGGTCTGGGTCGATCGCCCGAAGGCGGCGTTCAGCGCTTGGTACGAGATCATGCCGCGCTCACAGGCGGACGACCCGGACCGCCATGGTACCTTCGATGACGTCATTGCACGGCTTCCCTACATCCGTGACCTCGGGTTCGACGTCCTCTACATGCCGCCGATCCACCCGATCGGCCGCGTCAATCGCAAGGGCCGCAACAACTCGCTCCAGGCCGAGGAGGGCGAACCGGGCAGCCCCTATGCCATCGGATCGGAGGAGGGGGGGCACGACGCCATCCACCCGGAGCTGGGCGACTTCGAGAGCTTCGCGCGATTGGTGGACGCTGCCGCCGACCACGGTCTGGAAATCGCTCTCGATTTCGCCATTCAATGCGCGCCCGACCATCCCTGGATCAAGGAGCATCCGGAGTGGTTCGACTGGCGGCCCGACGGCACGATCAAGTTCGCGGAGAACCCGCCCAAGAAGTACGAGGACATCGTCAACGTTCATTTCTACCGGGGAGCTCTGCCGGCCCTTTGGTACGCACTGCGCGACATCGTTCTGTTCTGGGCCGAACGCCGCGTGCGGATCTTCCGGGTCGACAATCCCCACACCAAGCCTCTTCCATTCTGGGAGTGGATGATCACCGAGGTGCACAAGCGCTATCCGGACGTGATCTTCCTGTCGGAAGCCTTCACCAAGCCGAAGATGATGAAGCGCCTCGCGAAGGTGGGCTTTACTCAGTCTTACACTTATTTCACCTGGCGCAACACGAAGCAGGAGCTTACCGAATACCTGACAGAGCTGACGCGAACCGACGCGCGGCACTACTATCGCCCGAACTTCTTCGTGAATACGCCGGATATCAACCCCTACTTCCTGCAGACCAGCGGGAGGGCCGGCTTCCAGATCCGTCTGGTGCTGGCCGCCACGCTTGCCGGCAACTACGGCGTCTACAACGGCTTTGAGCTTTGCGAGGCGGCGGCAGTGCCGGGCAAGGAAGAGTACCTCAACTCTGAAAAGTACGAGATCCGCAATTGGGACTGGGATCGGCCCGGCAATATCCGAGATGACATCGCCTTGGTGAACCGCCTGCGTCGTGGCAATCCGGCTCTGCACGATTTCACCAACCTGGAATTCTACAACGCCTGGAATGACCAAATCCTCGTGTACGGTCGGCGGACTGCCGACCTCTCCAGCTTCGTTCTGATCGCGGTAAACCTCGATCCGCACGCTGTTCAGAGCGCGCACTTCGAGGTGCCGCTATGGGAGTTCGGGCGGCCGGACGAAGCGTCCATCGGCGTGGAGGACCTCGTCACCGGCGACCGCTTCGTCTGGCACGGCAAGGTGCAGCATGTGGCGCTGAACCCTGCGGTGCGCCCCTATGCCATCTGGCGCCTGATTCGCGATGAAGGGGTGCCCTGATGGACGTCAGGACTCCAGAGAAGCTGCGTCAAAGGCAGCGTCGCGCAAGCTCTGTGAGCATCGGGCCCGAACCGCAGTGGTATAAGGACGCGGTGATCTACCAGCTCCACGTGAAGGCATTCCAGGACTCCACAGGCAACGGCATCGGGGATTTTACGGGGCTCATGCAGCGCCTCGACTACATCCAGGATCTCGGCGCGACAGCGGTCTGGCTGCTGCCCTTCTATCCCTCGCCGCTGCGCGACGACGGCTACGACATCGCCGACTATCGCAAGGTCAACGACTCATACGGCACCATGGGCGAGTTCAGGCGGTTCGTGAAGGAGGCGCACCGTCGCGGCCTCCGGGTGATCACGGAACTGGTCATCAATCACACCTCCGACCAGCACCCCTGGTTCCAGCGGGCGCGACGGGCAAAGCCGGGCAGCGCCGCGCGCGACTTCTATGTCTGGAGCGATAGCGACCAGCGCTACCAGGGAACCCGTATCATCTTCCTCGATACGGAGACCTCGAACTGGACATGGGATCCTGTCGCCAAGGCCTACTTCTGGCACCGCTTCTACTCACACCAGCCCGATTTGAACTTCGACAACCCGCGGGTTCTCAACGAAGTTATCAAGGTCATGTACTGGTGGCTCGATACCGGCGTAGATGGCATGCGGCTCGACGCTATCCCCTACCTGATCGAGCGGGAGGGCACGAACAACGAAAACCTCCCGGAGACCCATGAAGTCCTGAAGAAGATCCGCGCCGCCCTCGACGAGCGCTACGAAGACCGGATGCTGCTGGCGGAGGCGAACCAGTGGCCGGAGGATACCGCCGTCTACTTCGGTGACGGTGACGAGTGCCACATGGCCTTCCACTTCCCTTTGATGCCGCGCATGTACATGGGCCTTGCCCAGGAGGATCGTCATCCCATCACCGATATCGTCCGGCAGATGCCCGAGATACCGGACAACTGCCAGTGGGCCATCTTCCTGCGCAACCACGACGAACTCACGCTGGAGATGGTGACCGAGGAGGAGCGGGACTATCTCTGGCGCACTTACGCCGATGATAAGCGCGCCAGGATCAATCTCGGCATCCGGCGGCGCCTGGCGCCGCTGATGCAGAATGATCGGCGCAAGATCGAGTTGATGAACGCGCTACTGCTGTCGATGCCAGGGACGCCCGTCATTTACTACGGCGACGAGATCCGTATGGGAGACAACTACTACCTCGGCGACCGAGACGGCGTGCGAACGCCGATGCAGTGGACGGCGGACCGTAACGGCGGCTTCTCGCGTGCCAATCCGCAGCAGCTCTACCTGCCGCCGGTCATGGATCCGGTCTACGGCTACCAGTCGATCAATGTGGAATCGCAGGAAAGCGACCCGTCCTCACTGCTGAACTGGATGCGGCGCATGATCGCTGTCCGCTCCCAGTTCAAAGCGTTCGGACGCGGCGAGATCCGCTTCCTCTACCCCGCTAACCGTAAGATTCTCGCCTATGTTCGGCAGTGGGAGGATGAACGAATCCTCTGTGTGGCGAACCTCGCCCGCACTGCCCAGGCGGTCGAGCTGGACCTTTCCGATTTCCGGGGCGTGGTCCCGGTCGAGCTGACAGGTCGCACGCCCTTTCCGCCGATCGGCGACCTGCCCTACCTGCTGACGCTGCCGGCCTATGCTTTCTACTGGTTTGACCTGAAGGAAGAGGCCGAGGCGCCCGACTGGCACCAGGCGACGCCGGAGATGCTGCCCGACTTCGTCACCCTCACCACAACCGACGGCACTGCCGAGCGCATGCTGAGCGGGCGGGAGGCCCGTCAGCTCTGTGAGGATGTCTTGCCCGCCTTCCTGCCGCTGCAGCGCTGGTATGGCGATAAGGGCAAAGCGATCCGTTCCGTGGCGGTAAATCGACTGGGCACGCTCGGAAAGTCGACCCAGGAGATGACGATAGTCGAAGTGTCGACCGGCAGGCAGGCCAGCAGATACTTCTTGCCGCTGACCATTCACTGGGGTGCCGCGCAGCTTCGCCATGGGGCGCCCCTGCTGTCCCACACGCTCGCCAAAGCACGGAAAGGCCCGCAACTCGGCGCGGTAGTCGACGGTGCTTTTGACGACGGCTTCGCGCTGGAGCTTGCGAACGCGATGCGCATAGCCGAACCGCACACCCTGCAGGGCGGAACGATCGAGTTCGACGCGAGCGATGCGCTGAAGCAGATGGGGTCGGCGAAAGCCACGCGGCGTCTCGGCGCCGAGCAAAGTAATGTTTCGATCATCATCGATGACAAGGTGATGTTGAAGATTTACCGGCGCCTGCAGGACGGCGAGCAGCCTGACGTTGAGGTGGGCCGCTTCCTTACCCAGACCGCCGGCTTCGAAGCGACGCCGGCCTACCTCGGCTCGGCCCGCTTCTTGCCGGCCGAGGGGGGCAGCCTGACGCTCGCGACGGCCTTCGCCATGGTGTACAATCAAGGCGATGCTTGGCACGTTCTGCTGGAGGCGCTGACACGGGATCTGGAGCAGTTCGGCTTGGCTTCGCCCGAGCGTGAAGGGGCGAGCGACGCGCCCTTCGCCTACCCGCTCGACATGGCCCCCACGCTTGGTCGGCGTACGGCCGAGTTGCATGCCGCCTTCGCCCATCCGACGGAAGATCCGGCTTTTGCGGTAGCGCCGCTGCGCAAGGCAGAGATGAAGGCCTGGGCAAAGACCGTCGTTGGCGAAGTGCGTGACCAGCTTGCAGCGCTGCGGAGCCTGAAAGATCTCCCGGAAGACCTCGAGGAGAAGGTCGCTGCTCTTGTCCGCGCCCGCAGCGAGCTGCTGGCAGAGATCAACGCGATCGGATCGCTCGCGCCCTCAGGCGGCATCTCGCGGATTCATGGCGACTATCACCTGGGTCAGGTGCTTGTCAGCAAGGATGACGTCGCGATCATCGATTTCGAAGGCGAGCCGCAGCGCCCACTGAGCGAACGGCGCGAGAAGACTTCACCGCTGCGCGACGTGGCGGGGATGCTGCGTTCCTTCGACTACCTCGCCTGGGCGGCCGTCGGACGGCGGCGTGAGATCCTCGGCGAGGAGGTAGAGGAGGAGACTGCCCGCGCCTTCGCCTGGCGGGACTGGGCCAGCCAGTCTTTCCTGGAAGCTTACCAGGAGAGTGCCGCCGAGACCCCTACGCATCCGGACACGCCGAAAACGGCAGAGGCTCTGATCAGGCTCTTTACCATCCAAAAGGCGGTTTACGAGATCGGCTATGAGGCGGCCAACCGCCCCGCATGGCTGCCGATTCCTGTAAACGGCCTTCTCAACCTTCTGAAGCGCAACGAGGTCTCGCGATGAGTGCAGGCGCCGACCCGCAGAGCCAGCTTCCCGACCCGGCCGAGATCGAGGCCCTCGTCAGCGGCGTTCACGGGGATCCGTTTCACATCCTGGGTATGCATCAGGCCAATGGCGGGCCGCTGACCGTGCGCGCCTTCCTGCCGGGGGCAGAGGCGGTCGAGGTGACGGACCGCAAGTCCGGCCGCTCGGTGGCCGAGCTGCGTCGGCTGCATGATAAGGGGTTCTTTGCCGGCACTGTGCCACGGCGCAAGAGGCACTTCCCCTACCGGCTGCGCGCGCATTTCGGGGAGGCCACGGAAGAGATCGAGGATCCCTACCGCTTTCCGCCCATCCTTGGTGAGCTTGACCTCCATCTCATGGCCGAGGGCTCGCACCGTCGTATCTACCACAAGCTCGGCGCACAGCTGGCGACCCTGGAGGGAGTCGAAGGCGTCAGCTTCGCCGTCTGGGCACCCAATGCGCAACGGGTCAGCGTCGTGGGCGACTTCAACAGCTGGGACGGCCGCTGTCATCCCATGCGGAAGCGCCACGAGGTGGGGGTGTGGGAACTTTTCGTTCCAGGGCTGGAGCGTGGCGCACTTTATAAGTATGAGATCGTGGGACCTTCCGGACAGCTCCTGCCATTGAAGGCTGATCCGCTCGCGTTCGAGCAGGAGCGCCCGCCAGCGACTTCGTCGCGCGTGCATGGCCTGATCGACTACCATTGGAACGATGCCTCCTGGCTGGAGCGACGCGGGGCGACACTGGATCTCTCGGCACCCATCTCGATCTACGAGGTGCATGCAGGGTCGTGGCGTCGGGGAGAAGATGGGGAGCCGCTCGACTACGACCAGCTTGCCGCCACCTTGGTGCCCTATGTGAAGGAGCTCGGCTTTACCCACGTGGAACTGCTGCCGATTTCTGAGCATCCCTTCACCGGTTCCTGGGGCTACCAGCCGCTCGGCCTCTTCGCGCCGACAAGCCGTTTTGGCTCACCCGCCGGCTTCGCGTGCTTTGTCGATCGCTGCCATCAGGAAGGCATCGGAGTCATTGCAGACTGGGTCCCGGCGCACTTTCCGTCCGACGCACACGGGCTCGGCCAGTTCGACGGCACTGCGCTGTACGAGCACGCCGACCCCCGGCTCGGGCACCATCGCGACTGGAACACGCTGATCTATAATTTCGGGCGGCGGGAGGTATCGAACTTCCTGCAAGCGAACGCGTTGTTCTGGCTGTCGCGTTATCATATCGACGCGTTGCGCGTCGATGCTGTGGCTTCAATGCTTTATCTCGACTACAGCCGCGAGCCCGGCGAATGGCTTCCGAATGTTCATGGCGGCAACGAGAATCTCGACGCGATCGCATTCCTGCGCCAGGCCAATGCGAACATTGCCGTCGAGCAGCCCGGCACCGGCTGCATCGCGGAGGAGTCGACGGCTTGGCCCGGGGTAAGCCGGTCTACTCAGGATGGCGGACTTGGCTTTGCTTACAAATGGAACATGGGCTGGATGCACGATACCTTGGAATACATGCAGAAGGACCCGATCTATCGGCGCTACCATCAGGACCAGCTCACCTTCAGCCTCGTCTACGCCTTCAGTGAAAACTTCATCCTGCCGCTCAGCCACGACGAGGTGGTCCACGGCAAAGGCTCGCTGCTCGGCAAGATGCCCGGTGATCGCTGGCAGAAGTTCGCCAACCTGCGGGCCTACTACGGCTTCATGTGGACGCACCCCGGCAAGAAGCTGCTCTTCATGGGCGGCGAGTTCGGCCAGGAGCGGGAGTGGAATCACGATAGCGCGCTCGACTGGCACCTGACGGATGATCCGCTGCACAGCGGCGTTCAGAGCCTCGTGCGCGACCTCAACCGAGTCTACCGCGATTTGCCGGCGCTTCACCAACTCGACTGTGATGGTGGCGGCTTCCGCTGGGTCGACGCCAGCAACGCTGCGGACAGCGTCATCGCCTATCTGCGCTTGGGCGGCTCCGGCGCATCCCCTGTGCTCGTGGTCGTGAACTTCACTCCGGAGGTGCGGCGGCACTATCGGCTTGGTGTGCCGGAGGCTGGTGCGTGGCGCGAGGTCCTCAATACCGACTCGGAACTCTACGGCGGTTCAAACGTGGGTAACGGCGGTGGCGTGACCGCAGGCGGCGAGGGATTGCACGGGCAGCCTCACAGCCTGGAACTCACCCTGCCGCCCCTGGCCGCGCTGATCCTGACCCCCGCCCGCGAGAACGCTGTATGAGCCGTCTCAGCGGGGGGCTCTCCTATCCGCTCGGGGCGACCTGGGACGGTTCCGGCGTCAACTTCGCATTCTTCTCGGCACACGCCGAGAAGGTCGAACTTTGCCTGTTCGACCGTGCCGGCCGGCGCGAGCTTGAGCGTATCGCCTTGCCCGAATACACGCATCAGGTCTGGCACGGCTACCTCCACGACGTGCGGCCGGGGCAGCGGTACGGCTACCGCGTGCACGGGCCGTACGAGCCACAGGCGGGCCATCGCTTTAATCCCAACAAGCTGCTGCTGGACCCTTACGCGAAGGTCTACCATGGCGAGTTGCGCTGGCACGACGCCGCCTTCGGCTATCGGGTCGGCAACCCTCGCGAAGATCTTTCGATGGATCGACGCAACTCCGCCTTCGTCATGCCGAAGTGCGTGGTGATCGATCCCGCCGTCACTTGGGGACCCGATATCCGTCCGCAGATCCCCTGGGCCGAGACGATTATCTACGAGGCCCACGTGAAAGGTCTGACCGCCAAGATGATGGAGCTTCCGGCGCCGCTTCGCGGCACCTTCGCCGGCCTCGCCGATCCCCGGGTCATCGATCATCTGGTCCGCCTGGGCGTCACGGCGGTGGAGCTGATGCCCATTCAGGCGTTTATCGACGACCGGCATCTGGTCCAAAAGGGGCTTAGTAACTACTGGGGTTACAACACCATCGGCTTCTTTGCACCGGCCACGCGCTACATCTCGCCCGAAGGAGATCTGCACGAGTTCAAGCTGGCCGTGCGCCGGCTCCACGAGGCGGGCATCGAGGTCATCCTCGACGTTGTCTACAACCACACGGCCGAGGGCAACCAGATGGGCCCCACCCTCTCTTTCCGTGGCGCGGATAACGCCAGCTATTACATCCTCGATAGCGACCCGCGCTACTACTATGACGTGACCGGTTGCGGCAACACGTTGAACCTCAAGAACTCGCGCGTCCTGCAGATGGTCATGGACTCGCTGCGCTACTGGGTCGAGGAAGCTCACGTGGATGGCTTCCGTTTCGATCTCGCGACCGCCCTGGGCCGCGAGCGCGAGCACTTTGAGCACAATGCCGTCTTCTTCGAGGCAGTGGGGCAGGACCCGGTGCTCTCGCGCGTGAAGCTGATCGCGGAGCCTTGGGACATCGGCCCCGATGGCTATCGCCTGGGTGGCTTTCCGCCGGGCTGGGCGGAGTGGAACGGCCGATACCGCGACGGCATGCGCTCGTTCTGGCGCGGCGAGGAAGGAACGCTTCCGCAGGTCGCTTCCGGGCTCTTGGGTTCAGCCGGGCTGTTCGATCACAGCGGTCGGCGCGCCTGGGCGAGCGTGAATTTCATCACGGCCCACGACGGCTTCACGCTCAAGGACCTGGTTTCCTACAATGAGAAGCACAACGAGGCCAACCGCGAGAACAACGCCGACGGCCACGACGACAACAGGAGCTGGAACTGCGGCGCCGAGGGGGCAAGCAATGACAGCGGCGTGCTCGACCTGCGCGATCGCATGCGGCGCAATTTCCTGGCGATGCTGATGCTCTCGCAGGGCACGCCCATGCTGCTCATGGGTGACGAGGTCGGCCGCAGCCAAGGCGGCAATAACAACGCCTACTGTCAGGACAACGAGATCTCGTGGTTTGCGTGGGACAGTCTGTCCGATCGTGACCGTGCGCTACAGGCCTTCGTCGAGGGGCTGATCCGGGTGCGGAGGACTTGGTCAACGTTGCGCACGTCGAACTTCATGCATGGCCAAAAAGTCGGCGATTCGGAGATCGAGAACGTGATTTGGCTGAGGCCTGATTCGGCCCGGATGGACGATCAGGCCTGGAGCGACCCCCATGCAAAGAGCGTCGCGCTGCTCCTGTGCAGCCCGGACCTGGAACGCACACTGCTCCTGGTCAACGCACACCACGAGCCTGTGGCGTTTCGGCTGCCGGATGCTGAGGTCGCTGCGACCTGGCGCCTGGTGGTCGATACGGCCACCGGGGCGATTGCCGCCGGCGGCGAAGATCGTGCGGCCGGCGGGACCCTGGAGTTGCCGGCACGTTCCCTCTACCTCCTCGTCGGGCGTCCCGCGTGAGCAATCGTTTCGCCTATCGGAAGCGATGGGGTGCCGAGATCCAGGATCCCGGGGTGGCGACCTTCCGCCTATGGGCGCCAGACGCTCCGGCAATTTCCGTCGTTGCCGACGAGGGCGATTCGCTCCCGATGCCGGCGGTCGGTGACGGCTGGTTCGAGCTGACGACGGATCGCTTTCGACCGGGAGACCGGTACTCCTTCCAGCTCCCCGACGGCCGCCGGGTTCCGGATCCGGCCGCACGCGCGCAGGCGGGCGACGTGCACGGGCCGTCTCTCCTGGTCGACCCCCGCGCCTATGGCTGGCGCACGCCGGAGTGGCAGGGGCGGCCTTGGGAGGAGGCGGTGATCTACGAGTTGCACACCGGCACCTTCAGCGAAGACGGCACCTTTGCCGGTATCGAGGCCCATCTGGATCATCTGGCGGAAACCGGTGTCACGGCTGTCGAGCTCATGCCGGTGGCGCAGTTCGGCGGCGGACGCGGCTGGGGTTACGATGGTGTCCTGCTCTACGCGGCGCATCGCGCCTACGGCGGCCCGCAAGGCATGAAGGCTTTGGTCGATGCCGCGCACGAGCGCGGACTGATGGTGCTTCTTGATGTCGTTTACAACCACTTCGGCCCTGACGGAAACTACCTGCACGCCTACGCGGAGGATTTCTTCAATGCGGCCAGGGAAACGCCGTGGGGGCCGGCCATCGCCTACGAGCGGCAGGCAGTGCGCGATTTCTTCGTGGACAACGCGCTCTTCTGGCTGGAGGAGTACCGCCTCGATGGCCTGCGCCTCGATGCCATCAACGAGATTCAAGACCCCTCTGCCGAACACGTCCTCGAGACGATAGCCAAAGCGGTTCGCGTGCAGTTTCCGGATCGTCACGTGCACCTGACTACCGAAGATGACCGCAACATCACGGGGTTGCACCGCAGGGATGCCAGCGGCAGGCCGCTGCTCTATACGGCGGAGTGGAACGACGACTTCCATCATGCCGCCCATGTGGCGGTGACCGGCGAGTCCGATGGCTACTATGTCGACTACGGCGGAGACACCGTCGCCGGCCTCGCGCGCGGACTGGCCGAGGGGTTCATCTACCAGGGCGAGGTGTCGCGGTTCTGGGGACAGAAGCCGCGCGGGGAGCCGAGCGACGGTCAGCCACCGACCGCCTTTGTCAATTTCATCCAGAACCACGACCAGATCGGTAACCGTGCTCTGGGAGAGCGACTGACAACTCTGGCGCCAGGCCGAGCCGTCGAGGCGCTGACGGCGGTTCTGCTGCTGAGCCCCCAGATTCCGATGCTGTTCATGGGAGAGGAGTGGGGGGAGACGCGTCCTTTCGCCTTCTTCACTGATTTTCACGGCGAGCTGGCCGATGCCGTGCGGGAGGGCCGCCGGCGCGAGTTCCGCCGCTTTCCCGCCTTCGCGGATCCCGCCGCGCGCGCACGCATTCCAGACCCCAATGCCGAAGGCACCTTTCAGGCCTCGCGCATCGACTGGACAGCGCTCGACCAGGAGAAGGGACAGGCGCGACACCAGTTCGTTCAACGGCTGCTGGCCATCCGCCACGCCGAGATCGTGCCGCGTCTTCCCCATGTGGCCGGCGGGGCAGGGCGTGCCAAGGCCGATGCCCGCGATGTAATTGCGGTGCGGTGGCGGCTCGGCGACGGCTCCCAGCTTCACCTCGTCGCCAATCTCAGCGGGACGCCAGCGGCACGGGTCGCAGGTCTGCCCGGACGTGTCCTCTTCGAGACGGAGAATGGCTTGGCGCAGGCTGGGGATCTTCCGCCATGGTCTGTGGCCGTCACACTGGGCGACCGCGCATGATCCTGCCGCGCGCGACCTATCGCCTGCAGTTCCGCGACGCCATGGACTTCGCCCGGGCGGCTACCCTCGCTGTATACCTTCGAAAACTCGGCATCAGCCATCTCTACGCCTCGCCCCTCTTCGCTGCGACAGAGGGTTCCTCGCACGGCTACGACGGCATCGACTTCGACAGGTTGGAGCCGTCCATTGGCGGCGATGAGGGCTTCCGACAACTGACGGAGTCGTTGAAACAGGCGGGATTGCATCTGCTTCTGGATTTCGTGCCCAACCACATGGCGGCGGTGGAGGAAAACCGCTGGTGGCGGTCCGTACTGGAGTGGGGGAGCGCCAGCCCGCACGCTACCACCTTCGACATCGACTGGACGGCCCCAAAGCTGATGCTGCCGGTGCTTGGCGAGGGCTATGGTGAGGCACTGGAGGAGGGTGTCTTCGGCCTGCGGCTCCATTCCGCCAGCGGCTGCTTCCGCTTTCGCTTCTACGACCGGGAGCTGCCGATGATGCCATCTTCTTATGCCCTGGTCCTCTCGGCCAGCGCCGAGCCGGCGCTGGTAGAGCTGGGCGATCGCTTCGCCCGCTCGACGCCGGAGAGCGCCGAGGCCTTGCAGCAGGAGTTGGCTGAACTGGTTCGCGATCCCGCACGCGCGGACGCGGTTGCGGAGGTGGTGAGGTGCGTATCGGCCGATCGCGAGCGGCTGCACGCGATCCACGAGACGCAGGTCTGGCGTCTTGCATACTGGCGTCTTGGCCGCGAGGCGCTGTCGCACCGCCGCTTTTTCGAAATCGCGGAGCTGATCGGGTTGCGGGTCGAGGATCCGGCTGTTTTCGAAAGGGTCCATCGCCGGCTTTTCCAGCTGATCAGCGAAGGGCGCGTGCACGGTGTCCGTCTCGACCATGTCGATGGTCTGAGCGATCCCAGGGGCTACTTCGACCACTTCCAGCAAGCCGTTGGCGAGGAAGGCGGGCACTACCTGCTCGTCGAGAAGATTCTGGAGCTGGGCGAGCCGCTGCGATCGGATTGGGCGGTGGCGGGCACGACCGGCTACGAGTTCATCGCCGCCCTTGCCGGTGCCTTCACGGACGGGTCGGGCGAAGCGGCCATGACGGCGGCCTATGACGGCTTCTTAGGAAGGCCGGACGACTACCCTGCTGAAGCGCTGGCGGCCAAGCGCGAGATCATCGACTTCAACCTGGCAAGCGAGCTGGCCGACCTCACCGCGATGGCGCGGACCCTCGCCGAATCCTCCATTGCCACCCGGGACCTGGGTGAGGATGCCCTGCGGCGGGCCATCGCCGAGACCCTCGCCGGCTTCAATGTCTACCGCAGTTACGTCACCGCGCGGGGTGCTGACGCCCTCGACCGCGCCGTTGTCGATGAGGCCTTGGCTGCCGCCCGGCGCTCCGAGCAGATCGGCGAGCCAGAAGCGGTGGACTTTCTCGCACGGCTTCTGCTGCTCGACGTCGGGGAGCCGCTTGATCTGGACCGCGACGCCGCTGTGGCCTTCGTCACCCGCTTTCAGCAGACCAGCGGCCCGGTCATGGCCAAGGCCATCGAGGATACACTTTTCTACCGCTACAACCGGCTGGTCGCGCTGAACGAGGTCGGCGGGGCCCCGGACCGTTACGGCGCTCCCTTGGATGACTTCCATGCCACCATGGCCGAGCGCCGCGAGAGCCAACCCGCCGGGCTCTCGGCGACCAGCACTCACGACACCAAGCGCGGCGAGGACGCCCGAGCGCGCCTCTACGCCCTGAGTGAGATGCCGGAAAGCTGGCGCCACGCGGTCGCGCGCTGGAGTGGCATGAACGCCAAGCACCGCAGCGACCTGCCGGACGGGGTGGCACCGGAGCCGGCGGTCGAGTGGTTGTACTACCAGGCCCTGGCGGGCGCCTGGCCCGCCGAACTGGTCCCGCAGGGAGCGCTGCGCGATGCGCCGGCGCTTGTTGAATCGCTACGAGACCGATTCCTGCCCTACATGGAGAAGGTGGCACGCGAGGCGAAACAGCGCACGACCTGGACGAAGCCCGACGCAGCCTACGAGGACGCGGTGGCGCGGTTTGTCACCGGCACGCTGTCGGTGGATGCCGCCGGCGGCTTCCTCGACGACTTCGCCGCGACCTGCCGACCGCTATGGGTGGCTGGGGCGGCGAACGCGCTTTCGCAGCTGGCGATAAAGCTCGCCGCCCCGGGCGTGCCGGACATCTACCAGGGTTGCGAGCTGTGGGACTTCAGCCTCGTCGATCCGGACAACCGTCGTCCGGTCGACTTCGATCAGCGAACCCGCCTGCTGGACGAAGTCGCCGCAATGCAGCCGGAGATGCTCGTCGACGACTGGCGGTCGGGTGCGCCGAAGATGGCCCTGCTGGCCGCAGGTCTGCACGCCCGCAGCCGGTATCCTGCGCTGTTCGCCGAAGGCTGCTATGAGGCTCTCGACGTCACCGGCCCGCTTGCCCGCCATGTTATTGCTTTCCAGCGGATTGCGGATTCGGGCCGGGTGGCGGTCGTTGCTCCCCGTTTCGTTCTCGATCTGCTTGGGGGGCAGGAGCGTCCCCTGGTTCCGGCCGAGCGCTGGAGCGACACGGCGGTCGCAGTGCCCAGGGCGTGGAGCGGCAAGGCGCTTGTCGACGTCGTCTCCGGTGAACGTCACGAAGTCGGCGACGCGTTGCCGCTCGCCTCGCTGCTGGCGAGATTCCCGGTTGCCTTCCTGAGGATGGAGGAAGGCGGAAAGCCTTAGTTCCTACTGTCTGCCGCACCCCCTGACGTCAGCCCTTCAGGCCGGCGAGGACTGTCGCCGTCTCATGTTCGGGGATGTCACCGATTTCTGCCATCTTGGCATCGAGCTTAGCGATCATGTCCCGGACGATGCCGGCCTTGGCGGGATCATGAAATACGTTCACGAGCTCGAGGGGGTCCGCCACGCAGTCGAACAACTCCCATTCCGGTGGCTCGTCGCCGGAGCGGGCGCCCGGCTGGTCCAATGCCTCGTTGTACCAGTAAATCAGCTTGTAGCGCTGGTCCCGGACGCCGTAGTGGGCGAAGGCATTGTGGATGGCATCCTTGTGCATCCAGTAGCGGTGGTAGGCGACCTCCGGCCAGTCGTCGGGCACCTGCCCCGCGAGAACGGGCCGCAGGCTGCGGCCCTGCATGTAGCTGGGGATCGGCAGACCCGCATAGTCGAGGAAGGTTGGTGCGAAGTCGACATTTGTGGCGATGGCATCGACAGTGCCGGTCCCGAAGCCGGCCGGATAGCGGATGAGGAAGGGCATCTGCAGCGATTCCTCGTAGATGAACCGCTTGTCAAACCAGCCGTGCTCGCCGAGGAAGAAGCCTTGATCGGAGGTATAGATGACGATGGTGTCTTCCGCGCTGCCGTCCTGGTCGAGCCAGTCGAGCAGCCGCGCGACATTCTCGTCGATGCCGACGACGGTGCGCAGGTAACGCTTGATGTAGCGCTGGTACTTGAAGTGATCGAGCTCCTCCCGGGATCGGAAGGTGAAGCGCTCGCCCGTGTTGCGGTCGAACAGCGCGAGGTCGCTCGGATCTTCCGGGTTCGGCACCCGGTTGCGCTCCGGCCAGCCGATCTCCTCGCTCCAGGAGTGGGCGAGTCCTTCCGGCCAGACCAGGCCGAGATCGTCGTAGTTCATGTCGGCGCGCACGCGCATCTTGGCCGCCCCCGCGGCGCGGGCGCGGTTTTTGTAATCGTCGTCGAAGCTGTCGGGCACCGGGATGGTTTCGTTCTCGAACAGCTGCGCGTGGCGGGGCGCAGGGGAGAACGGGCGATGGGGCGCCTTGTGATGGCACATGAGAAAGAACGGGCGGTCGCGGTCGCGGGCGGCTAGCCACTCCAGGCAGTGGTCGGTGATCAAGTCGGTCGCGTAGCCCGGATAGTAGCGCAGACCCTCGGGCCCGATCATGTCGGGATCGTAGTAGGCTCCCTGATCGGGCAGCACGCGCCAGGTATCGAAGCCGGTGGGCTGGTGGCGCGGTCCCTCGCCTAGATGCCATTTACCGAACATCGCCGTGGCATACCCGCCCGCCTGCAGGCTCTTGGCGACGTTCGGCCAGCGGTTTTCGAGCTGGGTCACCAGGGTGGTGACGCCGTTCACGTGGTTGTAGGTGCCAGTCAGGATCGAGGCGCGGCTCGGGGTGCAGATCGAGTTGGTGACATAGCAGTGGTCGAGGCGCAGCCCTTCCTCTGCAATCCGGTCAATGCCGGGGGTCTTGACGATGCGTGAGCCATAGGCGCTGATTGCCTTGGCCGCGTGATCGTCGGCCATGATGAAGAGGATGTTGGGCTTGCGGCGCACGGCGCTCCTCCTGCGGGCTTGTCCATTCGTCGGAGTCGGCGGGACGGCCTGCGGAGCCGGCGGTCACCGGCGGCCCGGCCGCCGCTGCACTGTACCCAGCCGGGCACTCTCCCTCGGAGAGGTATTTTTCGGCCGCGCCGATCGTGCCGTTGCGACCGCCCCGCGGCTGCCCTAGTGTTCGCCTTCGCCGGCGTCTCACCGTCGATGACCGGTGCTGCGAAAATTGCCCGTTCCAGGCGCTGCGCACGGTGTTGGTTGCATGCGATGACCGAGGCTATTGACCACCTGTTACAGCGAATGAGCCTGGCCGATAAGGTCGGCCAGCTCAATCACCCGACTCCGCAGGGCGAGACGACCACCGGCGCTGGCGAGGCCGTGGTAGACATCGACAGCCGGATCCGCCGGGGCGAGGTGGGCAGCCTGGCCGCCGGCGGCGACCTCGCCCGGCTGCGCGAGCTGCAAGAGATTGCCGTCGGGGAGTCGCCGCACGGTATCCCGCTGCTGTTCACCCTCGACGTCATCCATGGCCATCGCACCATTTTCCCGCTGCCGCTTGGCCTCGCTTGTGCGTGGGAACCGGATCTGGTGCGCCGCACGGCGCGGCTTGCCGCCGAGGAAGCGGCCGCGGAGGGGGTTATGCTTGCCTGGGCGCCCATGCTGGACGTATCCCGCGATGCCCGCTGGGGGCGCTGTGCCGAAAGCCCCGGCGAGGACCCGCTGCTGGGCGCGGTCTTCGGCAGGGCGATGATCGAGGGCTTCCAGGGTGACGATCTCACCCGGCCCGATGGGGTGATGGCGACTGCCAAGCACTTTGCCGGCTATGGTCTCTCCGAATCCGGCCGCGATTACAACGCCGTCGACGCCAGTCCCCATCGCATGCACAACGTCGTGCTGCCGCCCTTTGAGGCCGCGATCGCTGCCGGCGTCGGCGCGATCATGGTCGGCTTCCACGATCTCGCCGGCATTCCCTGCACCGCCCATCGCGAGCTGCTGCAGGGCCTGCTGCGCGAGCGCTGGGGCTTCGACGGCCTCATTGTGTCCGACTACACGGCGATACTGGAGCTGGTGAATCACGGGGTGGCGGCCGACACCAAGGAAGCGGCCCTGGTGGCGTTCTCTGCCGGCGTCGATATCGACCTGATGAGCGGGCTTTACCTGCGACATCTGCCGGAGCTGGTTGCCGAAGGCAGGATCACTGAGGCGGAGATCGACGCCGCTTGCCGCCGGGTGCTGCAGGCAAAGCATCGCCTCGGCCTTTTCGAGCGGCCCTATCGCGGCATGGACGGGGAACGCCGCCCGACCGTCGCGCTGACAACGGCCGGCCGCCGCTTGACCCGCGACGCGGCGGCCAGGGCCTGTGTCCTGCTGAAGAACGACGGAGTCCTGCCGCTGGCGCGCGATCGCGGTAAGATCGCACTGGTCGGCCCCCTGGCGGACAGCCGCGCCAACATGCAGGGAACCTGGGCCGTCTCGGCGCGCCCGGGCGACAGTGTGACGGTGCTGGAGGCGCTGCGCGCGGCTGCGGGCGAACGCCGCATTGTCCATGCCAAGGGCGCCAATATCGTCGACGATCCCAATGTGGCCGCCCGACTCAACGTCTTCGGGGAAACCTTCGCCATCGATGCACGCCCGCCCGAGGCGCTGATCGCCGCGGCAGTCGAGACGGCGCAGCAGGCGGATGTGATCGTCGCCTGCGTCGGCGAGGCCAAGGAGCACGCGGGAGAATCCTCCACGCGCTCGGAGCTGGGCCTGCCGGGCAGCCAGGGCGCCCTGCTTCGCGCGCTGCACGCGACCGGCAAGCCGCTGGTGCTGGTGACGATGAGCGGCCGCCCGCTGGCGCTGGAGTGGGAGGATCGCCACGCTCACGCCATCCTGCATGCCTGGTTCGGCGGCAGCGAAGCCGGCAACGCAGTGGCCGACATCCTGTTCGGCGAGGTCAATCCCTCCGGCAAGCTTGCCATGAGTTTTCCACGCAGTGCTGGCCAGTGCCCGGTCGCCTATGCCGAGGCGCCGACGGGCCGGCCGCTCGACAAGATCGGCATCGACGTCGCTGGCGACAGCGAGGTGGACGGGCGGGGGCGCCGCGTGTTCCGCAAGTTCACAACGGCCTGCCGTCTGGAAGGCCCGCATACACCGCTCTATCCCTTCGGATACGGTCTCGGCTACAGCCCCTTCGAGTACGGTCCTCTCACGCTGGACAAGACGGCGCTGCGCGGCGAGAACGACTGCCTGACGGCGACAGCTTCCGTCCGCAACGCCGGGACGGTGCCTGGCGAGGAAATCGTGCAGCTCTACATCGGGGATCCCGTCGCCAGCCGCTCACGGCCGCTGCGCGAGTTGAAGGGCTTCCAGAAGGTCCTGCTGCAGCCGGGCGAGGAAAAGCCTGTTGCTTTCGAGATCACCGTCGCTGACCTGCGATTTTTCCGCGCCGACCGCCTCAGCACGCCTGAACACCTTTGGGAGTCCGGCACCTTTATCGTGGAGGTCGGTCCCTCCTCCCACACGCTCTCAAGCGCCACCATCGAATGGAGCGCCGACACTTGACGGCTTCGCTATCGGATGACGCGCTGCTCGATCTCGTGCAGCGGCAGACCCTGAAGTACTTCTGGGACTTTGCCCACCCCGTCAGCGGCCTGGCACGCGAACGCAGCAACCAGCCGTACTTCTACGACTGCTACGAGACGGTGACCAGCGGCGGCAGCGGCTTCGGCATCATGGCCCTGCTGGCGGGGGCGGAACGCGGCTTCCTGCCCCGCGGGGAGGTGCTCGAGCGCCTCCGCACCATGGTCGCCTTCCTCGGCGCGGCCGAGACTCACCGCGGTGTTTTTCCCCACTTCCTGCATGGCGGCACCGGCGCCACGATCCCCTTCAGTGAGAAAGACGACGGCGGCGACATCGTCGAGACGTCGTTCCTGATGATGGGGCTGCTCTCCGCCCGGCAGTATTTCAACGCCAAGTCGGCGGGCGAGACTGACCTGCGCGACGCGATCGACCGCCTGTGGCACGCGGTCGAGTGGGACTGGCACACCCGCGACGGCCAGGAAGTATTGTACTGGCACTGGAGCCCGCGACACGCGTGGGCGATGAATCACGCCATTCGGGGCTGGAACGAGTGCCTCATTACTTACGTCATGGCAGCGGCCTCGCCCAGGCATCCGATACCGCCGACGGCCTATCACAACGGCTGGGCCGACAGCCCGACCTTCCGCAACGGCCGGAGGTACTACGACATCGAGTTGCCGCTCGGGCCCGCTTATGGCGGTCCGCTGTTCTTCTCGCACTATTCGTTTCTCGGTCTCGACCCTCAGGGACTTCGCGACCGCTACGCCGACTATTGGGCTCAGAATGTCGCGCACAGCCGGATCAACCGCGCTCACTGCATCGCCAATCCCGGCGGGTTCGAAGGTTACGGTCCTGACTGCTGGGGGCTCACCGCTTGCGATGGCGATGCCGGCTACGGTGCCTTCAATCCCGAGGAGGATCGTGGTGTGATCGCGCCGACGGCAGCGCTCTCGGCCGTGCCCTACACGCCACAGGAGTCGATGGCTGCCCTGCGGCATTTCTACGAGGTCCTTGGCGGTGAGATCTGGGGGCCGTACGGCTTTCGCGATTCCTTCAACCGCTCGCGGGGCTGGGTCGCCGAGAGCAACCTTGCCATCGATCAGGGCCCGATCGTGGTGATGATCGAGAACCACCGCTCGGGCCTGCTCTGGGACCTCTTCATGAGCTGTCCCGAGGTGCAGGCTGGCCTCAGGCGGTTGAGCTTCGAGAGTCCACGGCTGCGGGGCGGCGAGGCTTAGGCGCCCACTGTCCGGGCGCGCTCGAGCGCGGTGCTGACGAAGGCGGCATAGCTCCAGGTGAGGTGCCGGGCCGAGGTCTGTGCACCCGTTTCCCGGTCCACCTGTTCGGAGAGCGCTCCGTCCGCCGGCGTCAGCGCGCGCACCGTCGCCATAAAGGCGTCGCCCCGTCGGACCAGCGCGCCGCGGTCCTGGACGCGGCGCTGCGCCAGGCGATAGCAGAGGGCGGCTGCGGCAAGCGTGGTCGGATACCAAGCGCCGCCGCCGAAGTAGCGGTCGCCGCGCGAACGGCCCAGTGCCGGCGCCCGCCCGGACGGACGCGCCTGATTGATGGGCAATTCGCGGGCGAACAGCCGCTCGATCACGTCCTGGGTGGCGTGGACGCGCGGATCCTCGACGCTGTGCGGCCCTGCGGGCAGATCGGCGTCGAGCACCGCCAGCAGCTGACAGGCGTCGACGCTGTCCTCGGCCGTGTCAGCCGGCCAGCCCCGGATGGCGGCGTAGACTCCTTGCTGCGGCGACCAGTGCTGCTCGAGCCCGGCCCGCAGCCGCTCCTCGGCCACCTCTGCTGCACGATGCAGGTCTCCGAGCCAGTGCCGGCCGTGCAACAGCGCGCCCAATTGCACCACGGCCACATAATAGTGATGCGCGTTCTGGTCGGCCTCTTCCCAGGGTCCGATGCAGGGCTGATCCGCATGATCGAGCGTGAACTGCAGGTCGAGTCGCAGCAGCCGCTCCAGGCCATCGTCCGCCGCGCGACCGGCCGAGAGGTAACGCAGGCAGGCCAGCGCGCGCAGCGCCGGGCCGTCATACTGCGGGCGCGACCAGCGCAGAAAGTCGATTGTCCCGTCCGCGTTGAAGCGCGGCTCGCCTAGCAGAGCTTCGCCGCGCAGCTCCCGGAGCTCGGCGTCTGGCCGGAGGAACTTCCGGTAATCGCGGTGGGTCTCCGCGCGGTGGCGGCTCGAGGCCAGGAAGGCGGCACCGTCGAGGTCGCAAAGGGCGAGGCTGAACCGCACGAAGTCCTGGAAATGCCGGCCCCAGCGCTCGCGCTCGGCGGCGTCCGACGCGGCCTCCATGCAGTCCGCGACGCTCCGCATCGCGATAGCGGAGTCGCGTACCCAATGAAAAAAATAATCTGGTTCTGGGTCCCAGTCCGCGATCGCGGGGGATGCGAGCACCGACCCGACTGCAGGCACCACTGTCTGGCCAAACACGCGACGCCGACGAACCAGCTGCGTTGCCGAAATCGCGCGCTCCATGGCTGCACTGCTGCGGCCAGCCTGCTCGGCGATCCAACTTTCGAGATTTGAGGCGTCGTTCATGGCTGCCGGCGGTGGGGGCGGGCGAAAGCATGGCAGAAGGCGGGCATCGGCAAAAGGGGGCGAGGTCGCATTATTCGCGTAAAAGTTTAGTTATATCAGGAGATATTTGTGAGTCTCGTCACAGTACTGGAGAAAAGAATGCTGCTGACTATCGATAGCCAAATTTTGAACACAGTTTTAACACACATTAAGGACTCGGTAACCAATGCTGGTCAAAGATGGGCTGGAGAATCACAGGGTTCCCGCCGGGGCAAGCCGGATCGGTCGCTCCTCCAGCCTCGATCCCACCGGCGTAGACTCAAGCGCGACGGCAGGAGGAGCAGTGCCTCTAGGCGACAGCATGTTGGGCATCCGGCGGACCCGCCGCAGCCTCGACAGCGAAAACATCTCAGAGTTGCAGCCCGCTGCCAAGCCGTCTGGCCTGCGCAGGCGGTTGCGCCGGGCGGCGGAACTGGAAGCGGATGGTCAGCCTGCGTCAGGCGAGACCTGGTCCCCACCAGGCGTCGCGACCGGCAGAGATAAGCCCAAGACTCCCGGCGCCACCCTTCCGGGCGAGTATCAGCCACCGAGCGTCGAATACGAAGGCAAGAGCGCCTTCGCGGAGACCTGGGCGCTTCTGCGGACGCTGTGGCCCTCGCGATACCGCATGGCGATCGGCCTGCTGGCCGGCGGAATCATCGCGATCCTGGTCGGCAACATGTTCGGCCAGATCCAGCTCAACCGCTGGCACGGCGCCTTCTTCGACGCTCTCGAGCAGCAGAATCTCGGTGCCTTCGGCAATCAGCTCCTGATCTTCCTGGCGATCGTCGCGGGGCTGCTGGCGCTTGTCGTCGGGCAGACTTGGATGCAGGAGATGCTGAAGGTCCGTCTACGGGAGTGGCTGACCCACCACCTGCTGGACGAGTGGCTTGCGGCCGGCCGCGCTTACCGCCTAGGGCTTGCCGGTCAGATCGGCGTGAATCCGGACCAGCGCATCGAAGAGGATACGCGCAAGTTCACCGAGCTTTCGACCGTCCTCGGCGTCGGTCTGCTGCAGGCCGGCATGCTGCTGGTCACCTTCATCAGCATCCTTTGGGCCCTCTCCGACAACGTCGTCTTCATGTACGAGGGCAGCAAGTTCTCGATTCCCGGCTACATGGTCTGGTGCGCCATCCTCTATGCCCTCATCGGCTCTTTGCTTACTTGGCGGGTGGGACTTCCGCTGATCGCCCTGAACACTGAGCGGTATGCGCGCGAGGCCGATCTGCGTTTCGCCCTGGTGCGCGTCAGCGAGAGCGCCGAGAGCATCGCCCTCTTCGGCGGCGAGCGGGACGAACGGCGTCAGCTGGAAGGCAACCTGGACCGCGTCATCCTGTCGATGCGTCAGCTTTCCGGGGCCCTGGCGCGGCTTACCTGGATTACCTCCGGCTACGGCTGGATCGCCATCGTGGTGCCGATCGTGGTGGCCTCCCCCGGCTATTTTAGCGGCGGCCTGTCGCTGGGCGGCATGATGATGGTGGTCGGCGCCTTCAACCAGGTGCAGACCTCGCTGCGCTGGTTCGTCGAGCGTTTTCCGGAGATTGCTGACTGGCGCGCGACGCTGCAGCGCGTCAGCGCCTTCAAGGCGGCCGTCGCCCGTCTGGAGCAGATCGACGACAGCATCGACAGCATCCGGCTGGAGCGCTGCCCGGACGGCAAGCTCGGCTTCGAGAACGTCAGCGTGCTGCTGTCCGACGGCCGGGTGGTCATCGCCGAGGCGACGGTGGAAATCGGCCATGGTGAGCGCGTGCTGATCGTCGGCGAATCCGGAGCGGGAAAGAGCACGCTGTTCCGCGCCGTGGCGGGCCTCTGGCGGTGGGGCAACGGCACCATCCGGCTGCCGGATCCCGACAGCATGATGTTCATGCCGCAGCGGCCCTACCTGCCGCTCGGCACGATGCGGGCAGCGATCACCTACCCGGAGCCGCCGGATGCCTTCGCTGACGAGGACATCGAGGCGGCCGTCAAACGCGTTGGATTGTCGGACTTCCTGGAGGCTCTCGACGTCGAGGCTCGCCTGGACAAGAGCCTGTCGCTCGGCCAGCAGCAGCTTATCGGCTTCGCGCGGCTGCTGCTGCACAAGCCGGTCTGGGTGTTCCTGGATGAAGCGACCTCCGCGCTGGACGAGGTCAGCCAGCGCCGCGTGATGTCCATCTTCGATCACGAACTGCACGGTGCCACGGTTATGAGCATCGGTCACCGGCCGGGGCTCGAAGCTTTCCACACGCGCACCCTGCACCTCGTACGTACGCCTGTCGGCGCCATGCTGCACCACAAGCGTCCGCAGGATCAGCAGGAGGCCGATGCGTGGCGGGCAGCCATCGCCGAAGAGCTGCCCAACGCCGTTTTCGTCCGGCCGTCGCCGGCAGTCTAGGCTTCTTCCGCAGAACTCACCGCTATCGATCGTCGCTGTCCGCGGCGGTCGATAGCGGCTGCTGTGGCAGGCGACTCCGCTGTCCCGACTTCCCGATTCGCTCCGGTGACTCCAGCGTCGGCTCGCGCGCGCCGAACGCGGTTTCACCCCTCAGCGCCTCCGCGACTCCAATTTTGGCTCCACGGCGGAGTCGATACTTGGCTTTTCCACCGTCATTTATTGCTAATCGCGGCGAATCCGGATATCTAGCAAGAATACCTGATTTGGTTCAGTAGCGTTCCGAGACCAGCCACAGAGGAAAAGCCATGACCGTGACGAAGACCCAGCTTGCCGAGGCGTATGCTACCGCCTTGAACAAGGCGCTCGGCAAAAAGTGGGATTACCAGTTCAGCCGCAGGGACGCGAGCAAGTTCCTCGAAGTCCTGTGGCCGGTCGTCTCCGACCTCGCTCTCAAGGACACGAAGAAGTCGGCGCCCGGAAGCGTGCCGCTCGGCAACCTCGGTCGTCTGAAGATGCGCTACAAGGCGGCAACGAAGGCTCGCAAGGGCACCAATCCCTTCACCGGGGAGCCCACGACCTTCAAGGCCAAGCCCGCCACCCTGCAGCCGCGCTTCACGCCGGGCAAGGCGCTCAAGGACGACGCCAGCAAGTATTCCAAGAAGTTGAAGTAAGCTTTCTTGCTAAGGGCTGTCGGCAACGCCTGAGGTTCGCTCACTGGCACGGTCCGGCAACGGCTAAACAGCGGTTCACTGCCCTGTCTATCGTCGTTGCCGGGCCGGAGCGCACTTGCCGAGACACGGACGGCCGTAAGCCGCCACCGGGGGCAAGAAACCAGATCCTGGCGGGTAGCGCTGTTTGACGGACGTTCACCGTCCATCGAGCTTGGCCTGCATGCGGAAGCGGCGACTTCCCTCGGTATCTCCCGACAGCGCAAGCCAGCATCGCCCGGCGGGAACGCTGGCGCCGGTAGCCGTCCAGTCTGCCCCGACTTCTCACAGACCTCCGCCGATGCCCGCGGTTAACCCGCCCGGCAGCGACTATTCGTCGTCATGCCCGTCTTGCCGCGACTTTGGCGACGTTGTGCGTGCGTGCACCAGCTTCAGCATCCACGGTGTGTTGGGGATGATGAGGAAGATACGGACCAGATGAAAGGCGGTGATCAGCGCCACATCCTCGTGCAGGAACCGGGCGGTCAGCGCCATCTCGGTGATGCTGCCGGGCGCAGCCCCGAGCACCAGGACGTCCCAGGGAAAGTCGGTAATCAGTGCGAGGCTGGCGGCGAAGGCGGTGCAGAGAACGACCAGCAGCAGAGACGTGATGGTCGTCGCCACCACGAGACGGCCGGCATTGAGGAAGAGCTCCCGTCGGAAGGTCGAGCCCAGCCAGGTCCCGAGCAGGATCTGCGCGATGGAAACCGCCGCGTCCGGGAAGGGCGCGAGTGGCAGTCCCGCCACGGTGGCGCCGCAGGAAAAGGCCAGAGGGCCGAGAAAGAAGGGATTGCTGATCCGGCACAGGCGGAAAAGGGTCGCCGTGCCGACCGCGCCGGCGGCCAGCAGGGCCATGCCTGGGAAATCCAGCACGAAAGGAGTCGCCGGCACGCTGCCGCGCGACGCGTGCAGGAGATAGTAGAGTGCCGCGGGAACCAGGATGACGATGGCCGAGATTCTGAGCGTCTGCGCGAAGACGACGGGACCGGGGTCGCCGCCGTACTGCCGCGCCAGGTTGGCCATCTCCACGGGACCGCCGGGCATGCTGGCGAGGAAGGCCGTCGCAGGGTCTGTGCCGGTCATCCGGCGCAAGACGACGGACATGAGGAACCCGATCATGGCCGTCGCCACCGCTACGGACAGGATGACGAGTCCGTGGTCGGCGATCGCCGCCAGAGCCGTGGCGTTGAACGCCAGCCCGACATGGGCCGACACCGTCACCTGGCCGACGGGACGCGTGCGCGTGGGAATGTCGATGGGCTTCACCGCGAGGCCAATGAGGGCCGTGGCGATCAGCGGGCCGATCATCCACGGCAGCGGCAGCCCCAGACTATCGAATAGGTACCCGGCGGCGGAGGCGACCGCATAGCAGAGGGCAAGTTCGACGACGCGTCTGAGCGTCATAGCGCGTCACTGGCGCGGCGGCAGGTGCTCCGGCCCGACCGTTCGCGTCCTGACGATGGCCTCGTGCTCGACGGCAAGCTCCGCGCTTCCCCGGACCGCCTGCGCGGGCGGCCGACTATTGGCTTCAGCAGATGATGGTGCGTTCGGGATCCGAACAGGCGAGGCCTTTCAATGGCTTAATTGGCTGCCTGTTGTCAATTCCCTTGCAGTCCGCAAGGCAAAAGAGGCCCCTCCGCGTGGATTGGAACCATCCCCAGAGCGTTCGCGCAGCGAGGCATCACTTGGTGGTCGCGGTGTAGACGCCGTCCCAGTCCGCCGGCGGTGGCTGGGAGCCAAAGGTTTGAATGCGCCCCCGATAGAGCCGGGCGAAGACGGAGAGATCGAGTTGGGCCAGCCGGACGCTCTCCAGACTGGACAGGGCTGAGAGGGCGCTGGCCCAGTCCTGCGCGCGGTAAGCGGCGAGGAACCGCTGCAGGGTGGCCACGGCGGCTGCAGCCTCCGCATCCTCGGCGAGCTCGCTGCTGCCGAGCAGCGCGAAGATGCGCTGTGGGGCGCGCTTGCCCTTGACCCGGATGAGGTCGAGCTCGGCGACGGCCAGCCTTTCGCCAAGCGCCGCGGCGGTTGCCTGGCCCAGGATGATCCGGGCGCCGTAGGTCGGGCACTGCCCCTCGATGCGCGAGGCGAGATTGACGGCGTCGCCCAGCACCGAGTAGTCGAAACGTTGATCGGAGCCCATGTTGCCGACGACGCAGAGCCCGCTGTTGATGCCGATCCCGACCTCCAGGCGCCCCACATGGGTCGCCCCGGCGGCAAGTTCCCGGGCCAGCGAGTCGTTCAGCCGGGCGAGTGCGGCCTGCATGCCGAGCGCCGCCCTGCAGGCGTGCAGGGAGTGGTCGGGATCGTCCAGGGGCGCATTCCAGAACGCCATGATGGCGTCCCCCATGTACTTGTCGATGGTCCCGCCGCTGTCGAGAATTTCGGCCGTCAGCGGCGTCAGCAGCCGGTTCATCAAGCCGGTAAGTTCCTGTGGGCGGTCCTGCAGGCTTTCCGAGATCGTCGTAAAGCCGCGCACGTCGCTGAACAGGATGGTCATCTCGCGACTCTCGCCCCCGAGCACCAGCCGGGCCGGGTCGTGCGCGAGCTGATCGACCAGCGCCGGCGCGAGATACTGGCGAAAGGCGCTGCGCACTTGCTGCCGGCGACTTTCCTCACGGAGATAGTTGGTCGCGACGAGAAGGGCGAAGACGGCGACCGAGCCCAGCAGAGGGTAGCCGACGTCGATCAGCACCCCGGGCCCGCTGAACAGCAGCCAGGAGCCGGCGGCCAGTCCGCCGCCCACGACGGCGCCGAGCAGCAGCGTCAGCGCCGCCCCTATCAGCGGGACCAGCCCGATCATCAGCAGGCCGATCACCGCCAGCAGGGCGAGCTCCGCTCCCAATGCGTAGTTCGGCCGCAGCAGCAGCTGGCGGGAAAGGATCATCTCCAGCACCTGGGCGTGGATTTCCACGCCCGGCACGCTGTCCTGCAGCGGTGTCGCCTTGATGTCGTAAAGACCGGTCGCCGAGGTGCCGACCAGTGCCAGCTTGCCCGCGAGGCGCTCTGGCGCCACATCGCCGTTCAGAAGATCATGCGCCGATACGTAGAGCGCCGGGCGTGGCGCGGCATAGTAGACCCAGAGCTGGCCATTGCGATCCGTGGGCACCTCGACGCCGGCCACCACGAAGGAGCGGATGCCCGCCTCGTCGGCCTTGATGGCGACCGCATTGCCGCCGGTCGCGATGCGCAGCAGCTCAATGGTCAGGGCCGGGAGCACGCGACCGTCGGCGATCACAAAGGCCGGGACCTGCCGCACCACGCCGTCGCGCCCCGGCAACAGGTTGAAGATGGCGCGGCCGGCGGCGGCGGTCTCCAACGCCTCGGTGTTGCGGATCAGGGCAGGGAAGCGGAAGAGGAAGGGGGTCGGGTCGCGCCCGAGGGTCGCCAGCGGAATTGCCGGCGGATCTGGCCGTGTGTTCTTGTCGAGGCTGCGGTGATAGCCGGATTCGCCGAGCACCACCCGGCTGCGGCGCAGCGCCCGGGCCAGCAGCTCATCATTGCTGGGCAGGCTGCGCAGCGCGTCGACGGCATCCGGTGCCAGCTCGGCGAGCGCATTGGCGTAGCGTCCCGGCGAGGTGCGGTCCGGCTCGGCGAAGACCACGTCGAAAGCGGTCGCGAGCACGCCGGCGGCGGTGAGCCGGTCGACCAGCCGCGCCACGTCGTTGCGCGGCCAGGGCCATTGGCCCACCTCGGCCAGGCTCTCCTCGTCGATGTCGACGATCACCACCGGCTGCTGCAGGGGCTCGCGCGGCTTGGCCATCTGGTAGAGGTCGAAGAGGCGCAGCCGCAGGATCTCGACGGGCGCCGGATCCCAGACGCGCAGCGCCAGCAGCGGCAGCAGCAGCGCGAGGCCGAGCGCGCGGCTGAGGCCGAAGCCCCGCAGCAGGCGTCGCAGGACGCCCGGCCGCTTGGCACCTGAGCTCACCCCCTGGCTCTCCTTTCCTGGCCGTCCCCCGCGGCGGCCCCACCTGCGCGATTATGCGACAGCGGCGGTGATCTGCTCCAGGTCGATGTCACCCGCGGAGACGCCCTTGAGAACCGCGAGGTAGGCGCCGGTCGACTGTACCTGGATGGCCGCGTCGCCGTCGGCCGTCGCACCGACGGTGAGGTCTGCTGCAGTGAGACCGCCCGCCAGCCCGAGGGCGTCGGCGCCCAGTTCGAAGTCGGTGATCAGGTCGGCTGCATCCAGGCCTTCGCCGCCCGCGTTGCCGCGGAGCACGAAGAGGTCGGCGCCGGCGCCGCCCGTCAGGGTATCGCTGCCCAGGCCCCCGTCCAGCCGGTCATCGCCCACGCCGCCGGCGAAGTTGTCGTTGCCGGCGCTGCCCAGAAAGACCACTGAGTCGCCCGCGCCGGCGCCGTTGAGCACGGTCACCTCGGCGCTGTTACCGTCGAAGGCCACGGTGAAGTCGAAATCCTCGCCGACGCCACGGAAGACGAAGGAGAGCATCGCGGGATCGGCGTCGAGATCGCCGGCGGTCAGGAAGGCGAAGCTGTCGCCTGCCTCCGGCGCGTAGCCCTCGAGAATCACGAACTCGATCGTGCCGCCGTTCAGCTCGGCCGTCCCGGCGACCTGGTAGAGGTCGAAGCTGCCTTGGTCGAGGCCGCCGAGTTCCACCTCCATCGTGCCGCCGGACATGGCGAAGTCGCCGCCGAAGTTGGCGATGCCCGGCGAGTTTCCATTGATCAGGCTGCCGCCCTCGTTGCGGATATCGCCGATTACGGTGCCGCCGTTTTGAATCGTCAAACTGCCACCGGCGCCGATGAAGATGTCGTCGACGTTGTCGCCCTGGGCCGCACCGGCGCGTAGGGTTCCGCCGGCACCGACGATGACGCTGCCCGTGCCGCCGGCGTCGAACAGAATCTCGTTCTGGCCGAAGTTGTAGCCCGCGCCGATGACCAGAGCCGCACCGGCGTCGAACAGCGATCCCGCGACGTCGTCGGTGCCCACGAGCAGGCTGCCGGATCCGCCGGCTTCAAGACCAACGAAGGTATAGCCGTTCGCCGCGTTCACGACCTGGCCGCCCTCCCACACGGTGAGCGAGCCGTCGCCCTCCCTGCCGATCACGATCGACGGCTGGTTGCCGGGGCTCGCGTTGCCGCCGTTTGAGACAATGAGCTGGCTGCCGGTCCCGATGACCGCCACCGATCCGACACTGTTGGGGCCGGCACCGATGACGAGACTGGGGTCAAAGCCGGCGCTCTCGAGAGTCATAAGCGCGCCATTCAACACCTGAAGCACGCCGTCGCCCTCGCCGCCCACCTGCACGTAGGCTCCACCGCCTTCGGTGAACGCACCGGCGATGCGCAGCTCGCTCCGCGCCCCGGAGACCTCGTCGCCCGTGCCTACCGACACCACGCCGACGCCTTCGGCAAAGCTGCCGATTTCCAGATACATCGCGGAGACGAAGCCGCCGTCATCGACGAGCAGTTCGCCCAACCCGTTGGTGCCAACCTCAATTCCAGCGGCGCTTCCCTCCACCGTCAGCGCCGAGCCATCCCCGGTAACGAAGATCGCACCCAGGCTGTCGGCGGTGCCGCTGATCTGCACGGTGGCGCCGCCGCCCTGGCCGTCCACCAGGACCTGACCGCCCGACGAGATGGTCAGAATGGCGACCGGTACTTCGCTGTTGCTCCCGCCGCCGACAGCGAGCAGCGCCTGGTTGCCGACGATGCTGACCTCGCCGCCGTTCTCCACCGCGGCATTAGCCAGCGTCCCCTCGCCGGTCCCGATCGCCAGGGTCGGATCGCCCTGCGAGATGACGTTGAACTCACCGCCGTCGACGACCAGCACACCGCCCTCGCCGGAGACGGTGCCGGTGCTGAGCACGCCCCCCGCCACCTCGAGGGTTCCCCCTGTCAGGTCGAGGCTGTCCAGCAGCAGAGTGCCGGCCGAAAAGGTCGCCTGGCCGACGTTCGGAACCGTAACGCTGGCGCCGGCCGGCGGCACGACGTTTTCCAGCCAGTTCGCCGGATCGTTCCAATCGCCGTTGCCCGCCGCGTTGGTCCAGACGAAACCGGAAGTGACGGTGAGGCTGACCGCGGTCGGGATACTGCTGGCGCCCTCGGGATCTTCGGCCACGACCGAGAAGCCTGCCGTGGCATTGTCGCCGCCGTTATGAACAAAGGTGACCAGGCCGGCGAGCACGTCGGCGAGGGTGAAGCTGGTGGTGGTGACGCCGTCGAGCTGCACCTCTCCGTCTACCAGATCCGAAACCGTAAAAGTGATCTCGCTCGGATCACTGTGATCGGGATCGCTGGCGGAGAGGATGGCCGTCGTGATCAGAACGCTTGTGTCGGGGGCGACGACGCCCTGCCCGGTGGTCACCTGGGGAGCGTCGTTCACGCCAATAACGGTAACCGTGACCGTAGCCGTGTCGGTGCCGCCGTTGCCGTCGGAGACCGTGTAGGTAAAAGTATCGGTCGCGCTCTCGCCCTCTCCCAGGTAGTCGAAGGCGTCGCCGGCGTTGTACTCGAAGGTGCCGCTCGAGTACATCCGCACGGTTGCCCCGGAGGAAAGCTGGACGAGGCTGCCGGGGGCCGCGCTGCCGTTCACCGCGGTGACCATGAGGTCGTCGCCGTCGGGGTCACTGTCGGTGCCCGCGCCGTTGTCGGCAAAGGCGTCGCCGTAGAACAGGCTGTCCTCGGTGGCGGTGACGTCATCATCGACAGCGTCGGGGTCCGAATTCGGATCGACCAGGGAGACCGAGCCCGCGGTCGGCGGCGTCGCGGAGCCGCCGTCGCTCACCGACACGTTGTAGGCCGGGGCCTCCCCGTCATCGTCGTCCACGAACTGTACGGCACCCGCATTCACCTGCGCCTGGGTGAAGCTGGTGATCGCGACGCCGGGGTTGGAGACCAGCTCAAAGCGGCCACCGGTCACCTCGCTCACGGTGAATACCAGGTCTTCCGGATCGCTGTCGGCGTCGCTGGCGCTGAGGTTGTCGGCGCTGAGCACTGTCGTGCCGCCCTCCACGATGGCGAGCGAGTTGTTCACCAGAGTCGGCGCGGCAGCAGGGGGAGTCTCGTCGCTCGGCGGTGGGGGCGGTGGCGCGTCGTCGTCGTCGTCCTCACCCGGCAACGAGCCGCTGGGCGGCGGCGGCGGTGTGCCGGCATCGCCGACCGGCGGCAAGGTCTCGCTGCCGCCGCCCAGGCTGCCGCCGAGGGTGCCATTGCCACCGCCGTTGTTGGTGATCGACTCGAACTGCAGGCTGCCGCCGACGCCGCTGCCGCTACCGGGCACGCTGGTGCCGCCGTTCTGCGGCCCCGTGGCGGTCTCGATCACCGGGGCGTTCAGCAGCGCGTCCAGTTGATCCTGTGTGAGCCCGGCCTCTTGGATCGCCTGCAGAGGCTGGCCTTCTAACTGGCCTTCCTGCTCGTCAGTCGGGTCGTCCTGCTGCTGCTGGAACAGTTGGCGCTGAATGCTGACCGCAGTGTTCAGCGCGCGGCCGAAGGCGTTGAAAATCGCCTGCGCGGCCGCGATGCTCGGCACGCCTGGAGCGACGTTGGCACTGCGGATCTCCAGATAGTGGTTGGCGAGGGAGAATAGCGCGTCGCCGACGTTGTTGCTGAAGAGGAAGCTGCCGGTCTCGCCGGTGTCAGGGTTGGTCAGGTTGGCGATGATGGTGCGGCCGCCGAAGGTGGCGATCTCGACACCGACGGTGGTGCCGCGGATGCCGATGGTGCCGACGGGAGTGTCGACCAGCATGCCGCCGTTGGGCGCCACCTGGCCGGTGACGAACACGAAGGTGCCCTGAATCAGCGACACACCCATCGAGTTGGCGGTGCTGCCGGGGTTGTAGATCAGCTCGTTGATGATCATCCGCGCATTGGCGGAGAGGGAGAAGACGGTGTCGTCGACGAAGGCGATGCCGAGCTCCGAGCCGACGCCGGTGGATACGACGTCGCCCTGGAAGATCGGGTCGCCTTCATGCAGGTCGGTACGGGTGCCGTCCGGCCGCTGCACGCGAGCCGTCCCGTTCAGCAGGCTGACCTCGCCGATGGGCTGGCCCAATTGCAGAGCCCCCGCCTGGGCGTAGCCCTGCACCGTCTCCGGCGCGGCCAGTGCCTCGACCGTCGCCGGCTGCAGGCGGGCGCCCTCGGCGGTCTCCAGCGCTGGCGGCGTTCCCTGATCGAAGTAGTCGGGCAGCAGGATCTCGCTGCCGTCTTCACCGCGGAGGAGAAGATCGTCGCCGAGCCTGACGAAGTCAGCGGAGAACAGAAACGAGCCATCCAGAACGATGCTGGAGTGTCCCTCTACCTCAATGACCGGGGCGCCATCGAACGCGCCATTTTCCGAAGAGCCGACAGTCCTGCTCATCGCGCTTCATCCTCACGACATCTCACACGACAAACCGGCCACCCCCGCACAGGGATGTGGCCGGCTTGCGGACCTTGGAATGAAAGAAAGTTCCGACTTTCGTCGCGTGGGAAAATACCAGGGCGGTTAACGAAACGTAAGTGGAATCATTGGTTAACACCTCTGGATAGGGGCCGCGCAATAACTGGAACACCGGGAAAGGGCCGTTCTCTCAATTAGATATGGAAGCCCACCGCCGGCTTCTGCCGCCGGTGGCACTAGGTCGTAGCCGTACACGGAAAAGCAGAGGCCAGGCCTTAGAACCGGCAGGCCTAGGCGCTTAGGTCTGGAACGCAGACCGTCTGTCCCGAGGGGAGGTGCTGGATCGCCACGCTGACGTCGTAGACCGCCCGCAGCAGCTCGGCTGTCACAACTTCCTGTGGCGGCCCCTGCACGGCGAGGCTGCCGCGATGCAGTACGGCGACGCGGGTCGCGCAGGCGAAGGCGTGGTCCGGGTCATGGGTGGACAGCACGATGCCGTAGCCACGCGCGGCCAGGCGGCGCACCTCGCGCAGGACCAGGGTCTGGTTGCCGAAGTCGAGACTGGCGGTGGGCTCGTCCATGACCAGCAGGGGCGCCTCCTGCGCCAGGGCGCGGGCGATCATCACGAGCTGGCGCTGACCACCGGAGATGCGGGTGTATTCCTTGTCGGCGAGGTCGGCGACACCGAGCAGCTTCAGGGCGGCCATTACCGCGACATGGTCGCCGCGGCGCGGCGCATCGAACGGCCCGAGGTGGGCGGTGCGGCCCATCAGCACGACGTCGCGCACCAGGTAGGGAAAGGGCGGCGCGTGGGTCTGCGGCACGTAGGCGAGGCGCCGGGCGATCGCGCGCCGGCTCAGCGCGGTGAGGGGCTCGCCGTTGAGCGCCACTCTGCCGCCCTTCGCCGGCAACAGGCCCATCAGCGTCTTGAACAGTGTGGTCTTGCCGCCGCCGTTGGGGCCGAGCAGGGCGAGGACCTCACCCGGCGCCACTTCGAGGTCGATGTCGCGGGCCAGAACGAAGTCGGGATAGCCGATCGCGAGTCGTTCGGCCTGCAGCATGGCGGCGCCCCTCATGTCCAGCCGCGCCGGCCGCGCGCAAGCAGCCAGATGAAGACAGGCGCGCCGATGATGGCGGTGAGGATGCCAAGCGGCACCTCGGTTGCCGCGATGCCGCGGGCGAGAGTATCGACGAGCAGCATGTAGCCCGCCCCCATCAGCAGGGCCGCCGGCAGCAGAACGCCGAAGTTCGGCCCCACCACCATGCGGGCGATGTGCGGGATGACGAGGCCGACCCAGCCCACCACGCCGGAGATGGAGACCACGGCGGCCGTCATGAGCGTGGCGCAGCCGATCACCGCCAGGCGCAGCTTGCCGGCATCGACGCCGAGGGAGCGTGCTTCCTCGTCGCCCATGGCGAGCACATTGATGCGCCAGCGCAGCAGGGCCAGCGGAAGGACGGCGGCGACCACCGCCGGCAGGGTGGCATAGACGTCCTCCGCTTTGACAGTGGCGAGGCTGCCCAGCAGCCAGAAGGTGATGGCCGGCAACTGGTCGTAGGGATCCGCCAGCACCTTCAGCAGCGAGGTGCCGGCGCCTGCCAGGGCGCCGACCACCACGCCGGCCAGCACAAGCACCAGGACGGTGTCCCGGCCGCGCACCAGGGAGCCGATGAGCGCCACGGTCGCGACGGCGGCGAGCCCGCCGAGGAAGGCGGCCGCCTGGATGGCGAAGACGGGCAGTGAGAGGAAGATGCCGAGCACGGCGCCCAGGCCCGCTCCTGCCGAGACGCCGAGAATGTCAGGAGAAACCAGCGGGTTGCGGAACATGCCCTGATAGGCGGTGCCGGCCGCCGCCAGGGCGGCGCCGACGACCAGCGCCGCGATGATGCGCGGCAGGCGAATGGCGAAGAGCACCGTTTCCTCGGCCGTTCCGCCCGCGCCGCCTCCCAGCGCGCGCTCGCCCAGCAGAGCGAGCGCCTGGCCGAGCGGTAGTGGGTAGGCACCGACCGAGAGTGCGATAAGCACCAGAACGAGGATGGCGCCGCCCAGCAGGGGCAGCGCCAGCGTGGCTTCCCGCCCGACACGGCCGGCACTCACTGGGGATTTCCGCTCAGCCATGGCAGCAGCGCAGCCAGATCCTCGTCGCTCAGGTCGACCTGGTAGAACAGGCTGTAGAACTCGCGGGTCATCGCAGGCAGGTCGTGCTGCAAGCGATCCTGATAGAAGATGCCGGCCAGCCAGCGCAGGCCGATCAGGCGATTCAGGGACGGCGGCCGGTCGATCCAGCCGAAGGGCAGGCTGGGGCTGAGGAAGACCTCGTTGTTCTGCACCGCCTCCATCCCCCGCCAGAGCGGATCGTTCCAGGCGTTGCGGTAGAAGGTCTCGTCCCAGGTGACGACGATGTCGGGATCGCTGGTCAGCAACTGCTCCGGTGACACCCGCACCAGTCCGCGCTGGCCGCCGGCGGTGGCGATCACGTTGCGGCCGCCGGCCCGTTCGATGCTCTCGGTATTGATCGAGCCCTCCACGCCGCTTTCCAGGCCGTCGGTTCCGCGCCCGAGGTAGACCTTGGGGCGCTCCGCCTCCGGCACCTCGGCCAGGACCGCGTCCACCTCGGCGAAGGCCGCCTCGGCGTAAGCCGCGAGCTTCTCCGCTCGCTCTTCCACGCCGAGGATTTTGCCGAACAGGCGCAGGGCGGCGGCGGTATTCTCGAAGCGGCCGTCGATGAGGATATAGGGGATGCCGGTCTGCTCCTGCACGCGGTCGGCCAGGGAGACGTAGGTATCGCGCACGGAGCCGAAGTCGACCACGAGATCCGGCTTCAGCTTCAGGACGACCTCGAGATTGGCCTCCCCGCCGCGCCCTGTCAGGCGTCCGGTTTCCGGCAGGTCGCGCGCCGCCGGCGCGATGAAAGGGCGCTCCTCAGGCCGCAGCGCCCGAGGCCAGCCGAGCAGGGCCTCCGGCTTCAGGACATAGAGCAGGACGGCGGCTGGCGGTCCGGCGGCGAAGACCCGTTCCACCCGGTCCGGCACCTCGACCCTGCGTCCGGCGGAGTCCTCCACGCTGCGTGCCCCCGCGCCGCCCGCCAGAGAGAGGCCGAGCAGCGCCGCGGCGAGCCAGGCGCCGGCACGGCCCACTGCCGCTTCCAAGCGGCTTCCGCTCCCTTTCGCTCGCTGGACTCGCACGAAAACCTCCGTCCTCGGTGGGCCTGGTCCGAACGACAGTGGCAGACGATAGCAGACTATCGCGCCTCTCCCGCGGAGGTTTTTTGCCGCTGCGGCGACGGCCATCGCCGGAACGACTCTCCCTGCATCGCGTTGAATCCCCCTGATCATCCCGGGAGGTCCTGCCATGGCGCCAAGGGCTATCTGGAAGGGTTACGTGAAGGTTTCAGAGCTCGCCTTTCCGGTGGCGCTCTATGCGGGTGCGACGACGGCCAAGCGTGTCTCCTTCCACATCGTGAACCGCAAGACCGGCAATCGTGTCCATCGCCAGTATGTCGATGAGGAAACGGGCAAGCCGGTCGAGCGTGACCAGCAGGTGAAGGGCTACGAAACCGGCGAGGAGCAGTACATCGTCCTGCAGCCGGAGGAGATCGCCGAAGCGGTTCCGGAGAGCGACAAGACGATCCGGGTCGAGGCCTTCATCTCCTGCCCCGATGTCGACACCGTCTACTTCGACAAGCCGTACTTCATGGCGCCCTCCGACGGCTCGCTTGCCGAGTCCTTTGCGGTGCTGCGTGAAGGCATGCGGCGCAAGAAGGTGGCCGCTCTCGCCAAGGCCGTGCTCTTCCGGCGGGTGCGCACGCTCCTGCTGAGGGCGCAGGGACCTGGCCTGGTCGCCAATACCCTGAACTTCGACTACGAGGTGCGCAGCGCCGACGAGGCCTTCGAGGACCTGCCCGACCTGAAGATCAAGGGCGAGATGCTCGACCTGGCTCAGCATATCATCGATACCAAGGCGGGCGACTTCGACCCGCGGGCGTTCGACGACCGCTATGACCAAGCGTTGGCCGAATTGGTCAAGGCGAAGATGGAAGGCCGCGAGATCAAGGCGCCGAAGCGGCCGAAGGAGACTAAGGTCGTGAACCTGATGGACGCGCTGAGGCGCAGCGCCGGAGCATCGGGCAAGGCGGCGAAAAAGTCGGCGAAGAAGACGGCAACGAAGAAGAAGGCGAGTACGAGCAAACGGCGCAAGGCCGAACCGGAGCGCCGTCGCAAGGCCGGGTAATGGCACTCGAGACTTACCGCAAGAAGCGCAACTTTAAGACCACCCCGGAGCCGCGCGGCGCGAAGGGCAAGGGTGCCGGTGGCGATTCTTATCTGATCCAGAAGCACGCGGCGCGACGCCTGCACTACGATCTGCGGCTGGAGATGGATGGCGTGCTGAAGAGCTGGGCCGTCACCAGGGGGCCCAGCCTGGTACCCGGCGAGAAGCGCCTGGCGGTGCATGTCGAGGATCACCCGCTGGAATATGGCGACTTCGAAGGTACCATCCCGAAGGGCGAGTACGGCGGTGGGACGGTGGTGCTGTGGGACCGCGGCCGCTGGAAGCCGATCGGCGACTCGCGCAAGGGCTACGCCAAGGGCAGCCTCGACTTCGAGCTGCAGGGCGAGAAGCTGAAAGGGCGCTGGCACCTCGTGCGTATGGCGCGCAAGCCTCGCGAGAAACGCGAGAACTGGCTCCTCATCAAAGGTGATGACGAACACGCGCGCGGAAAGAGTGATCCCGACATTCTCGAAGAGCGCCCGGAGTCGGTGAAAACCGGCCGGGGCGTGGAGGACATCGCAGGAGAGGCGCCGGGCTGGTCATCGAAGAGCGGGCGCATCGAAAGACCGAGGCAGCAGGCGCCCAAGGGCGCCAGGAAGTCGGGATGGCCAGGGTTCGTCGAACCCGCACTCGCCACCCTGAAGCCGGGGGCTCCCACCGGCACCAAGTGGCTGCACGAGATCAAGTTCGATGGCTACCGCCTGCAGGCCCACCTGCGGGGCGGCAAGGTGAAGCTGTTCACGCGCGGCGGCCTCGACTGGACCACCAAGTTCGGCAAGGCCATCACAGCCGCTCTTGCCAGCCTTCCGGCTGATGACTCGATTCTCGACGGCGAGGTGGTGGTTGAGGGGGCCGGTGGTGCCTCCGACTTCTCGGCCCTGCAGGCGGCGCTGGCGGCCGGGCGCAGCGACCGCCTGGTGTTCTACCTTTTCGACCTGCTGTACCTCGACGGGCGTGACCTGCGCGGTGCGCGCCTCGTCGAGCGAAAGGCGGCGCTGGAAGCGCTGCTGCAGGCTGCGGCCTCCCCGCTGCGCTACAGCGAGCATGTCGAAGAGAACGGTGAACTGGTGCTACGCCACGCCTGCCGCCTCAGCCTCGAAGGCGTTGTCTCGAAGGATCGCGACGCGCCCTACCGCTCCGGCCGTGGCAGGGACTGGATCAAGTCGAAGTGTTCGGAGCGCCAGGAATTCGTTGTTGCCGGCTTCGTGCCGTCCTCCACCGCCCGCAAAGCCATCGGCTCGCTCGTGCTCGGCTACTACGAAGCCGGCAAGCTCATTCATGCCGGCCGCGTCGGAACGGGGTTCACGCAGCAGGTCGCCGCCAGCCTCTTCAAGCGGCTGGACAAGCTGAAGCAGGCGAAGAGTCCTTTCGCTAAAAAGTTGTCGGCGGAGGAAGCGCGCGACGCTGTCTTAGTGCGCCCGGAACTGGTGGCGGAGGTGGAGTTCGGTGCCTGGACGGCCGAGGGGTCGGTGCGGCACGCCTCCTTCCGCGGACTGCGGGAGGACAAGGCGGCCAAGGATGTCCGGCGCGAGTCGAAGGGCAGGGGCACCGGCGGGAAGGCTGCGCTGCCGGTGCGGCTGACCCACCCGGATCGTCTCTACTGGAAGGACGCCGGGGTCACCAAGCAGGGACTTGCCGAATACTATTCCGAAGTCTGGCAGCGCATGGCGCCCTTCATCGTCAATCGCCCGCTGGCGCTGGTGCGCTGCCCTGACGGGGTGGGCGGTCAGTGCTTCTTTCAGAAGCACGCATGGCGCGGACAATCGAAGGAAATTCTCGAGGCTTACGATCCGCAGGGCAAAGACGACCAGCCGATCATCGCCATCGACGGCCTGCTCGGCCTGATCGGGCTGGTGCAGGGCGGGGCGCTGGAGATCCACCCCTGGGGCGCCACGCTCGACGATATCGAGCGGCCGGACCTCATCACCATGGATCTCGATCCCGGCCCGGACGTGTCGTGGCAGCGGATCATCGACGCGGCGCTGGAAGTGCGGGAGCGCCTCGCCGAAGCGGGGCTCGACAGCTTCGTGAAGACCTCCGGCGGCAAGGGGCTGCACGTGGTGGCGCCGCTCACCCCGCGAGCCGACTGGGACGAGGTGAAGGCCTTCGCCAAGAGCATTGCCGACGCCATGGCCGGCGACAGCCCGGAGGCCTTCGTCGCCAAGGTCACCAAGTCGAAACGCCAGGGCAGGATCCTGGTCGACTACCTGCGCAACGGGCGCGGCGCCACCGCCGTCGCACCCTATTCTACGCGCGCCAGGCCCGGCGCCGCAGTATCCATGCCGCTGACGTGGGAGGAACTGACGCCTGCGCTGGGGCCAAATTACTTTACACTGGAGAACGTGCTGCCACGCTTGGCGGCACTGCAAACGGATCCCTGGGCGGATTTCTTCAAGGCGGCCCGCCCCCTCGCCGCACGGAAGCGCAAGGCGGCGTAGTCAGCTTCGCTTCTTCTTGCCCTTTTGCGTCTTCTCCTGGGAAATCGACTTCTTCAGGGCATCCATGATGCTGATGACGTTGCTGGCGGGCTCGACTTCTTCCGTCGTTGCCTTGCGAGCCTTCGACGGCTTCTTCGCTTTCTTCTTCTGCTTGGCCGCAATGATATCCTTCAACTGTGCCTGGACCGGGTCGCTGACCATCGCCGGATCCCATGGCTTCGTCAGGTCGTCGATCAGGGTCTGCACCAGGCCGACCAGCTTCGGCTCGGCCTTCTTTTCCTCAATGTCGCCGAAGACCTCGCCGGGGTCGCGCACCTCGTCGCCGTAGCGCAGAGTCCAGAGGACGATGCCCTTGCCGCGCGGCTCCAGCATCACCGCCCGCTCGCGCCGCGACAGCACGAGCCGCGAGATGCCGACGGTGCTGCTGGCGGCCATGGCCTCGCGGATCACGGCGAAGGCCTCCTGCGCCACCTCGTCGTCCGGCATCAGGTAGTAAGGGGTGTCGTACCACACCCACTCGATGGAGTCGGCGGGCACGAACTGGTCGATGTCGATGGTGTGGGTGCTCTCCAGCCCGACCGCGTCAAGCTCCTCGTCCTCGATGAGGACGTGCTTACCCTCGGCTGTCTCGTAGCCGCGGACCTCGTCTTCTTCTGCCACCGGCTTGTCCGTCCCGGCATCCACATATTGGCTGCGGACCCGGTTACCGGTTTTGGCGTTGAGGGTGTGAAAACGTACCTTCTCCCGTTCGCTGGTCGCTGGCGTCAGCGACACCGCGCAGGTCACGAGCGACAGCTTGAGATAGCCCTTCCAGTAGGGGCGTGGCGCCATTTCGCGGACTCCAGGCAGGACCCGCGGCAAGGGGACAGCCGGCCGCGGCTACCGGCTTGAACGCTCGCCACGCACACTTGTTCCTGTTCCGGCCAGGGCCGACGGACGTTTCGGCAAAGAATGCAGCGATTTGCACCCGTCGCCTGCCCTGCGCTTGGAACCTACGTGTTTTTCGTTGTATTCCTGGGATGCCAGCGGGCGTGCCCGCTTCCAGACCGGGTTTGCGCCAGGAAAGACGATGAAAAACAGCAAATCTTGCAACTCGGCGACTGCGCTTCAGCCTCGCCGGGCGGAACCGGCCGGAGGCTGAAGAGTTGCGGGGCTTTCGGTTCACCCTGCGGGAGTTGGGCGGCGCCTTCGGCGATCTCGGCACTTTTCTGCCGCATGTGATCTCCGTTCTGACCGTGGGCGGGCTGGCCTCCGGCGGTGTCCTGTTCGGGTTCGGCGTTTTCTATCTGGTCACCGGGCTGATCTACCGTCTGCCGGTGCCGGTACAGCCGATGAAGGCGGTCTCGGCGGTCATCGTGACGGCCGGCCTCAGCCCGGGCGCGGTCGCGGCAACCGGCCTCGTGCTCGGACTCGTGCTGCTTGTCCTCGGGGCGACCGGCGCCATTGACCGCCTGGCCCGGGTCATCCCGGCCTCCGTGATCGCCGGTCTCAGACTGGGGCTCGGCCTCGGCTTCGCCTGGTTCGGGCTCGAACTGATGCTCGGGGAACCCTGGCTCGGGTTCGCCGTGCTGGCCCTGGTGCTGGCCCTCTCCCTGCTGCCGGGCTGTCCGGCTTCCCTCATCGGCCTTGCCGCAGCCCTGCTGGTCGGCCAGGCGGCCGGCCTGGCCCCCCCGGCTCTCGGCGGCAGCGACGACCTTTCGTTCGGCCTCGCGCTGCCCGGTATCGTGTGGCCCAGCCTTGCCGATCTCACCTCGGCCTTCCATGCGGCGGTGCTGCCGCAGATCGCGCTCACGATCACCAACGCCGTCATTGTGACGGCAGCGCTCGCCCGCTCGCTATTTCCCGAGGGGAGCGAGCGCGTCTCCGAGCGCCGCCTGTGCCTGACGTCGGGCGCGGCGAACCTGCTGCTGGCGCCCTTTGGCGCACTGCCGATGTGCCACGGCGCCGGCGGCCTGCAGGCGCATCACCGCTTCGGCGCCCGCACCGGGGGCGCGCCGCTGCTGATCGGCGGCCTGCTGCTGTTTCTCGCGCTGTTCTTCTCCTCGGCGGCGGTCGACCTGCTGGCGATGATTCCGCTGCCGGCAGTGGGGGCCTTTCTCATCATCGCCGGCGCCGAGCTGGCGCTCTCCAAGCGTCTCACGGACGCCCGGGCGGACTGCTGGCCCGCCATCGCCCTCACCGCCGCCGGAACGCTGATGTTCGATGCCGCCGTCGGCCTCGTCATCGGCTGCACCATCGAGTTTGGCCGGAGTCTCGCGCGCGACCTCTTCGCACGCTACCGCGCGCCGCGCCGCTAACGTCATGCAGCTGCGCCATCTCCGCTACCTCGTCACCCTCGGCCGCGAAAAGCACTTCGGGCGGGCGGCGGAGCTTTGCCACGTCACCCAGTCGACGCTCTCGGCTGCGATCCGCCAGCTGGAGAGCGAGATCGGTGCGCCGCTCATCGAGCGCGACAAGCGTTTCAAGAGCTTCACGGCCGAGGGCAAGGTCATGCTGGAGTGGGCCACACGGGTGGTGGCCGAGCGCGAGGTGCTCGACCAGCAGATCGGCCTGCTGCGCGGCGAGCTGTCCGGCGAACTCGGGCTCGGCGTCGTGCCGTCGGCGCTGCCTACGATTGGACTGCTGACGACCCCCTTCGCCCAGCGGCATCCCAACGTCACCCTGCAGATTCTGTCGCGCACCTCCGACGAGATCCAGCGCATGCTCGACGACTTCGTCATCGACGTCGGCATCACCTACCTCGACAGCGAACCGCTGCACGGCGTCACCACCTATCCGCTCTACGCCGAGCGCTACATCCTGCTGACGCCCGCGCGGGGGCCATTCCGCGGCCGCAAGACCGTGACCTGGAAGGAGGCGGCGGAGACCCCGCTCTGCCTGTTGACGCCCGACATGCAGAACCGGCGCATCCTCAATGGCGTGTTCGCTTCCGTCGGCTGCGCACCGCGCGTCCACGCCGAAACCAACTCCGTGCTCACGCTCTGCTCGCACATCCGCACCGCCGGCTGGTCGAGCGTCCTGCCCTACAACCTCCTTTGGCTGTTCGGCACGCCCTCGGGCATGCTCGCCCTGCCGCTGGTCGAGCCGGAGCGGCGGTTCACCATGGGTATGGCGGTGCGTCGCCAGAATCCCATCCCGCCGCTGGTCGAAGCATTCGTAAAGTCGGTTCAGGCCATCGATCTCGAGGCTGAGATTAAGCCCCGCAAAGCTTAACGCCTGATCGCTTCCAGCGATTACGAATGCGGAAAAACTCGTTTGATGACGATTTAAGGGGTGGCCATCATGCCCCCCATGAAGCAACAAGCATCAAATGAGAGATCAATGAGAGGGAATGCTGGCGCTATCCCTGCAGCGAGTTGGGATCCGGCTCTCGTGCGCGGCATCGCCGAAGAGATGAAGGGACAGGAAGGGGCGCTGCTGCCGATCCTGCATGCTCTCAATGAGCGCTTCGGCTATGTCGATGAGCGCGCCGAGCCGCTGGTCGCCGAGGTGCTGAATCTCTCGCGCGCCGAGGTGCATGGCGTGATCTCCTTCTATCACGACTTCCGCGCTGCGCCGGCCGGGCGGGTGAGTGTGAAGGTTTGCCGCGCCGAGGCCTGCCAGTCGATGGGTGCCCTGGCGCTGATCGAGCGGCTCTGCGCGCGTCACGGGGTGGCGCTGGGCGACACCTCCGCGGGCGGCATTGCCATCGAGCCTGTCTACTGCCTCGGTAACTGCGCCTGCGCGCCGGCGGCCATGATCAATGAGTGCCTGCACGGGCGGCTCGACGCCGACCGGCTCGATCGCCTGATCGCGGAGCAGGAGGCATGAGCATCACCGTCTATGTTCCCGCCGATTCGGCCGCGCTCTCGGTCGGCGCCGAGGAGACCGCTGCGGCGATCAGCCGGGAAGCCGGTGCCCGCGGTCTGGACATGAAGATCGTGCGCAACGGCTCGCGCGGCCTGTTCTGGCTAGAGCCGCTGGTCGAGGTGATGACCAGCGCCGGACGCGTCGCCTACGGGCCCGTCAGCGGGGCGGACGTGCCGGGCCTGATCGAGGCGCTGAGCGTCGCCGGCGCGCACCCGCTCTGCTTGGGTCCGACCGACGAGATTCCCTACCTGAAGAGCCAGGAGCGCCTGACCTTCGCGCGCATCGGCGTCATCGACCCGCTCGACCTCGCCGACTACGAGGCGCACGGCGGCCTCGCGGGCCTGCGCCGGGCGCTGGTCATGGAGCCGGCGGCGATCTGCGATGAGGTCACGGAATCCGGCCTGCGCGGGCGCGGTGGTGCCGGATTTCCGGCCGGCATCAAGTGGAAGACCGTGCGCGAGCAGCCGGGCCCGCTGAAGTACGTCTGCTGCAACGCCGACGAGGGCGACAGCGGCACCTTTGCCGACCGCATGGTGATGGAGGGTGACCCCTTCATGCTCATCGAGGGCATGATCATCGCTGGCCTCGCGACCGGCGCCACCGAAGGCTTCGTCTACATCCGCTCCGAGTACCCGCGCGCCGTCGCGCAGATGGAGGCGGCCATCGGCGTGCTGGAGCGCGCCGGCTGGCTCGGTCCCGATGTCGGCGGCTCCGGCCGCGCCTTCCGCCTGCACGTGAGGAAGGGCGCCGGCGCCTACATCTGCGGCGAGGAGTCCTCCATGCTGGAGAGCCTGGAAGGACGGCGCGGCACGGTGCGCGCCAAGCCGCCGATCGCCGCCATCGCCGGCCTGTTCGGCAAGCCCACGGTGGTGAACAACGTGCTGACGCTGGCGTCGGTGCCGGTCGTGCTCGCCAGGGGCGCCGCCTTCTACCGCGACTTTGGCATGGGCCGCTCGCGCGGCACCCAGCCGTTCCAACTCGCCGGCAACGTGAAGCGCGGCGGCCTGGTCGAGAAGGCCTTCGGCGTCACCCTGCGCGAGCTGATCGAGGACTTCGGCGGTGGCACGGCGACCGGCCGGCCGTTCCGGACGGCCCAGCTCGGCGGGCCGCTCGGCGCCTATATCTCGGAAGACATGCTCGATCTGCCGGCCGACTACGAGGCGCTCGCCGAGGCCGGGGCCATGCTCGGCCACGGCGGCATCGTCGTCTTCGACGAGAGCGTCGATATGGCTGAGATGGCGCGCTTCGCCTTCGAGTTCTGCGAGATCGAGAGCTGCGGCAAGTGCACGCCCTGCCGCATTGGCGCGATCCGCGGCAGGGAGACCGTCGAGAAGGTGCTGCGCGGCGAGAATGTCGCCGCCAACATCGCTCTTATCGACGATCTTTGCGAGCTGATGCGCGATGGCTCGCTCTGCGCCATGGGCGGCCTGACGCCGATGCCGGTGCTCTCCGCCATCCGACTGTTTCCGGAAGACTTCGACCGTGCAGCGCCGCTGGCGGCCGAGTGAGGTGATCGCATGACCCTGTACCACGAGACCGACTACGGCACGCCGGCGCGCGACGGCGCCCCGGTGACGCTGACCATCGACGGCACCGAGGTGACCGTGCCCGAAGGGACTTCGGTCATGCGCGCCGCCGCCATGATCGAGCGCGAGGTACCCAAGCTCTGCGCCACCGACAGCGTGGAGTCCTGGGGTTCCTGCCGCATGTGCCTGGTGGAGATCGAAGGCGTGAAGGGCACGCCGTCGTCCTGCACCACGCCGGTACGCCAGGGCATGAAGGTGACGACCAACTCGCCGCGCATCGAGAAGCTGCGCCGCGGCATCATGGAGCTCTACATCTCCGACCACCCGCTCGACTGCCTGACCTGTGCGGCCAACGGCGACTGCGAGCTGCAGGATACCGCCGGCGCCGTCGGCCTGCGCGAGGTGCGCTACGGCATGAAGGGCGAGAACCACTTCGATGACGACCACAAGGTCGCGATCGACGTCTCCAATCCCTACTTTCAGTACGACCCCTCCAAGTGCATCGTCTGCTCGCGCTGCGTGCGCGCCTGCGAGGAGACGCAAGGCACCTTCGCGCTGACCATCGAGGGGCGCGGCTTCGAAAGCCGGGTCTCGGCCGGCGCGGGAGCCGACGACTTTTTCTCTTCGGACTGCGTATCCTGCGGCGCCTGCGTGCAGGCCTGCCCGACGGCGACCCTGGTCGAGAAGTCGGTGGTCGAGCATGGAACGCCGACCCGCTCGGTCGATACCACCTGCGCCTACTGTGGTGTCGGCTGCTCCTTCCGGGCCGAGCTGCAGGGCGACACCGTGGTGCGCATGGTGCCGGCCAAGGACGGCGGCGCCAACGAGGGTCACTCGTGCGTGAAGGGCCGCTTCGCCTGGGGCTACGCAACCCATAAGGACCGCATGCTGAAGCCCATGGTGCGCGCGAAGATCACCGATCCCTGGCGCGAGGTTTCCTGGGACGAGGCCATCGCCTTCGCCGCCGCGCGCTTCAAGGCGATCCAGGCTAAGTACGGCAAGGGCTCCATCGGCGGCATCACCTCCTCGCGCTGCACCAATGAGGAGGTCTACGTCGTCCAGAAGATGATCCGCGCCGGCTTCGGCAACAACAACGTCGACACCTGCGCGCGGGTCTGCCATTCGCCGACCGGCTACGGCCTGAAGCAGACCTTCGGCACCTCGGCCGGCACGCAGAACTTCAAGTCGGTGGAGAAGGCCGACGTCGTCCTGCTGATCGGCGCCAACCCGACCGACGCCCATCCGGTCTTCGCCTCGCGCATGAAGAAGCGCCTGCGCAAGGGCGCCGAGATCATCGTCGTCGACCCGCGCCGCATCGATCTGGTGCGCTCGCCGCACATCCAGGCCGCCCAGCACATCCAGCTTCGCCCCGGCACCAACGTCGCGGTGATGAATGCGCTCGCCCACGTGATCGTCACCGAGGGCATGGTGGACGAGGACTTCGTCGCCGAGCGCTGCGAGACCAAGGATTTCGAGCGCTGGTGCGCTTTCGTCGCCGAGGAGCGCAACGCGCCGGAGACACTGGCCGAAGCCATCGGCGTGCCGGCGGAGAGCCTGCGCCGGGCCGCGCGGCTCTATGCCACCGGCGGCAACGCGGCGATCTACTACGGCCTTGGGGTCACCGAGCATTCGCAGGGCTCGACCATGGTCATGGCCATGGCCAACCTCGCCATGGCGACCGGCAACATCGGCCGCGAGGGCGTCGGCGTGAACCCGCTGCGCGGCCAGAACAACGTGCAGGGCTCCTGCGACATGGGCAGCTTCCCGCACGAATTCCCCGGCTACCGCCACGTCTCCGAGCAGGCCACCCGCGAGCTCTTCGAGGGAGCCTGGGGCGTGCCGCTGCTCGGCGAGCCGGGTCTGCGCATCCCCAATATGCTGGCCGCGGCCGTCGACGGCAGCTTCAAGGGCCTCTTCGTGCAGGGCGAGGACATCGCGCAGTCCGACCCCAATACGCAGCACGTGGAAGCAGGCCTCGCCGCGATGGAGTGCGTCGTGGTGCAGGATCTCTTCCTCAACGAGACTGCGGCCTACGCCCACGTCTTCCTGCCCGGAACGTCCTTCCTTGAGAAGGACGGCACCTTCACCAATGCCGAGCGGCGCATCAATCGCGTGCGCCCGGTGATGCGCGAGAAGAACGGTCTTTCGGAGTGGGAAGCGGTCTGCCGCCTTGCCACCGCCATGGGCTATCCCATGCACTACGACAGCGCCGGCGGGATCATGGAGGAGATCGCGCACTTGACCCCATCCTTCGCCGGCGTCAGCCACGCCCGACTGGATGCCGAAGGCTCGCTGCAGTGGCCGGTGAACGAGGCCTATCCGAACGGCGCGCCGATCATGCACGTCGGTGGTTTCGTGCGCGGCAAGGGTCGTTTCATGCTGACGGAGTACGTGGCGACCGAGGAGCGCGCCTCGCGCTACTACCCCCTGATCCTGACGACGGGCCGCATCCTCAGCCAGTACAACGTCGGCGCCCAGACGCGGCGCACGGAAAACTCGCGCTGGCACGATCGCGACATCCTGGAGATCCACCCCTGCGATGCCGAGGAGCGCGGCATAGCCGACGGCGACAGGGTGACCATCGGCAGCAGGGTCGGCTCAACAACACTGCTGGCGCGGATTTCCGAGCGTATGCCGCAGGGTGTTGTCTACACCACCTTCCACCATCCGCTGACCGGCGCCAACGTCATCACCACGGAGTTCTCCGACTGGGCCACCAACTGCCCAGAGTACAAGGTGACGGCGGTGCAGGTGATGCGCTCCAACCAGCCCTCGGAATGGCAGGAGCACCACCATCGCCTGGAGGTGGAGAACTACCGGGTCGCGCCGGCGGCGGAATGAGCGCGGAGAGGTAAGATGGAAATCCGCCGCCTGGCCGGGACACCGCCGTCCGTATCGCCTGCCGTCCGTGGCAGCCTCGTCTCGGCGCAGGGCGCCGAGACAGCGGTCTGGCGCGTGCCCGAGGAGACGCCGCTCGCGGTGCTGCTGAACGGGCAGTCCTTCGCCGTCATGATGGGCACGCCGGCCGACCTGGAGGACTTCGCGCTGGGCTTCGCGCTCACGGAGGGCATTGTGCAAGAGGCGGCCCAGGTGACCAGCCTGCGCCTGGCGGAGGCGCAGGACGGCCTGGTGCTGAACCTCCGCGTCGATCCCGCCCGTGTCGCGGCGGTCGAAGAGCGCCGGCGCTCGCTGGCAGGGCGCGCCGGCTGCGGTGTCTGCGGGGCCCAGACCATCGCCGCCGCGCTGCCGCGCCCGCCGCGGGTCTCGGGCCCGGCACCCGGCCTCGACGCGCTGCGTGCGGCCTATGCGGCGATGCCCGGCCTGCAGGCGATGAACGCGGACAACCGCTCCACCCATGCCGCGGCGTTCTGCGACGAAGGAGGCCGCATCGTGCTGCTGCGCGAGGATATCGGCCGCCACAATGCGCTCGACAAGCTGGCCGGCGCCCTGGCGCGCGAGGGCCGCGACGCTGCGAGCGGATTCGTGCTGCTGTCGAGCCGGATCAGCGTCGAGCTTGTGCAGAAGGCGGCGGTGATGCGCGCGCCCTTCCTGGCCGCGGTCTCGGCGCCCAGCGCCTTGGCGCTGCGCAAGGCCGGTGAGGCGGGCATGGGCCTTGCGGGGCTGGCCGGCGACGACATCATGATTTTCGAGACAACCTCGCTCCGGGAGGCCGCGGCGTGAACGATCAGGACCTCGTGCGCATGGCGAACCAGATCGCCGACTACTACCGCGCCTACCCTGAGGAGGAAGCCGTGACCGGCATCGCGGCTCACATCCGCAGCTTCTGGGATCCCCGCATGCGCGACGGCCTTGCTTCCCATCTGGCTGGCGGTGGCAGGGGCCTCAGTCCGCTGGCGTTGGCCGCGGCGAGGAGTCTGCTCGTGCCTCAGACCTGACGTGCGAGTAGGGCTTCCACCTCCGCAAGGCTCGGCATGGAGCGCGCCGTGCCCGGCCGCGTCACAGAAATCCCGGCCACGGCATTGGCGAAGCGCACCGCCTCGGGCAGCGCAAAGCCGCGCGTGAGGGCCACGGCGAGCCCGCCGTTGAAGGCGTCGCCGGCGCCGGTGGTCTCGACGACCGCACCGGCGCTCACCGCGACCACGTGCTCACTGGCCGTGCCGTCGTGCAGCAGGGCGCCTTTCTCGCCGAGGGTCACGATGACCGTGCCGACGCCGCGGGAGAGCAGGACGTCGGCGGCCCGGCGGGCATCGTCCACCGTCTCCACCGTCACGCCGGTCAAGCCCTCCGCTTCCGATTCATTCGGGGTGAGGTAGTCGCAGAGGCGATACATCTCGGCAGGCAGCCCGGCCGCCGGCGCGGGATTCAGGACGGTGGCGACGCCGGCCTCGCGCGCGATGGCCAGGCCGCGCCAGGCCGCCTCGATGGGTTGCTCCAGCTGGGTCATGAAGATACCGGCCCCTCGGATCAGGTCGGCCCGCGCGTCGATGTCGGCGGCCGAGATCAGGGTTGCCGCGCCGGGGCAGACGATGATGGCGTTGTTGCCCGTGGCCTCCTCGATGAAGATGTAGGCGGCGCCGGTGTAGCTCTCCGGCGTTTCGATCGCGGCAGGGGTCACGCCCGCCTCGCGCCAGGTCTGGCGGGCGATCTCGGCGAAGGCATCCTGGCC
>Ga0207773_100183_pt1 | contig 48337 bp, 44 predicted proteins | sample TtaePargueraPR_2_FD_187281 | JGI IMG/M metagenome (GOLD analysis project Ga0207773, IMG submission 187281) | Aerobic enrichment media microbial communities from Bioluminiscent Bay, La Parguera, Puerto Rico - Tt and M1 (3) (SPAdes) | ecosystem: Environmental > Aquatic > Marine > Unclassified ...
CCGGTGGTCAGCATACACGCCTCCGCCCGATCGACACCGTGCGGCCTGCCTCCTCACCCGGCACTTCGTCGGTACCGCGTGTTGTCGGTGAGGACGGGAACAGTATGCGGGAGGTTTTGGGCCCGGGGATTATTTTGTGAATTGCCTGCCGTCTCAATGCGTTGAGAGACCGACACCCCCACCCTGCTCGATTCAACGGACTTAGCTGACGCTAAGTCCTATCTCGCTTCCAGCCATTCGAGCCTAGCTCTCTTAGCCTTCTCACCTAATTTCGCTCCACCGGAACGAAATTGCCTCCGGCCGGTTCGAAGCCCACAAGGGGGAGGGAGGAGAAGGGGGCGACATCCGACCCCATTTCGGTCATCCGAGGGTAGTTGGAACTCCGCCAAAGCGGTCTTGTCGTGAGCTTCGAGGTATCCCGCGCGGCGGAACCCTCAGCTGTGCGGATCGAAAAAGATGCGACGGCGGGAGACACTTGGCGGAGATTCCAAGTAGCGAGTTTAGGCCGAATTCTCTTGTGGTTGTGGATAGTAGCCCATTTCTCCACCGGAACACTTGAAGAACATCGGCGAATTGTGAGATACGTTACGCCTGAGCATTCGCCTTCATTTCGGCGGCTGGATTATCCAGGGCGTTCGATGTGGAGTGCGGCGGCGAGGCGGTGGCGCAGGTCACGGTCTCATCCGCGCAGAATGGGCGGCAACGTACCTCTGCAGTGGTCAGCGCCTGTCGGACGGGTGGGGCTCACAAACAGGACCCTAAGGACTCTTGAAACCGCCATCACCTCTCATGAAGTTAGTGCAGAGCAAGGCAACGCTGCACAAGGCATGGCGCGTAATCCAAGAGAATGCCCAGACGTCCACATCGCTCGACGTCCGCGCAGAGGTTGATGAGTTCGCGGCCGATCCGCAGAAGAACATCAACGTGCTCAGCGGTCAGTTGTCTGCCGGCAGCTTCAGATTTCCGAAAGCCAAGGGCATTCCCGTGGCTAAGAAGAACGCAGACGGAAGCAAAAGCGCCAAATTCCGCCCGCTTGTGCTGGCCCCGCTACGTTCGCGTATCGTCCAGCGCGCCGTACTTGAGGCCTTGGAGACAGTTCCCGGACTCGATCGCTATTTTCGCAATCCCAACAGCTTCGGCGGCATTAAAAAGCAGAAGGATGGGCTCGCAGCAGTCCCCGCCGCTGTTCAGGCTGTGCTCGTGGCGATAGGCAACGGCGCCACCCACGTGGCATTTGCCGACATACGTGCCTTCTTCACCAAAATACCCAAACCCCACGTGACGGGCATCATTGCGAAGGTCACGGAAGATCCGCAGTTCGTTGTGTTGTTTGAGGATGCCATTAGGCTCGAACTATCAAATATGGCCGAGCTCAAGGAGAAAGCACAGGCCTTTCCAATAGAGGCTATCGGTGTTGCTCAGGGAAATTCTTTGTCGCCTCTCCTGGGCAACATCCTGCTCCATGACTTTGATCGCCGCATGAACGAGGGTGACTGCGTGTGCGTCCGCTATATCGATGACTTTATCATCCTCGCGCCTTCGGCAGCCGCCGCCAAGGCCCGCATGCGGTTGGCCATCAGCATCTTGGCTGAGTTCGGTATGACCCTCTCCGAGGAGAAGTCTTCGACAGCGCCCATAACAGTCTCCGACAAGTTCGATTGGCTTGGAATCGAATTCAACAACGGCCTCATCCGCCCATCATCGAAGGCGATCTCTAAGCTGGAGCTAAATGTACAGAAGCGCTTCAAAGAGAGCGCTAAGGGCATGCGGGAGACGAAGAAAGGCGACGCCATTCCTCGGAAACATTCCCTCGTGGCAACTCTCAACCGGACCGACAGCATCATTCGCGGCTGGGGCAAGCATTATTGGTTCTGCAACGATGATGCATTGTTTGGCAGAGTAGATGCGAAAATGGCTGGCTTGGTGGTGGCCTTCCTCGGCGAATACCGAGACATCAAGCGGCGACGTGACCCCAAGGATGCGGCGTCCCTATTGGGTATTGACGAGCTCGCCCGGCAGCAGCGCAGGTCGCTGGTCTGGCCGAAAAAGAGGGCTAATCCGAGATGATTGCTGAGCATCCCTCGAAGGTGTCTTTGGCGCGAACGAAGAAGAGGTAGGTGCGCAGTTTGCTGACGAGATGTAGCGACCGTCCGAGCGGCAGCTTCTTGGACTATGGTGCGTGAAAGCCGACGAGCAGCAAACCACCCCCACATATGACACCCCAAATATGGAGCGCTCGGCTCAGAGCCGAGGGGGACGCTCCTTGGGTGCTGGACGACTGCCAGGCCGTTGACTGACCACAAACCTCCCCTTCCACCTGGTCCACGACGCTGTGGCCTTCCTGCATCACCCCGTGATCTGATCACATATTTGGCATTGGCAAGGGCGAACGGTTTGGCTACAAAACGTTCGCCGCTTCAATTTTGAACCTAGGGGAGGCGTTGCATGACAGCAGTGATTTACTCTCCCCTCGCGGGCAAGCGCCTCGGTTAGGTCCTTGCTCCCCGTGGTCCGCCAGCCTGGCCTGACCACTCGCGGTTTTTCCGTCTCTACCTGCAGTTGAGCACGCCAACAGGCGTTTTCTTTTCCGGCCCAGCTGCGCTCCATTTTCTCCTTTTTTGAGGAACCGGTGTCCGGAGAACGGCACCGGACACACCAAATGAGTCGCAAGAAGCTCGATTTCCGTGCCGACGCCTTTCGCAATGTGCTCGGTTTCACCTTTGCTCACTGGCGGGAGCAGCCCTGGCGCGTGGCTGTTATTGCCCTGTTGGTCATCCTGGCCACACTCGCTGAGGCGCTCAGCCCGCTTTTTGCCGGGCAATTGGTCGACGCGGTCGCCGGCGGCAATAATGGCGCCATGACCGCGGCCCTCACGGCCTTCATCACCATGTCGACGCTTTATCTGGCGTCGGTGGTGCTGCGCCAGTTCGTGTTCTTCAACATCATCGCGCTGACGCTCAAGATGATGGGCGAAATCGCCTCGAGCGCCTTTCATCGGGTGCAGCGCTTCTCGACAGACTGGCACGCCAACAGCTTTGCCGGCTCGACCGTGCGCAAGATCACGCGCGGCATGTGGGCGCTTGACCTGATGAACGACACGCTGCTGGTGGCGCTGCTGCCCTCGACCATCATGCTGGTCGGGGCCACGCTGATCCTCGGATCATACTGGCCGGTGATGGGTGTGCTGGTGGGCGTGAGCTCGGTGATCTATATCGGCGTCACCGTCGCGCTTTCGACCGGCTTTGTGGCACCGGCCGCCACTCTGGCCAATGCCTGGGACACCCGCATGGGCGGGGCGCTGGCCGATGCGGTGAGCTGCAATAATGTGGTCAAGGCCTTCGGTGCGGAAACGCGCGAGGAAAAGCGGCTGCTTGGCGTGATCGGCAAGTGGGACCACCGGACGCGCCGCACCTGGAAGCGCGGCACGCTCAATGGTGGCGTGCAGGGCCTGATGATGGTGACGATGCAGACGGCCATTCTGGGCCTGGTGCTGTGGTTGTGGTCGCAGGGCCAGGCGACGCCGGGCGACATCGCCTTCGTCCTGACCATGTTCTTCCTGCTCTCGGGTCACCTGCGCGACGTGGGCATGCATATCCGCAACCTGCAGCGCTCGGTCAATGACATGGAAGAGCTGGTGGCGCTCTACGCCCATCCGCTGGGGATCGACGACAAGGCCGGAGCCACGCCGATTGCCATCGGCGAAGGCGGGATCAGGTTCGATCGCGTCACCTTCCAGTATGGCGCGCACCCGACCCCGCTCTATCGCGACTTTTCGGTCGAGATCCGGCCTGGCGAGCGCGTGGGGCTGGTGGGGCATTCGGGCTCGGGCAAGACGACTTTCGTCAAGCTCATCCAGCGCCTTTATGACGTCAATGACGGGGCCATCACCATTGATGGGCAGAACATTGCCGAGCACCAGCAAAGCTCGCTGCGCGGGCAGATCGCCATCGTGCAGCAGGAGCCCATCCTGTTCCACCGCACGCTGGCCGAGAACATCGCCTATGGCCGGCCGGGCGCCAGCCGGGCGGAGATCATCGAGGCGGCAAGACAGGCCAATGCGCATGATTTCATCATGGAGCTGCCCAAGGGCTATGAAACGCTGGTGGGTGAACGCGGGGTGAAGCTGTCGGGTGGCGAGCGGCAGCGCGTCGCCATAGCCCGGGCGTTCCTGGCCGATGCGCCGATCCTGATCCTGGACGAGGCGACATCGAGCCTGGACAGCGAGAGCGAGGTGATGATCCAGCAGGCGATGGAACGGCTGATGGAAGGCCGCACCACGCTGGTGATCGCGCATCGGCTGTCAACGGTACGGGCGCTCGACCGGCTTCTGGTCTTTGACAAGGGGAAAATTGTCGAGGAAGGCAATCACGAGCAGCTCATCCGGCTCAATGGCGGGATCTATCGCCGGCTGTTCGAGCGGCAGGCGCTGGAGCTGACCAAGGGCCTGGTGGCCTAAAGCACGGGAGGGGCGGCACAGGCGACTTGTCTGGTCGCCCCTACCCTATTCCGGCTCGTTCTTGTCCTGTTTCTCATAGCCGCGTCTGGTTTCCACCTCGGTGGTGATCTTTTCGGACAGGGTTCGATCGCGGTTGCGGCGCATGCCATAGGCCATGGCGACACCCAGAACGATGACGCCAACGGTCAGGACGATGAGCCAGAGGGCAGGTCCGGCGATATCCATTTGGTCTCTCCTTTGGAAAGACCAACGCAGGGCATGGGGATGCGTTGCACCCTGCCGGGATCAGAACACCCGGTCGCCCATCTCGTCCATATAGGCAAGCTCCTCTGGCGTGCTGTCGCGCCCGAGAACCTTGTTGCGGAAGGGAAAGCGCCCGAAACGGGCGATAGTGTCGCGGTGGTCCAGCATGTATTTGAGCAGGTCCTCATCGCCCATGGCCTGGAAGAGGCGCACCCCTTCGTTCTGCACCACCAGAGACTCGGCGTGCATGAAGGGCATGTAGAAGAACATGGCCCGGTGCGGATCGACGTCCGCGTCATGCCCGGCGCCCACGGCTTCCTGGGCCAGAACCAGAGCCATCTTGTCCTGCCTGTAGGCTATCGGGGAGTTGCGGTGAAGCTGGCGGGAGAGCTGGTCCAGAACCAGTATTTCGGCAAGGCGCCCTTCAGTGCTTTCTCGCCAGGACCAGGCCTCGCCCCGAGCAACCTTTTCATGCAGCTGGCCAAAGCGATCGGCGACTGCCCGGTCGAAATCCGCTTTGCCGCCGAACCAATCATCCTGGTCATGATCTTCGAACCAGAACTCGAGAACATCACTATGGTCTTGCACGCACCCATCCTTGTCTGTTGCATCATTGTGAACCTAACCCCTTGATGCGACAGATGGTTGCGCACAGGCAAGCAGCTGGGGTCAGTTCGCCACTTCAAGCCGGATGCGATTGCCGAAAGGGTCCTGCGTTTCAAGGTGGTTGCCCATGATCTCAATGGGCGCGCCGGCATGTTCGAGGCGGCGCTGCAGAGCGGCGAGGCTCTCGGCGTCGGGCAGTGCAATGGTGAACCAGCGCAGGCCGGCGGTACCCGCGGGTGGCAGGGTCGCATTGGGTCCCGACCAGATGTTGAAGGCCAGCGTATGGGGCATGTAGTCCAGGCCCACATCGCCCATGCCGAAGGAATGGATCAGCATCAGGCCGGCAAAGCCAAGCACGTCCCGATAGAAGTTCATGGCGATGCCCAGGTCGTTGACATGGAGGTGGACATGGCCGATGCGGGTGCCCGACGGCATGCGGGGGACAAGCAAGGGGTCGGGTCCGAGTTCGCCCAGCAGGCCATCGAGATCGATGGGGTCGCGGCCCGAATGGGGTTTGCCCTCGGCGGTGACGGCATAGGTCTGGCCCTTGTCGGGATCGCCCAGCGAACCGCGCCAGGGCGTTTCGAAGGTGATCTCGATGCCGTTGCCATCGAGATCCCAGAGATAGATGGCCTCGGAGACCAGATGATCGGTTGGCGAAATGCGGACATTGCGCTGGAGGGCGCGCACGGCCATCTGCGCCAGATCGGCACGGGCCGGCACGTGGATGGCGACGTGATAAAGGCCAATGGTGCGCGGCACGACCGGGCTGGTGGCGCCGGTTTCGAGCACGATCAGCACCTTGCCGCCGGCACCCATATGCAGGGCATTGCCGGTTTCCTCGATCAGGTCGAGGCCGACCACATCCTGCCAGATGGCGAGGGCCTTCTGCCGGTCGGTGACGGCGATGTGGACCGGCCCAAGCGTGGTGCTTAGCGGCAGGAGCGGCCTGGAGCGGACATTGGTTTGTACGGATGCGTCGATCATGTCGACCTCCTGAAAGCTGTTTGCTGCAAGATAGGCGCCTGCGGAGGCCGGAGAAAGAGAACAGTGGCGAAGGCATTGTTCGCTGATCCGCGCCAATGCCGGGGCTTGCTGCGGCTCTGGGTGCAGCTCTTGGCGCAGGCACAGCCCCGTGGTTTAAAGCCGGATCACTCATTTCCAAGCAAGACCATGGCGGCACTCCAGACCAGCTTTTTCGACCGGCCAGTGCTGGAGGTGGCGCGCGGGCTGATCGGGGCGACGCTGCTGTTCGAGGGGGTTGGCGGGCAGATTGTCGAGGTGGAGGCCTATGACGAGACCGATCCGGCCTCGCACAGTTTTGCCGGGCCCACGCCGCGCAACCGGGTGATGTTCGGGCCGCCGGGGCATGCCTATGTCTACAAGATCTATGGCATTCACTTTTGCCTCAATTTCGTCTGCCGGCCGGGGAGCGCCGTACTGATCCGGGCGCTGGAGCCCGTTGAGGGGCTGGAGGCGATGCGGGCAAAGCGGGGCGGCGTTGCGGACAGGAACCTTTGTTCGGGTCCCGGCAAGCTGGCCCAGGCGCTGGGCATTGACTTGCGGCATGACGGGCTGGCGCTGGACCGGCAGCCTTTTGTGGTGCAGGCGGCAGATGAGGCGCACGATATCGGCATCGGGCCGCGCATCGGCATCACCAAGGGGGCGGATACGCCCTGGCGTTTCGTCAAGCGCAATTCGCCCTTTCTCAGCAAGCCGCTCAAGCCCACGCAGCCCGATTTGTGATCGGCCTGGCGGCAACCGCATACCTGCGCCCCCGTTGAAGGGACAGGCCGGCGCGCGTCAACCGGACGTGGTGGTATAGGGCTTTGGTGCGGTTTTTCCGGTTTCCCGCATCAGTCACTCAACCTGACCCAGGCCTTTGTCCCATCCGCGCCGTCCATGGAATACCAACGCAGGAGGCGAGAATGCCCCAAGGTGACAAGAGCGCTTACACCGACAAGCAGAAGCGCAAGGCCGAACATATCGAGGAAGGCTACGAGGAGCGCGGGGTTTCCCACGAGGAAGCCGAGCGGCGGGCTTGGGCCACCGTCAACAAGGATGATGGCGGCGGCAATAAATCGGGCTCCGGACGCGGCACGCATACCGACAATCCGGCCGCCCACAAGGGCGGCAAGAAAGGCGGCGAGGCTTCGGCCAGTCGCCCCGCCTCAGAGCGTTCTGCCTCGGCCAAAAAGGCCGCGGAGACCCGCAAGAAGAACGAAGAGCGCACGCATCACTAGGAGACCCGCCATGTCAGGTTCGGCCGCCGAACAGATCAATCCGCCGCAGACCCAGGACCATCAGCCGGGACGGGAAAGCGAGATGCATCCCAAGCCCGACTATATGCCGAAATTCCCCGGCAATGGCCGGCTCAAGGACAAGGTCGCCATCATTACCGGCGGGGACAGCGGCATCGGCCGGGCCTGTGCGGTGCTGTTCGCCCGCGAGGGCGCGCAGGTGGCGCTGGTTTATCTCGAGGAAACCGAGGATGCGACCATCACCGCAGAGGCGGTAAAAGGCGAGGGCAAGGAAGCGCTGCTGCTGCGCGGCGATGTGAGCGAGAAGGCCTTTTGCGAGACGGTCGTGGGGCAGGTGGTCGAGCAATTCGGGACTATCGACGTGCTGGTCAATAATGCTGCCGAGCAGCATATGCAGACCGATCTCGAGGACATTTCCGAAGAGCAGTTGCGCCGCACCTTCGAGACCAATTTCTTCGGCTACATGTTTCTGACGCAGGCGACGCTGCCCTATCTCAAGAAGGGCTCGTCCATCGTCAACACGACCTCGATCACCGCTTATCGCGGCTCGCCCAGCCTGATGGACTATTCGGCGACAAAGGGCGCCATCGTCGCCTTCACCCGCTCGCTGTCGGAGAGCTTGGCCAGCAAGGGCATTCGCGTCAATGGCGTGGCACCCGGCCCGATCTGGACGCCGCTCATCCCGGCCAGCTTTCCCGCCGACAAGGTGGCGGCGTTTGGAGCCAGCCAGCCTCTGGGTCGACCGGGGCAGCCCAATGAGGTGGCAACCAGCCATCTGTTCCTCGCCTCAGACGAGAGCTCGTACATGACCGGCCAGGTGCTGCACCCCAATGGTGGGGAGATCATCGGGGGTTAAACCCGGCGCGCCGGTTGCCTCCCGAATCCGCCCATGATTCAAAAGGGCTGTGGAAGCCCTTGAGTCGCTCGACCTGTTCTCGCCCCATCGCCACGAGCGGCCGACGCCGCTCGCGGTTCTGCGCGACATTTTTGGGCACAAGGCGTTTCGCGGGCAGCAGGCCGATGTCATCGAGCATGTCGCCGAGGGCGGCGACGCGGTCGTGCTGTTCCCGACCGGTGCGGGCAAATCCATGTGCTACCAGATCCCGGCCATCTGCCGGGATGGTGTGGGCATTGTGATCTCGCCATTGATCGCGTTGATGCGCGACCAGGTCGAGGCGCTAAGACAAGCGGGCGTGGCGGCGGCGGCGCTCAACTCCTCGCTGACCCAGGAAGAGGCGAGCGAGGTGCGCCGGCAATTGCGGCGGGGCGAGCTGGACCTGCTCTATGTGGCGCCCGAGCGCGTGGCGACGCCGGGCTTTGCCAATATGCTGGCCGATACGCGCATTGCCCTGTTTGCCATCGACGAAGCCCATTGCGTGAGCCAATGGGGGCATGACTTCCGGCCGGAATATCGCGAACTGATCCATTTGGTGGAGCTGTTTCCCGGCGTGCCGCGCATTGCGCTGACCGCCACGGCGGACCCGACGACGCGCGAAGACATTATCGAGCGGCTGGGGCTGGAACAGGCCGAGGTGTTCACCACCAGTTTCGACCGGCCCAATATTTCCTATTCCATTGTCGAGCGGGAAAAGCCGCGCGAGCAGTTGCTGGAGTTCCTGTCCGGGCACAAGGGTTCGAGCGGCATTGTCTATTGCCTCTCCCGAGCCAAGGTGGAGGACATTGCCGACTGGCTGAGCAATAAGGGCATCCGCGCCCTGCCCTATCATGCCGGAATGAGCGCCGAACTGCGCTCGGCCAATCAGGACGCCTTCCTCAAGGAAGAAGGGTTGTGCCTGGTGGCGACGGTCGCCTTCGGCATGGGCATCGACAAGCCCGATGTGCGCTATGTGGCGCATATGGATTTGCCTGCTTCGATCGAGGCCTATTACCAGGAGACCGGACGCGCCGGGCGCGACGGACAGCCCGCCGATGCCTGGATGAGCTATGGCATGGCCGATGTGGTGCAGCGGCGCCGCATGATTGACGAGGGCAATGCGCCTGATGAGGTGAAGCGTGTCGAGCATGGCAAGCTCAATGCGCTGCTCGGGGTATGCGAGACGGCCTCGTGCCGGCGGCAGGCGATCCTGGCGCATTTCGGCGAAACTTATCCGCAGCCTTGCGGCAATTGCGACACCTGCCGTTCGCCGGTGGAGAGCTGGGATGGCACGGAAGCCGCCATCAAGGCCATGGCCGCGATCTATCGCACTGGCATGCGCTTTGGCGCGGCCCATATCATCGATGTGCTGATGGGCAAGGAGACCGAAAAGGTCACCCGTTTTGGACACCAGCACCAGAAGGTGTTCGGCCAGGGCAAGGAACTGGACCCGCGTGCCTGGCAATCGGTGGTGCGGCAATTGACGGCCATGGGGCTGATCGTGGTCGACCACGCCAATCACGGCGCGCTGACGCTGAGCGAAGCGGCGCACGGCGTATTCAAGCGCGAACGCAATGTGACGCTGCGCAAGGACCGGCCGAAGAAATCGGTCGAGGTGCGCCGCTCGCTGGCGCGGTCGGTGGACGTACCCGAACATGCCAAGCCGCTTTTCGAGGCGCTGCGCGAGGAGCGGCTGCGGCTGGCCAAGGCGCAGGGCGTGCCGCCCTATGTGATTTTCCACGATGCGACGCTCAAAGCCATGGCGCTGGCTCAGCCCACCCATCCGCATGACATGCTGAACCTGCCTGGCGTGGGGCAAGGCAAGCTGGATCGGTATGGGGATGCGTTTCTGGCGGTGGTGCGGCAGATGGTTTCCTAGCCGTGTTGGCCATCCCCTCACCCGTCTCGCCCTTCGGGCGATCCACCCTCTCCCCAATGGGGAGAGGAATAGTAGCCAGACGCAATACTGTTCTTCTCCCCATCGGGGAGAAGGTGGCCCGCAGGGCCGGATGAGGGGGATGCTTTGACGGACTCCGCCCCGACCAAACACCCCCGCCTCGCCGTCATCGACATCGCCCGCGGCGTCGCCATTGTGGCGATGGTGTTCTACCATTTGTGCTGGGATCTGGCGTTCTACCGCTTCATTCCCGTCGATGTCGGGTTCGATCCCGGCTGGGTGGCCTTTGCACGGACGATCCTTTTTGCCTTCATGTTCCTGGTCGGCGTCGGCCTGGTGCTGGGGCATGGGGAGGGTGTGCGCTGGCGCAGCTTCTGGCGGCGCTGGCTGTTCGTGGTGGGTGGCGCGGGGCTGATCAGCCTCGGGACCTGGTTCGCCTTCCCCGACAGCTTTGTCTATTTCGGGGTGCTGCATGCCATTGCGCTGACGAGCCTCATTGCACTGCCCTTTCTGTTCACGCCGCTCTGGCTGACAGGCGCCGTCGCAGCGCTGGTCATCGGGTTGCATTTCGGCTTTGCCGACCCGCTCTACAACCAGAAGATGTTTTCCTGGGTCGGGTTCTGGGTGGTGCCGCCGCCGACCAATGATTTGGTGCCGCTGTTCCCCTGGTTCGGCGTGGTCCTGTTGGGCGTTCTGGCTATGCGGCTGGTGCGGGGTAGCGCTGTTGAGCAGTGGATGGCCGCCCTCCAGCCGCGCAATGTTGTGGCGCGCGGGCTCGGCTGGATGGGGCGGTGGAGCCTTGTCATCTATCTGGTGCACCAGCCGCTGCTGCTGGCGATGATTATGCCGCTGTCCATGGCGATGGGGACGCAGGAGGCGAGCCGCGACATGGATTTTCTCAATTCCTGCCAGATGAGCTGCGAGGAAAGCGGCACGACCGCAGCGCTCTGCGCCATCTATTGCCAATGCGGGCTGGAAGGGGTGAAGCGGGATGATCTGTGGGAGCCGGTGTTCAGCGGGCTGGTGTCTGCAGAGGACCAGGCCAAGCTCGATGCAAACAACCGGCAATGTTCGGTGCTGATCTATCCGGAGCTGGGGGCGGAGTAGTCCCGCCTTGTTGTGCCCATGCCATCCCACATCGTCACCGCCGGGCCTGACCCAGTGGTCCATACAGCATCGTACCGGCCAGGGATCACCCCACCCTCATTCCCTCCCCATCAAGGGGAGGGAGGCGCAGGGGAAGACACTGCTGTTCATCGTCTCCCTCCCCCTTGTGGGGAGGGATCAAGGGTGGGGGCCGGCCTCAGGTGCTCGCCTCTCGCGCATTCACCCCGGCCACCAGCTCGTCGGGGATGTCGTCGAAGCTGGCATAGTTCATGTTGTAGAGCTTGGAATAGAGCCCGCCCAGTTCCATGAGCTGGTCGTGATTGCCCTCTTCGATCTTCTCACCATTCTGCAACACGATGATGCGATCGGCACCGCGAATGGTGGCGAGGCGATGGGCGATGACCATGCCGGTGCGACCCTTGAGAAGGATTTCCAGCGCCTTCTGGATCTGCCGCTCGGTATAGCTATCGATATTGGCGGTGGCTTCGTCGAGGACGAGGATCTTGGCATCGGCCACCAGGGCGCGTGCGAAGCTCAATAGCTGGCGCTGGCCGAGCGACAGATTGGAGCCGCGCTGCTCGAGCATGGTGTCATAGCCATCCGCGAAGCGATCGATGAACTCATGCGCACCCACCGCCCTTGCCGCCGCGATGACATCCTCGCGCGTGGCGTCGGTCTTGTTGTATCGGATGTTTTCGAAAATGGTGCCGGTGAACAAGAACGGCTCCTGGAGCACCATGGCGACCTGCTCGCCCAGGCTCTCCTGGGTGACATCGCGCACATCATGGCCGCCGACGATGACGGCACCGTCCTGCACCTCATAGAAGCGGTGGACCAAGGCCATGGCCGATGTCTTGCCCGAACCGGTGGGGCCAACCAGGGCAACGGTTTCGCCCGGATTGACCTTGAAGGACACGTTCTTCAGCACCGGGCGCCTGGGATCATAGCCAAAGACCACGTTGCGGAACTCAACCGAGCCGTCCATGTCGCCAGTCAGGGTGACGGCGTCGGGCTTGTCCTCGATGACCGTGGGCAGGTCGAGCACTTCGGTGATGCGGCGGCCCGAGGTCATGGCGCGCTGCATGATGGAATATTGCATGGTGAGCGACCGGATCGGGTCGAAAAAGCGCTGCACGTAAAAGAGGAAGGCCACGACCACGCCGACCTGCAGCGCGCCATTGAGCACCATGGCCCCGCCGACGACCACGACCGTGGCCATGGAGATGCCGGTCAGCGTATCGACGATGGGCACCATGACCTGGGCGAATTTGGAACCGGTCAGCTGGTTGCGCAGATTATGATAGGCCTTGTCGTCATAAAGGTCGAAATTGACCTTCTGGCGATCCAGGTTCTGCACCGTGCGCACGCCATTGATGCCCTCGGCCATGGCCCCGGCGGTCAATGAATTGGTTTCATGCGCGGCCCAGAAGGCCCGCTTGGCCGGCGGCAACCAGAAGATGCGGATGATGAACAGCACCGGCATGGTGATCAGGGTCATCAGGCCCAGCCAGGGGTCGAGACTCAAGAGCACGATGATGATGCCGAAGAGCAGGACGATGTCGCCAACGGAAATGACCGAGGTCTCGAGAAATTCCTGCATGGAATTGACGTCGCCCTGCAGCCGGCTCATCAGCCGGCCAACCTCGGTCTTGTCCATGTAGCTCAAGGAAACGCGCTGGAGCTGGGCGAACATGGCGCGGCGCATGTCGAACAGCACGTTTTCGGCAACCTGACCGACCTGAGTTTCCTGCACCCAGGAGGCGCCGAAATTGAACAGTACCGCGACAGCGAAGGTGCCGACGGCCCAGAGCAGATTATTGGGGTCGCCGCCCGCCACCAGCGAATTGTCGATGGCATTGCCGATGATGAGCGGGATGGCCAATTGCGTTGCGGTGAAGGTCAGGACGGCCAGCACCGCAAGGTAAATCTTGAGCCGATAGGGGCGCACATAGGCCCAGATGCGCCGCACCGTGCGCGGATCATAGGCCTTGCCGAAGACTTCTTCTTCGATGCGATGGCTGCCCACGGTGGCGCGGGGCGGGCGCTGGCCGGGGGCGGTGGCCATTTCGCGTTCGTCGTCCTCGATCACCCTCATTGTGCGGCCTCCGAAATATCAGCTGGTCGCGTCTGCAAATCATAAAGCGCGCGGTAGCGGCCGCCCTGTGCGAGCAGTTCCTCATGAGTGCCGCGCTCGATGATCCGGCCATCGTCCATGAACAGGATCAGGTCGGCATGCATGAGCGAGGACAGGCGATGGGCGATGATCATGGTCACCCGGTCGCTGGCGAAGCGGCGAATGGCCGAGCGGATGCGATGCTCGGTACCGGCGTCGATGGCGGCGGTCGAATCATCGAAAACCATGACGGCGGGCTTGAGCACAAGGGACCGCGCGATGGAGAGGCGCTGGCGCTGGCCGCCAGAGAGCGAGACGCCGCGTTCCCCCACGACGGTGTCGTAATCGGCGGGCAGGCCCATGATGTAGTTGTGCAATTGCGCGCTTTCGGCAGCACGCTCGATCTTGCGTTCCTTGGCCCAGGGATCGCCATAGGCGATGTTGTTTTCAATGGTGGTGGTAAAGAGGAACGTATCCTGCTGCACCACGGCGACCGAGCGGCGCAGGCTTTCAAGGGTGACGTCGCGCACGTCCTGGCCGTCGAGCGTGATACGGCCGGAGGTGACGTCGTAAAAACGCGGAATGAGGTGGGCGAGCGTGGATTTGCCACTGCCCGGCGCGCCGACGATGCCGATGGTCTGGCCGGCTTTGGCCTCGAAGGTGATGCCGTTGAGGGTGGGGACCGAGGCGCCTGGATAGGTAAAGTGTACATCCTCGAAGCGCAGGACGCCGTTCGTGATCTCAAGCGGGGTGGCTTGGGGCCTGTCCTCGATTTCGACCGGGGCATCGAGGAAGGCATAGAAGCGTTCGCCGCAGGTGGAGGCGCGGGCATAGGAATTGACCATGAGGCCAAGCTGGCGCACCGGCATCTGCAATATGGTCATGAAGGTGAGAAAGCTGGCGAGCGTGCCGACACTCATTTCATCGGCAATGACCTTGTTGCCGCCGACCCAGAGGACGAGGCCCATGGCGACGAAGAAGGAAAAGGTCATCATCGAGGTGTTCTTGACCCGCACCTTGACGCGGCGATGCGCCAGCTCCAGCGCGTCTCTGGAGGCAGTGTCGAACTTTTCGAGCTCGTGCTTCTGGCCAGAAAAGGCGCGGACGACGCGGATGCCGCCGAGATTTTCTTCCATGACGCGGGTCAGGACCGAAAGCTTTTGCTGCAGGATCAGCCATGTGGCGCGCAGGGTGAGCTGGGCCACCGAGGAGCGCCAGGCGACAAAGGGCACGAAGCTGAGCGCCAGAAGACCCAGGACCAGATCGGTCGAAATCAGCATCCAGGCGCCCACGCCGATCAAGACGGCCAGCAGGATGGTGCGGACAAGGCCGGTCGAAAAGAACATACGCAAGCCATCAAGGTCGAGCAGGCCGATGGTGATCAGGTCTCCGGAATGGACGCGGTCATGATAGGAATAAGAGAGGCGCTGGACCTTGTCGTAGAAGGCCAGGCGCAGCTCGTAGCCGACATGGTGGCCGACGCTTTCGGAAAAATAGTTCTGCACCAGGGTGAACAGGCCCCGCGCCACCGAGGCAGCGAGCAAGGTCAATGCCGTCCAGACCAATGCCTCCTGAGTGCCGGCACCAGCGACACTGAGGACATTCTGCGCCTGATCGATGGCCTGGCCCAGCAGCCTTGGAATCGTCAGTTGCAGCGTGGCAGCAATGATGGTGGCGCCAACCGCCAGGCTCGCCTGAAACGGGTGGCGGAGGGAAAACAGGGTAATGCGCGTCAATGGCGCCATGCCCTTGCCGGCATGGGCTGCTGCAACATGGTCCCGAGCATCGCCGCGCGAACGCTCGCGGCCAGCCTTGAGGGTAATCAAGGAAGTATCCAGACGTCAGTTAGGTGGGACCCGAAAGGGAAAGGCGGGAGGTCCGTCGACCGGCAATCGGGCAAATCAATAAACTCGCCCGACCATAAAAGGCGTATTGCGCCTGCCATTCAAGATGCAATTTGCGCAAAAAATGCAACGATGCAGCGAATGTGACATCGGCATGACCCCTTGCCCAGTCCGGGCTGGCGGACCGGGTGCGGCCTGGTGCAAGAGGCAGACAAAGGACACATGCCCATGACACCCCTGATCTCGGCCCTTGTGGTCGGCGTGGTTTTTCTGACGTCCGCCATCTCGGGCATATTTGGCATGGCCGGCGGCATGCTGTTGCTGGCGGGACTCCTCACTGTGCTGCCAGTGGCGACGGCCATTGCGCTGCAGGGGGCCATCCAGATTGTGGCCAATGGATCGCGGGCATGGTTCTCGCGTGATTTCATCGACTGGCGCATCATAGCCACGATGGTGGTGGGGATTTTTCTGGCCGCGCTGCTGCTGTTCATGCTGCGCTACCAGCCGGACCTGGCAACGGTCTGTATCGCTGTGGGGCTGATGCCTATTCTGGTGTGGCTGCCCAGGCGCTGGCTACAACTGGATGCCAGCCGTCCTGTACATGGATTTTTCTGCGGCTTTATCAGTGGCGGGCTGAACCTGGCGGTTGGTGTTGCAGGCCCCAGCATCGATATTTTCTTCATCCGGACGCAGATGGACCGGCGCAAGATTATCGCCACCAAGGCCTGCATGCAGGTGATCTCGCATGGGGCGAAGGTTGTCTTCTATGGCGCAACCACAGCCGCCATGGCGACGGGCGACTGGGTGCTGGTGGCCATTGCCGCGCCCTTTGCCATCGCCGGAACCCATCTGGGCTATCGCATCCTGCAGCGGCTTTCCGATGCCGGGTTCCGGCAATGGACGCGCTGGATCGTCACTATGCTGGGCATATTCTATCTGACGCGCGGCATTTTGTTGCTCGCAAGCCCTTAATCGCTATGGTGCCTGCGGGAGACGACATGGCACCATTCGATAGCGTAACCGCGCGCCTGATATTGCTCTTGGCCGAGACTGGCTCAATCGGCCGCGCGGCGGAACGCGAAGGCATCGCATCTTCGGCGGTCAGCCGTCGCGTTTCGGACCTGGAAGGCCGGCTCGGCGTGGTGCTGTTCGACCGATCCGCTCACGGCGTCAAACTGACCAAGGCGGGCGAGGCCTATGCCGGAGGCTGCCGCACGGTCCTGCGCTCCATTGCCGATCTCGACGCGATCATGGACGATTTCAGTTCCGGGCATCGCGGCAGTCTCAGGCTGGCCTGCACCAGTTCGGCGCTGACCGGGCGGTTGCCCGAGCTATTGGCCAAGTTCGCCGCCAAATATCCCGGCATCGAGATTGCCATTGCCGAAATGGGCGCCGCAAAGGCGCTGCTCTCGCTCGATGAGGGTCAGGCCGATATCGCGATTGTCTCAGACAATTACGATTTCTCGCGCTTCGAGATACGACCCTTCGAAGATGAACGCGTCTGGGTGCTGGTGCCCCCCGAGCATGAACTTGCCGCGAAAATCGAACCGCGCAAGGCGGTGAGATTCGACGCGGTCATTGCCCATGCCATTGTCGGCATCCACCATGCCGGATCGCTCGACCGACTGCTCAGCGAAGCCGCAGAAAAGCTGGGGCACCCGCTGACCGAGGCCTTGCGGGTGGAAAGTTTTCCAGCGCTGGTGCGCATGGTGGAAGCCGGGTTCGGCATCGGTTTTTTGCGCTCAACCAGCCTACACCTGCTTGCCGGGACCGATCTGGTCTGCGCGCCACTGGCTGAGCCCTGGGCCATGCGCAAATTGCTGGTCGCGCGCCGCAAGTCGAGCCCGCTCTCGGCGGCCATGAAGAGCTTTGTCGCCTTGGCTGGCGAAACATACCTCCCTTCCGCATAATGATTATCTGATAAAAGTTATCAGGTTTGTTTTGACACCCCGATGACTCGGCGATAGTAAAGCTGACCAGCGTAATCATGTTTGCGCTGTGCTTTGTTCATTGCCAATCGGAAGTATCGAGATGACCTTCAGCCGTGCCGCCACCGCGCTTTTTGCCGGTTTCGTTGCCCTTGCCACCCCCGTGGTGGCGCAGGAGATCACCGTCGCCCACGCCCAGGGCGAAACCACCCTGCCCGGTATTCCCGAAAAAGTGGTCAGCTTCGACTTCGCCGCGATCGAAACCCTTGAGGCTATCGGCGTGGATGTTGCTGGCCTGCCCGGCTCCAACCTGCCCGCGCATCTGGAAAAGTATGCCAGCGATGACTACGCCAAGGTCGGCTCGCTATTCGAGCCCGATTACGAGGCGCTGGCCGCGCTCGAGCCCGATCTGATCATCGTGGCGGGCCGGTCCTCGGGCGCTTATGCAGAACTGGCCAAGATCGCGCCGACGGTCGACCTTTCCAATGACTGGGCCGACTTCTACGGCTCGATCAAGGCCAATGCCGAAATCGTGGGCCAGCTGTTCGACAAGGAAGCCGAAATCGACGACCTGATCGCCGAGACCGACGCCAAGGTGGAGGCCGCCAAGGCAGCGGCTGCCGATGCGGGCAAGGGGCTGATCGTCTTGACCAGCGGCGCCGAGGTTTCGGCCTATGGCCCGGGTTCGCGCTTCGGTTTCATCCACGACACGCTGGGTGTGACCCCTGTGATCGAAGACGTCGAAGCGGCGACCCATGGTGATGCGATTTCGTTCGAGTTCATCCTCGAAACCAATCCCGACATTCTGTTCGTGATCGACCGCGATGCCGCCACAGGTGAGGGCGCCGCCGCCGCCATCCTCGACAACGAATTGGTGGCCGAAACCACGGCCTGGAAGAATGACGCTGTTGTCTATATCGACCCGGTGCGGGCCTATATCGTCAATGGTGGCCTCATCTCCTTCGGCATCATGGCCGATCAGGTGACTGAAGCGCTGAGCCAATAAGCGACCATGCTCATTTCGCCCTCGCCCGGTCCGGGCGGGGGCTTTTTGCTGTTCAGGCATTTCGGCCCCATGCCCAAGCTCATTCTAGGCGCTCTCGCCATTCTGGTTCTGGCACTCATCAGCCTCTTCATCGGGGTGAGCGATGTGACGCCGATGAGCCTGTTTTCCTCTTCGCCAGACGATCGGCCCATGCAGGTGCTGCTGATCAGCCGCGTGCCGCGCACGCTGGCGCTGATCCTGTCCGGGTCTGCCCTGGCCGTCGTGGGCCTGTTGATGCAGATGCTGGCGCGCAATCGCTTTGTCGAGCCGGGCACGGCCGGCACGGTGGAAAGCGCCGTTTTCGGCATTCTTGTCATCACCATTTTCTGGCCCGGCAGCCCGCTGATCGCCAAGATGCTGGCGGCGACCGTGACCGCGCTGATGGGTACGGCGCTGTTCATGCAGATCCTGAGGCGTATTCCCTTGCGCTCGACGCTGATGGTGCCGCTGGTGGGGATCATGCTGGGTGGGGTCATATCCTCCATCACCGCTTTCTTTGCGTATCGCTATGATCTGCTGCAGACACTAGGCACCTGGACGCTGGGTGATTTTTCCGGCGTGCTCAGGGGGCGCTATGAGCTGCTCTGGGTGAGTGCCGGGCTGGTCGGCCTTGCCTGGCTTGCCGCCGACCGCTTTACCGTGGCGGGGCTCGGGCAGGATTTCACCACCAATCTGGGGCTCAACTATCGCCGCGTGCTGACGCTGGGGCTGACCATTGTTTCCATGGTGACCGCCGTGGTCGTGGTGTCGGTGGGCTCGATCCCGTTTCTCGGGCTGATCGTGCCCAATCTTGTTTCCATGGCGGTGGGCGACAATGCGCGGCGGGCCATTCCATGGATCGTGCTGATGGGCGCCGGCTTCGTGCTCGTCTGTGACATTGTCGGTCGGGTGATCCGCTTCCCCTATGAAATCCCGATCGGCACTGTGTTCGGGGTGATCGGCTCGATGCTGTTCCTCTACCTGCTGCTCAGAAGGCGTCCTGCCAATGGCTGATATCCGCGCCCAGTCCATACCGGCAATTTCACCGCGTCAGGTCCTCATCATTCTGGCCGCTCTTGCCGTCGTTTCCATCATCGCCTTCATGGTGATCGGCGCCAAGGGAAGCTGGAGCTTCATCCTGCCGTTTCGCGGCACCAAGGTGTGGTCGATGGCGATGATCGGTACGGCCATTGCCATTGCCACGGTGCTGTTCCAGACCATTACCGCCAACCGTATCCTCACCCCCTCGATCATGGGGTTCGACGCACTGTTTGCGCTGGTGCGGACGGTGCAGGTGTTTTTCCTGGGCGGGCTGAGCTATGCCATGCTGCCCGACCAATTGCAGTTCACCTATGAAACCGCCGTGATGGTGGGGCTCTCCACCCTGCTGTTCCGCTGGTTGTTCGGCCGCGCTGCGCGCGATCTCTATCTGCTGGTGCTGGTGGGCATTGTGTTCGGCGTCTTGTTCCGCTCGCTGGGCGGGCTGATGCAGCGGCTGATCAATCCCAATGATTTCGCGGTGCTGCAGGACAGCCTGTTTGCCAGTTTCAACACCACCGACCAGACCCTGCTCGGGATCAGCACGCTGGCCATTGCCGGGGTGTGCATCTGGGTGTGGCGGCTGCTGCCGGCGCTGGATGTGCTCAATCTGGGGCGGGATACCGCCATCAATCTGGGCATCAACTATAACCGCACCGTCGCGCAGGTGCTGGTGATCGTGGCTATTCTGGTGTCGGTGTCGACGGCACTGGTGGGGCCGGTGACGTTCTTTGGCCTGCTGGTGGCGAACCTCAGCTATCTGGTGATCCGCAGCCACAAGCACATCCTGATCCTGCCCGCTTCCGTCCTGATATCCATCATCACATTGGTGGGCGGGCAGGTCGTGCTGGAACGGGTGTTCGGCTATGACACGGCGCTGGCCATCATCATCGAATTTGTCGGCGGCGTGGTGTTCATCGCCATGCTCTTGAGGGGAGGCCGAACATGATCCGCACGCAATCAGTATCGCGCGCCTATGGCGACACGCTGGTCGTCGACAATGTGACACTCGACATTCCGGCACGCGGCGTCACCTCGATCATCGGGCCCAATGGGGCGGGCAAATCCACCCTGCTCTCCATGGTCAGCCGGTTGCTCGACATGAGTGCGGGCACGGTGACAGTGGACGGCATGGACGTGACCAAGACGCCCAGCGACGTGCTGGCGCGGCGGCTGTCGATCCTGAGGCAGGACAACCATATCTCGGCCCGTATCACGGTGCGCGACCTGATCGGGTTTGGCCGCTATCCGCATTCCAAGGGGCGACTGACGGTCGAGGACAAGAGCCATATCGAAAGGGCGATCGACTATCTCGAGCTGGGCGACCTCTCGCACCGGTTTCTCGATGAGCTTTCTGGCGGGCAGCGGCAGCGGGCCTTTGTTGCCATGGTGCTGGCGCAGGACACCGACTATGTGCTCCTGGACGAGCCGCTCAACAATCTCGACATGAAGCATGCCATGGGCATGATGAAGCTGATGCGGCAGGCCGCGTCCGAGCTGGGCAAGACGGTCGTATTGGTGCTGCACGACATCAATTTCGCGTCCTGGTACTCGGACTATATCGTGGCCATGAAGCACGGAAAGGTGGCTGCGCAGGGCTCGGGCCCGGCGATGATCCGGCCCGAAGTGCTATCCGATATCTACGAGATGGACATCAAGGTGCACGAAATCGGCGGGCAGTTGATTTCGGTCTATTACGGCTAACCGGCGGCCATGTCCGGATAGGTGACGACACAGCCGCGACCCTTGGCCTTGGCGGCGTAGCAGGCCGCGTCGGCCTCGCCCATGAAACCCAGAGGCGAGGCCGGTTGAGCGCCGATAACCGTAACCCCGGCGCTGGCCCCGATGGCATAGTCCCGTCCGGCCCAGGTGAAGGCCAGAGCGCCAAGTGCACGCACGATCTTTTCGGCGACTGCCCGGCCGTGGGCGATGGGGCAGTCCTCAAGAATGATGGCGAACTCGTCACCACCAATACGGGCGGCCATGTCATGACTGCGGCAAGCGCCCCTGATGGTCTGAGCGACCTGCTTGAGCAGGGCATCGCCAGCAGCGTGGCCAGCCGTGTCATTGACCGGCTTAAAGCGATCCAGATCGAGATAGACGAGGCTATGTTCGCGCGCCGTGTTGCGGGCACCGGCGATCGCTGCTGACAGAGCCGTTTCGAAGGCGGCGCGATTGGGCAGGCCGGTCAGGCCGTCATGCGCGGCGGAATGCGCCAGCTGCCGCTGCAGCGCCCGGCTCTGGGTCACATCCTGGAATACCAGAACGGCGCCGGTCAGCGCTCCGTCGGTGGCAAAGACAGGAGAGGCGGTGGCCCTGATATCGCGTTGTGGACCGTCCAGCGCGCAGAGCACGCTATCGTCATCAATGCGGATCTGGGTGGCTCTGGCCAGGCAATCACGCACCGGGCAGGCCGATAGGTCATCCTGCCGGTCGCTGCGCAGGTGGAAAACCTCGGCGACCTTCTGCCCAACAGCCTTGGCGGCGGGGCAGCCGGTCAACTTTTCGGCCGCCGGGTTCATGAAGATGATGCGGCCGTCCAGATCGGTAGAAATCATGCCATCGGCCACGGCCTCGAGGGTGATCCGCAGCCGTTCCTTTTCTGCGGCCAGTTCCTGTTCCATAAGCTTGAGGCGGGTGATATCGGTATCGGTGCCGATGGTCCGAACGGGATTGCCGTCCGCGTCCCATTCCACCGGCTTGCCGCGGCTGAGGATCCAGACATAGCGGCCGTCACGGGTCAGTTCGCGATACTCGAGCGCATCGAAGTCGCTGTCGCCCTTATCCTGCCTGTCAACATTGTCGATAATCTGGGGGCGGTCGTCGGGGTGGACGCGCGCGAGCCACTTTGCCTGATCCCCATCCACCTCCTCATCAGGCGGGATGCCGCGCATGACGCGCCACATGCGCGAATAAAACATGGTGTCGTTGCGGATATCGTGGTCCCATACGCCCTGGCGGGCACTTTCCAGCGCGAAATTCCAGCGGCTTTCCGAGGCAGCCAGAGCTGCTTCAGCGCGCTTCTGCAGTTCTATGGAATTCATCTGCACCAGCACCAGGGCCGGCGTATCGCCATCGGCGGGCAGCATGGTTGCGCCGACCATCACCCAGACGGGGTAACCGTCGACATGACGCAATTGATATTCGCCCCGACTGACCGGCACCTCGCCACGCAGCAGCCGTTCGAAATGCAGTCGCGCCGTCACGCCGGCCTCTGCCGAGACCAGGTCGGCGAAGTGAAAGACATGACCGGGCTCGGGCTGGTGACCGAGGAGATCGGTGAAGGCCGGGTTGGCGTAGACCACCATGCCTTGCGGAGTCGTCACCAGCATGCCCAGGGGCGCGGCATCGAGCAGGCGCATGAAAGTGCGCGCCGAATGCAGAGCATCGGCGGCAAAGACGTCTCCGGACTTTGCGCGTGGCGTTACCATGCTGTCATAATCGGCCCGAGAGCCTTAACAACTGGCTTCGCGGCGATCACATTTGCGCTGGAAGCGATCCTAAGGCAGGCGGGAGAGGATGAAGTCCCTCTCCACGGCAAGGCCTGCCCACTCGCCCGGATGTTCGGCATCAAAGATCAGGGTGTAGGGACCGGCGTAGCCGGCCTCCTCGGCCACCTGCACGCAGAGCCCGTAATCGGCCTCATCCATCAGGCCATCGCTGAACCCGGCCTTGGCGTGGCAAAGTTCGGCGCGTGGGAAGATTGATTTGAGCCCCTCATATTTGTCCGCGCCGGTCCAGTTGCCGAAATCGGCCAGAAGCCCGACCTGGCCCTCCAGGCGATCAAGCAGTTCGTGTACCGCCTGGGGCGTTGAGAGCAGGTCAAACCAGTTTTCGGTAAAGAGCCGCAGGGGCGAACCGGCATTGGCTGCGAGCAATTCCTTGAAGCCTGCGACCGAGCGGGCCATGGTTTCGGGCGTCGAAGACTGCTTGCCTGCGATAATGCGGGCATTTTCCGCGCCCAGCATATTGGCGACATCGACCCAGCCCGCGATCCAACGCGTGTCGCGCGCGCCATGGACGGGATCGGTCATGTCGCCGGCATCGATCAGCAGGGTCTGCAGGTTCACCCCCGACACTCTGAGCTGATCGCGCAATTCGCCCAGATAGACCGGGTCGCGGCTGCGCAGATGAAAGGAGACGATTTCGAGCCGATGATAGCCGTGATTGGCCAGCACCGATGGCAGGCCCAGCAGCGATTCCTCACCCTCGCCATAGGTTTCCTGCATCTCGCCGACCGCGTCGGTGTTCAGATCATGCGGGAAGGTCGTGCCCAGCAAGCGGTGCAGCGACCATGTGGATACGGCAATGCGATGGGTCGGGTCGGCCAACAGGAGTCTCCTCTTTTTGGGCTGAGAGTTTCATGGCCGCGAACGCAGTGCAAGGTGAGGCTAGGTCACCCGGCCGCGCGCTGCGACATCCATGGTTTCGACCAGTTCGCCGTTGCGGATCAGATGAACCTGATCGAACAGGTTCGTGACCGGGCAGCAATGATTGGGGATGATGCGGACCAGATCACCAATATTGGGCTTGGTGGCGCAGGCCGAGACATCGAGTGTGCCGTGTTCCTCGCTAAGGCCAGTGATCCTGGCGTCTGGATATTCAACGACATGGCCATGCCCCACCAGGCCCAGCAGATCGCTGGTCAGTGCCTTAGAGCCGGCATCGATGATGGCCCGGTTTTCCGTGGGGCGAGAGACGATGGTTGCCAGAACGGTCAACGCGCAATCCTCGAAAGAGGCGGCGCCGGCGGCGACCTGTGAGCGGTCCATATAGATATAGGTGCCCGGACGGTATTCGGTCGCGGCGAAGGCGGCTTCGTCCATGTGCCAGATATCGGGGGTGCCGCCGGTGGTGATGGCCGGAACCTCGATGTCGGCTTCGAGGAAAATCAGCTTGGCATCAGCCAGCCATTGCGCTGCGACCTGGTACCGGCCGGCGGCCGGATAGGTCATGAGCCCGGCAAAGACGAGGCCTGGCGCGGCAATGATCTGGCGGGCGAGCTCCAGTGCAGCAGCCGGGGTCTGGACGCCGCAGCGGCCCATGCCAGTATCACATTCGACGAACACCCCCAGCGGATGGTCGGGGTCGGTGAAGGTTTCACCCAGGCCCGCGATGCAATCAGCGCTGTCGGCAACCGTGCGAATGGTCACCCGGTCATGCAGGGCCTTGAGCCGTGCGCGCTTGGCGGCGCCGATGATGTTGAACGTCAGCAGGAGGTCGGTCAGACCCGCATCGGCCATGATCTCGGCCTCCCCCAGCTTTTGCACGGTAATGCCGACCGCGCCCAGCTCCACCTGTCTTTTGGCGAAAAAGGGCAGCTTGTGCGTCTTGATGTGGGGCCGCAAGGCAAGGCCAGCCTTGTTGGCGGCATCCTGCGCGCGTTTCAAATTGTCGTCGGCCCGGTCGAGATCGATCAGGACGCAGGGCGTGTCGAGTTCGGTGTAATGGGTCATTGTGGCCTCAGGACCTCGTTGACGAAGCGCAGATTGCCGGAGGTCAAACCGGCGTCGACGGGGATTGTCACGCCAGTGATGCCGGAAGCGGCATCCGAGGCCAGGAACAAGGCGGCGTTGGCGACCTCCCGGGGGGAGACCATGCGACCGAGCGGGTAATGCGGCAAGACCTTGTCGAGCAATTGCGGGTCGGCCTCGAGCCGGTGATCCCAGGCTGGCGTGCGAACCGAGCCGGGTGCCACAACATTGGCCCGCACGCCTTCGCCACCGCGTTCGACCGCAATGGCCCTGGCATAGGCGATCAGGCCAGCCTTGGCGGCCGAATAGGCCGGGTTGCCGAAATGCTGGATGGCATTGACCGAGGAAATGAACACCACGTTGCCGCTGCCGCGTTCGGCCATGGCCTGCGTGACGGGATCGACCAGCGCATAGGCGCCATTGAGGTTGATCGCCATTTCGTCGGCCCAGACATTGTCGTCGAGATGCCCCAGATGTTCAGCGCGGGTAAAGCCGGCATTGGCGATGACCGCGTCCACCACGCCATGGGCCGCGATATCGGCCGCGACGGCCGCGCGGGTGGCCATTGCATCGGCCTGATCGAAGAGAATGCTGCGGGCGAGCGGCAGGCCCTCGAGCATCCCCGCCTCACGATCGGCGCCGACGATGCTTGCGCCCGCCGCGTGGAAGGTTTCGACCAGAGTGCGGCCAATGCCACCCCCGGCGCCGGAGATCAGAACGGTCTTGCCATCGAGACGGAAGGGGGAATTGGTCATTGCTCGTTCATCCTGCACAATCGAACCCCCACCCTTGGTCCCTCCCCACAAGGGGGAGGGAGACGATGAACACCGGCCCTTGATCCTGCGCCTCCCTCCCCTTGATGGGGAGGGAATGAGGGTGGGGTGGGGCCGGGTGCGCCAGCCCTACGGGCCCTTATAGGCCACGCAGTCGATCTCGACCTTGCAGTCGACCATCATATGGCTTTGCACGCAGGCGCGGGCCGGGGGATGTTCACCGAAATAGGATTTGTAAACCGCGTTGAAGCTCCAGAAATCGCGCGGATCGTCGAGCCAGACGCCGCAGCGCACCACGTGCTCGAGCCCGTAACCGGCCTCTTCGAGAATGGCGATGACGTTCTGAATCGTCAGATGGGTCTGTTCGATGATCCCGGTGCCGACAATCTCGCCGTCCTTCATGGCCACCTGGCCCGAAACATAGAGCCAACCGCCGGCCTCGACAGCACGGGCGAAGGGCAGGTTCTGGCCACCGGCTCCGGATTTCTCCGCACCATAGCGTTTGATCGGCATGAGGGTATCCTTTCCGTCCATTTCTGAAATTCAATTTCGTATGTAACAGAAATTATCGGCATAAACCCAGCGATGAAGCGACTGACCGGGCAAAATATGTAAATTTCTTACGTGAATCGCGTTTGGGCTTGGTGTAGCGTGATGTCGGTAATGACTTCGGCATCGACGACCCATCGGACGAGTTCTCTCTTGCGCATTTTCACTGCGGCCCTGGCCACCGAGACCAATACGTTTTCGCCGATCGCGATCGACAAGCGCGCCTTCGAAGCGTCCCTGCATGCCAAGCCGGGGCAGCACCCCCGGACGCCGACGCTGTGCACCGCCCCCATCACAATTGGCCGGGAGGTCTGCACGCGGGAAGGCTGGACGCTGATCGAAGGAACCGCAAGCTGGGCGGACCCGGCGGGCCTGGTGGCGCAGGCGACTTTCGAGGAATTGCGCGACGAGATCATCGGCCAATTGCATGCAGCCATGCCGGTGGATGGCGTGGTGCTGGGCTTGCATGGCGCCATGGTGGCGCAGCGCTATGACGATCCGGAGGGGGATTTGCTGACCCGCATCCGCGCCATTGTGGGGCCGGACGTGCTGGTCTGTGCAGAGCTTGACCCGCATAGCCACCTGACCGCCAAGCGGGCGGCAGCGGCGGACTTTTTCGTCTATTTCAAGGAGTTCCCGCATACCGACTTTGTCGATCGGGCACGCGATCTCTGGGACATCGCGGTCAGGGCGCTGAAAAAGGAAATCCGCCCGGTGATGAGCGTTTTCGATTGCCGGATGATCGATGTGTTCCCCACCTCCAAGCAGCCGATGCGCGGTTTTGTTGACAGGCTGCTGGCATTGGAGTCCACCACGGAGGGTCTGTTGTCACTCTCTGTGGTGCACGGCTTCATGGCGGGCGATGTGCCCGAAATGGGAACCAAGCTTGTCGCGGTGACGGATGATCAAAAGGCCATGGGCGACGCGCTGGCCGAGGAGCTGGGCCGCGAGCTGTTTGCCATGCGCGGCACATTCATGGTGAGCCAGGTGGACGAAGTGGCGGCAGTCGATGCCGCACTGGCAGCCGCAACAGGTCCGGTGGTCATTGCCGATGTGTGGGACAATCCTGGCGGTGGCACGGCCGGGGATGCGACGGTGATCCTGAGCGAGATGATCGGGCGCAGCGTAGCCGATGTCGCCGTTGGCACCATATGGGACCCCATTGCGGTGCAGATCTGTTTCGCGGCCGGCGAGGGCGCAGAAATTCCGCTGCGCTTCGGGGCCAAATCGGCACCGCATACCGGCCTGCCGATTGATGCGCGGGTGACGGTCAAGCGCCTCGTGCGCAATGCGGAAATGAAATTTGGCGACAGCTTTGCGCCCTTTGGCGATGCGGCCTGGATCCATTTTGACGGGATCGATGTAATCCTGAATTCAACGCGGGCCCAGAGCTTCGATCCGAGCCTGTTTTCGGCGCTGGGCATTGATCCAAAAGCGCGAAAAATCCTGCTGATCAAGTCGACCAATCACTTTTACGACTCGTTCTCTAAGATCGCGTCGGAGATCGTTTACTGCTCGGCGGGGAAACCCTATCCCAACCGACCGGCGGAGACGGACTATCGCAAGGCAAGGCGGGACATCTGGCCGATGGTGGAGAATCCGTTCGGGTGATTCTCTCCCGTTTACGGGAGAGGGGGACCACGCCCAGCGTGGTGGAGAGGGGTGCCAAGCGCGCGATCTGGCTGGCACCCATCAGTGCAGTGCGCGTGGCTCCCCCTCCACCGCCTGCAGGTCAGACGGCCTGCTCGAAGTTCCCATACATGATCGGCATGAGACCCACCATGGACTTGAAGCGGTCCCAGCTCTTGCGTTCGGGCAGGGTCCAACCGGCTTCGGCAATGGCCGAAATGCGCGGGAAGACCAGGCGATCGAAAATGGCGCGGTCGGTCATGCTCTCGGACCAGATGCAGCTCTGAATGCCGATGAGGTGTTTGAGGCCTGCCTCGGAGAACCCTTCGCGCGCCTCGAACTCATAGGTTTCCTGGGGGCCGGACCAGCCGGCCCAGCCGGCGCCCGGCTCGGCCCAGCTCACGCCATTGGCCATGTCGAGATAATAACGCTGGCCGGGCGAGACGACGATGTCGAAGCCGCGTTCGGCCAGTTCGGCGTTGATCTCCACATTGCGCCAGCCGATGACGTAGGACTTGGTCTTGTCCACGGCATCGCCATGGGCCGCCTCTTCCCAGCCGCCGGTAATGGCGCCTTTTGAGGCGATATATTTGTGCACGCGCTTGATGAACTCGGCCTGGAGGATGGCCGTGGGCGAACCCTCGATCTCATCGGCGCCGTGGTGGTTGCCGAGCTGGTTGAACTGGGCCTCGTGCTTCTTGCGCATGGCGGGACCGGCCAGCTTTTCGATCATGTCGAGGGCGAGCGGCGAGCCGGACCAGGCGGCCAGCGGCACTTCGTCGGCGCCGAGATGGAAGATGCCGGCGGGGAAGAGCTCGAGCACCTCGTCGATGACAGTTTCCACAAAGCGGTAAACCGGCTCATGGGCGGGGTTGAGGCTGTTGTTGGGAAAGCCCTGGACCGACTGGTATTCGCCCTTTTCATTGGGATCGCGCAGTTCGGGCAGCGCCTGCAGGGCGGCGTAGAAATGGCCGGGCATGTCGATCTCGGGGATGACATCCATGGCCATATCGTCGGCCAGAGCAACGATCTCTCGCACAGTCTTTTTGGAATAGTAGCCGCCGGTCGGCTGCGGGCCGGAGCCGAGCAGGGGCGGCAGGGCCTTGCCGTGACCGCGCCAGGCGGCGATCTCGGTCAGGGCCGGATAGGCGTCGATTTCAAGCCGCCAGGCCTCGTCCTCAGTCAGGTGCCAGTGGAACTTGTTCATCTTGTTCCAGGCCATCAGGCGAATAAGGCGGCTGACTTCGGCGGCGGTATAGAACTGGCGCGCCACATCGAGATGGCCGCCGCGGAAGGCGAAACCGGGTTCGTCCTTGATCATGCCCTCAACGGGGAAGCTGAAGGTTGTCGGGTGCTGTTTGGCACCGCGCAGCATGTGGCCCAGGGTCACCAGGCCATAGAACATGCCCTGGCGGGTGGTGGCGGACACGGTGGCGCTGTTGTCGGCAAAGGTGATTTCATAGGCTTCGGCGCCAAGCCCTGCTTTTTCCACGATATGGACCGGCATGCCGGCTTCGGCGGCCGGGCGCACAATGGCTTCCACGGGGAAAAGCGCTTCGGTGAGATCGGCAAAGGCAGAAGCGGCGCGGGTGGCAAGCTCGCCGACGGGCTTCAAGTCAAAGCCCGGAGGGGCGATGCGGCTGCCGCTGGCCTCGACATGGCGCGGCCAGGGAATGATCGAGAAGGGCGCCGGTGCCTTGGCCGGGACCGCGAACTTCATCGCGCCCTTGAGGAGCGGCGAATTGTGGCCCTTGCCCTGGGTGGGAGCGGTGGGAATAGCGATGATCTCGCCGCCTTCGAGCACCAGATAGGCCGAATTGGCGCCGTCGCTCCAATGCCTGAGGCCATAGGACAGGCCGCGGGCCGTCGCCGTCCAGGTTTCGCCGGGCTGCAGCACGAAGCCGTCGGGCGGGGCGATCAGGGTATGGTTGGAAAGGCGCTTCAAAAGCTTGCCGTTCTCAAGCGTGGCATGCGGATCAATGCGGGCGGGGCCCGAAAAGCCGAGCTGGAAATTGCTGATCGGGGCGTCGCCCTTGTTGGTCAGCTCGATGCCGTAGCCGAGCGGCTCGCTATCGGTGGCGGGAGACCAGGTGGTGACGAGGGAAAATGATTTGGTCATTGGAAAACTCGTTGTGGACATGTTGGCACGCCCTCGTGGTTCGAGGGCGTCGTGCGGCCGCCGGAAGCATCAATCCCCCAGCGGCTGGGCGTCGTCGCCATCGCGGTTGACGACGAGCTGGTGCTTGATGCGGCGCATGGAGGCGACGGCGTTGGGGCCGAGGCGCGCAGCGATGGTTTGGGAGAGGATGTCGAGGGTGGCGAGAAAGGCATAACGCCCCGGGGTAGGACGCAGGATGTCCTGGTTTTCGCGCCAGTGAACCGGCAGGAGGATATCGGCCTGTTCGGCCATGACGGAACCGGGCCGCGAAACCACCACGCGGGTCAGGCCATATTCGCCTGCGACCGAGAGCGCCTTGACCAGCGGCACATTGTTTCCCGAAAGCGAATAGGCGATGACCACGGCGCCTGATGGAGCGGATGCGGCACGCATCATCTGCACCTGATGGTCGATGGAGGCAGCGACCTTGAGACCCAGCCGGAATAGGCGCGCCTCGGTTTCCACCGCCATCATCGAGGAGGCGCCACCCGAGCCGTAGCTGAGGATGAAGCTGGATTTGACAATGGATTCAGCGGCCCGTTCGATGGCGTCGAAATCGAGCGTGTCGAAGGTGTCGTAGATGGTGGACTGGATGCCGTTGACGATGCCCTGGGCGATCTCGCGAACGCTGAGAGGGCCGGAAGTCGGAGCAAAATAGCGCTGGCCAACGAAACGGGACTGGGCCAGACGCACCTTGAAATCGGCGTAAGAGTCGCAGCCCAGCCGCCGGCAGAAGCGGGTGACGGTGGGTGGGGACACTTCAGCAACGGCGGCCAGATCAACAATGCTCATCTTGAGCACGCTATCGACATCGGCCAGCACGATCTCGGTCAGGGCCCGTTCGGAGCGTGTGAACGCGTCCTTCTCGGTTTGCAACAGCCCCACTATGTCCAGCATCGCGCGTCCCCTCGATCTGCCTGACTGGTTCAGTAAACCGCCAGACCCCTGGAGTCGAACAGATGTGCCTTGTCGATGTCGAAACCGACTTTCATGGGCTTGCCGTCATCGATATCGGGATTGCCCTCGAACAGGCCGATGAAGTTCTCACCGCCAGGCAGGGTGGCATAGCCAATGGTGTGGATACCCAGATGCTCGACGATATTGGGCGTGGTCTCGATGACAAATTCGCCGCTGCCAAGGGTCAGGTGTTCGGGGCGGATGCCCAGGGTCACGTCCTGGCCGGCCACGTCTTTGCTGGTGCGCGGCAGTTCGATCGTGCCCAGCTTGCCCAGATCGACGATGACCCTGGTGCCATCGGCAGACCGGACCTTGCCGTTGATGAAGTTCATCTTGGGCGAGCCGATGAAGCCGGCGACAAACAGGTTGTCGGGCTTGTGGTAGAGCTCGAGCGGCGAGCCGATCTGGGCGATTTCGCCTGCATTGAGCACCACGATCTTGTCGGCCATGGTCATGGCCTCGATCTGGTCGTGCGTCACATAGATCATGGTCGAGCCCAGCCGCTTGTGCAGCTCCATCAATTCGATGCGCATTTCCGAGCGCAGGGCCGCATCCAGATTGGAAAGCGGCTCATCGAAGAGGAAAATCTTGGGCTGGCGGACAATGGCGCGGCCAATGGCAACGCGCTGGCGCTGGCCACCCGAAAGCTGGCCAGGGCGGTGCTGCAAACGGCTTTCAAGCTGGAGCACCCTGGCGGCGGCCTGGACGCGATTGTCGACCTCGGCCTGCGGCAGTTTTTCAACGCGCAATGGGAAGGCGATGTTTTCGTAGACCGTCATATGCGGATAGAGCGCGTAAGACTGGAACACCATGGCGATGCCACGCTGCACCGGGGGCAGGTCGTTGACGATATTGCCGCCGATCTCGATCTCGCCGGCACTGACATCTTCAAGCCCGGCAATCATGCGCAATAGGGTGGACTTGCCGCAGCCCGAGGGCCCGACGAAAACCACGAATTCGCCTTCGCTCACATCAAGATCAATGCCCTTGATGATGCGGGCTTCGTTGAAGGACTTTTCGAGGCGCTTGAGGCTCAATTGCGACATGGTTCGCGTCTCCAGACACGGAAGTAGGGAAGGGTGCCGCCGTCCCGTGGGACGGCGGCCGGTCGGGAGGGACCTTACTTGTAGAGCTCGAGCTCGCCGGCGGCCTTGGTCAGGGCATCAGCAGGCTCGGCAGCGCCGGTAACAACCGACTGGACCATTTCGATCATGGTGTTCTGCAGACCGATATAGTCGGTGAACAGCGGCTCGGGACCACCGAACTCGATGCCATCCAGGAACGGCTTCCAGTAGGGGGCCTCTGCCAGCAGATCGGAGGTCTGCGGCTCGAGCGGACGCAGCGGGGTCAGACCCTGGGCCATTTCGGCGGCCCACTGACGCTCGGGAGCGGTGATGAACTTGGCCAGGCTAATGGCCTGCTCTTCAACACCGGTGCCCTTGAAAATGGCCAGAGAGTCGGTGATCAGCAGCGTGCCAGGACCCTTGGCATCCGGACCGAGCGGCAGCGGCGCCACGCCCCAGTTCATGCCGGCTTCTTCAGCGCGGAGAGCCGCACCGACCGAAGCTTCGATCATGGCCACGCCACCATCGAGCCAGATGGCACGCACTTCGTTCTGCTCGTAGGCGGTTGGGCCTTCTTCGGAATAGGGGATGATTTCATCCAGAGCCGTCAGGGCGGCCAGAACCTGCGGCGAGTCAGCAACGATGTTGCCGTCGGCGTCGATGATCAGGCCGTCATTGGTGTACACCCAGTGCAGGAACTGGTGCATGGTGTTGTCGAAGGTCTTGGCGACGGCGCCATAGCCGGCAGCGTCGGTGTTCTCGGTGATCTGCTTGGCGAAAGCGATCTTTTCTTCCCAGGTCTTGGGCGGGGTTTCCGGATCGAGACCGGCTTCTTCAAACAGGTCCTTGTTCCAGAACAGGGCCTTGGTGGAGAAGGCCACCGGCACGCCCCACTGGGTACCATCGAAGGTGACGGTTTCGGGCACGAAGTTGTAGTAGGATGCCTTTTCCTCATCAGTCATCGGCACGGGAACGATCAGATCGTTCATGGCGAACTGCTTGAGTGTGCGCGAACCGACATAGGCCAGAGCGACCGGAGTGCCGGCGGCGGCGAGCGTGGTCACCTTGTCCTGGCACTGGCCCCAGCCCACGATCTCGGGCACGACCTTGAAGCCTGGGTTCTCGGCTTCCCACTCGGCGAAGTAGTCGGCGTAGCCGGCGGTCAGTTCGTCACCACAGTTGATGAAGGCGATTTCCTGATCCTGGGCGAAAGCGGCCGGAGCAGCGCCGGCCAGGGCCAGCATGGACACGGTTACCAAACCGATTGTCTTTTTCACTTGGTAGTCTCCCTTGATTGCGGGCCCCTCGGCCCTTCTGGAGCCATCCGGCGTAGGCCGCCGGATGATCCCCAAACCCTTGGTTGTCGCGTTTCGGCGGAGAAACGCTCCAGTTACTGCTTCACGGCACCGGCGGTGAGACCGGCGACGAGATAGCGCTGCAGGAACACGATGACGATCATGACCGGCAGGATTCCGACGAAGGACGCCGCCATCAGCTCGTTCCAGATCACCTCCTGCTTGCCGAAGAAGGCAAAGAGCCCCACCGGCAGCGGCATGAATTCTGTCTTGGAGTTGAAGGTCAGCGCGAAGATGAATTGCTGCGCATAGGCCCCGATGAAGGTCATGATGGCGACCACCACAATGCCCGGCATGGCCAGCGGCAGGATGACCCGGCGCAGGGTGTAGAGACGGCTGGCGCCATCGACCCAGGCGGCTTCGTCCAGCTCGCGCGGGATGCGCATCATATAGGTGCGCAGCAGCCAGACCGAGGACGGAATGAGGAAGGCGGCGCCGGGCACGATCATGGCCCAGTAGGAATTGAGCAGGCCCAGCGTGCGCATCAGGCGGAAGAGCGGAATGAGCAGCACCGCGCCCGAGAACATGTTGACCGCCAGGAACCCGGCCAGCAGCAGGCCGGAGCCGGTGAAGTTGAAGCGGGCAAAGGCATAGGCGGCCGGAACCACGATGGCGACAACGATCAGCGTCACCACTGTGGAGATAAAGAAGGAGTTGAAGATGTGCATGCCCAGCGCCGGCACGGACTGCCACATGGTGAAATAGGCTGTGAAGGAGCCATTTTCCGGGATGAAGCTGTAGGGCGTGGAAAAGAGCTGGGCCAGTGGCTTCAGGGACACCAGGAAGCCCTCGATGAAGGGCGCCAGCACGAAGAACAGGAAGACCGCGATCCCGGCATAGAGGCCGACGACTTCGAGCAGGCTGTAGCGATCGATCATCGGACGGCTGGCCGACCAGAGGCCGCGGCGGGCCTTGGCCTGCGGCCTGACGCTGGCCTTGCTGTCGGCGGCGGCAACTTCGGTGGAGCGGGCGACGTCGCTCATTTGGCTTCTCCCTGCTGGAGCTTGCGGACGGCACGGAAGTAGACGATGCAGAAGGCTGTCACGAAGAGCGAGATGACCACGGCGCGTGCCGCACCTTCGCCATAGCGGCGGGAGCCCATGGCGGTCTTGTAGGTGTCGATGATCATGGTGGTGGTCGAGCCGGACGGGCCGCCCTGGGTGAGGATCCAGATGATATCGAAGGAGTTGAAGGTGGCGATGAGCGAGAGCAGGCTCATGGTGATGATGGCGGGCACCATCAGCGGCAGGGTGATGCGGCGGAAGCGATAGAAGCGCCCTGCCCCATCGGTCCAGGCGGCTTCGTGCAGATCACGCGGGATCGACTGCATGGCGGCCAGGAAGTAGATGGTGACCATGGGCACGCCGATCCAGACGTCGGTGATGATGGTGGCCCAGAAGGCGGTTTCGCCATAAGCCAGCCAGGCGATCGGACCATCGGTGATACCGAAATTCTGCAGCAGGCCCGAGATCATCCCGAACTGGCCGTTATACATCCAGCCCCACATGAAAATGCCGATGGCCATGGGGACGATCCAGGGCGGCATGGTGAGGATGCGGAACAGGGCTTGGCCGGGGATGGCGGCATTGAGCAGCACCGCGCCCGCCATGCCGATCACCATCTTCAGAGAGACCGAAAAGAAGGTCCAGATGAAGGTGCGGATGATGACTTCGGTGAAGTTTCCGGCCCCGAAAATGCGCTCGTAATTGGCCCAGCCAATAAAATCATAGCCGGGACGCAGGGACGCATTGGTGAAGCTGAGAATGATCGTATCGACCAGCGGGTAGGCCACGATGGTCAGGATATAGATCAGTGCCGGAGCCAGCAGGGCGAGGGCGAAGAGGGTGGCGCTTCTGGTGCTGGTCATCGGCGTATCTCCTCAGTTCGCTCGGCCCAGGGCAGCATCGAAACGCTGCCAGATGGGAGCCATGTCCACCACGGTCTTGTTGCGCATGGCCTCATCCATCGAGAGCGCCAGAAGCCCGGCTTCGAGCGCATCAGTCACCGAGACAGGCAGGGGCACGCCGTCGATCATGTGCTTGAGAATATCCTCGGCCATCTGCTCGTCGGCGCCATAGTGCTGGCTGAGCTCGGAGGTCTGGTAGGTCTTGTCATCCAGGCGCTCGGAGGTGCGGGCGTCGGTGACCTTGAAATAGTTGCGAATGAAGTCGCCCTCCGCCATGCCGCGGGTGCCGATGACGGCAAAGCGGCGGAAATCGTCGGGCACGTTCATATTGGTGTGGAAGGTCAGCGCCGCGCCGTTCTCGTATTGCACCAGCGCCGACTGGAAATCGATGATGTCGCCGTCGCTGTCGAAGACCTTGTCCGAGCCCATCCAGCCGGACGGCTTGCGATGGTAGACAGTGAGATCATTGGCCCCACTGTCCTGCGGTGCATTCTCGGGGGTGAAGCTCTTGCGCCCGCCAAAGCTGGCCACGAAGCGCGGACGGCACCCCATGACACCATTGTAGAGATCCAGGTCATGGCAGCATTTTTCGAGCATGAAGCTGCCCGAATATTGCTGGTAGCGGCGCCAGTCGCGCATGAAGAAAGCACCGTGATAGGGCGGTATGGTCTCGGATGCCTCGATGGAGGTGACCGCACCCAGCTTGCCCTCAGCCTGTGCCTTCCTGAGGTCGACATAGAGCGGGGCATAGCGCAGCACCAGGCCGACCATGACATTGTCCGAGCCGTATTGGCCGATCAGCTCGGCCAGCGCCATGGTATCCTCCACCGAGGTCACCACCGGCTTTTCGGCAAAGATCTTCATGCCACGCTCAAGGCCGATGCGGATGTGCTCGAGATGAAGATGGTTTGGCGAGCCAACCATGAGCAGGTCGAGATTGGCATCGTCGATCATCTGCTCAAGACTGTCATAGTACCGACCGACAGATACGCCATGTTCGGTGGCATAGGGCAGGCCGGCAGGCGCCGGATCAACATAGCCCACAATCTCGAAATCGTCCCGCGCGGCGGAAAAGACCCGCGCCAGATAGCCCAGACGATAGCCGAGACCGATAATGCCTACCCGCATATCCTGCCGTTCCCTGTTGTTTCTGGTTCCCCGACCTCTTGCGGGCCGGTGCCGTTTGTGTAAACGATTTTCAAGACTAGGCGCCTTCTTGACGCAATGTCAACACAGATTCCACGCCAATACAATACCAATTTAAACCACCCTGGCAAATTGCCCAATTCGGCGCCGTTTTGCCCTGTTTCTGTGCGATTTTGGGCGCTCGATCATGAGAGAAGGTGTGGACAATATGCTGATTTGGGCGCAGCATGTCGAAATTGGTATCCATGTGGCCTCTTTCACGAGCCATCATGGTTATGACGCAGATGAAAATTTGAAACAGAAATGGCGCACGTGCATCGGACTGCATTCGAAGCCGGCAGAGAACAAAGATGACCTTATCGACCAATCCCTTCCCCGATGATGCCGACCGGTCGGCGATCTGGACCATGCTGGTGCCGCGCGACATCAAGGCCTTCGTTGAGGCCGACTGGTCGATGGTGGAAGACGATTTCATTGCCAATGACTTCATGGGCATCAACGGCAACAAAAATGACAATCCCGATGGCTGGAGCATCAGCTATCCCACGCTTGCGGATTACCGCGATGAGTGGCTGCGCCAGGCGCGTGAGGGCCAGAAGGTTGTTTATGCCGAAGACCAGGAGGCCGGCATCCACCGGGCGACCAGCCTGACCGAAATCGAGATTACCGGCGACCGGGCCATCGCGCACAAGAAGTTTGATGGCGAGATCGCCCTGGCCGACGGGGGCAAGGACGTCCTGAACTGGCAGACCCTTTATTTCTGCCGCAAGGTCGATGGCCATTGGAAGCTGACGGGGTTCGTCGGCTACCTGCCATTTCCGATGGGCTCTGCACCGTCCCGATAGGGCAATCGCTCCGGTGGGGCGACAGGCTCGGTGCCTCGAAAGCACCTCACCCCTCAGGGAGAGGGAGTTACATTTTGCCACCGGGCGAGCCGGTGACCTATATATTGAGCGTTTTCATGACTTTGTTCACACCCCAGCGCCTGGTCATGCTGGTCTTCTTCCTCCAGACAGTGGCTTTCGGTTCGTGGTTGCCACGCATACCCGAAATACAGGCGACGATGGGGCTTGGGCCGGCGGGTCTGGCAATGGTTTTGCTCGGCCTGCCGGTCGGAACCCTGCTGACCCTGCCCTTTGCCGGGCCGCTCGTGGGCAGGATCGGGGCGCGCACGGCCATTCTCACCGGCTTCGTGTTCTATTCGATTGCCGCCTGTCTGCCGGTGCTGGCGCCTGACCCGGTCCTGCTATTCATCGCGCTGATGCTGGCTGGCTCATCGATCTCCTTCGTCGAGCTGGGGCTCAACGTCGAAGCGGATCTGGTGGAGAAATCCAGCGGCAAGCTGATCATGAATACCTCGCATGGCTTCTGGTCGCTGGGCATCATGGTGGGGAGCGTGATCGGTTCGGGCTTTGCCGCAGCCGGCATAACACCTGCAGTCGCCCTGCCGCTGCTTGCTTTCGCCGTTCTGCCCATCGCGCTCTGGGCCGGATGGATGCTGCCCGTGCTCAAAGATCACGCGGTGCCCGAAATCGGGGAAGCGAAACGCTCAGCCTGGTCGCTGCCCAGCCCGGCACTGGCCGGGATCTGCCTGTTCGTCTTTGGCATTACCATGACCGAAGGCGCCATGGCGGACTGGTCTGCGATCTTCCTGCGCGACGCGCTCAATGCGGAGGGAGGACTGGTGGGGCTCGGCTATTCCGTCTTTGCCTTCATGGTGGCTGCCGGCCGGTTTGGCGGCGATCTCCTGAAGCGCCGATTGGGCAGCGTCAATACGGCGCGGCTATGCGGCACGCTGGCGGTGGCTGGTGCAACCCTGCTTTTCCTGGCGCCGAGCGTCGAGCTTGCGCTGATCGGCTTTGGCACCATTGGCATTGGCGTGTCGGTCGGGTTTCCGCTGGCCGTTACGGCCGCGGCCGGTATCGGGGATCGCGCCGCCTCGGCCAATGTGGCCGTCTTGTCCTTCGTGGCGCTGACAGGCTTTCTCATCGGGCCGCCGCTGATCGGCTTCGTCGCCGAGCATAGCGATATCCGGCTTGGGGTGGCCTGCGTCATTCCCATGCTGGCGGTGAGCCTGTTCCTCACCGGAAGGCTCACACCGCGCCGCACCCAGCCTGCCCAAAACCTTGAATCTGAAGTTCCTGGAGTCCTCTAGTGAAGATCGCCGTTGCCGGACTGCATACCGAGTGCAGCACCTATAACCCCGTCCTCGCCCGCGAAGCAGATTTTCGCGTGCTGCGCGGACCGTCCATGCTCAAGGATCAGTATTTCGACTTCCTGACGCATTTTCCCGCCGAGTTCATCACCATTCTGCATGCCCGCGCCATCGCCGGCGGGCCGGTGGAACGGGCGCTTTATGAGCGCTGGAAGGCTGAAATCCTTGAAGGCCTCAAGGCCGCCCTGCCGCTCGACGGGGTTTATCTGGCCATGCATGGCGCCATGCATGTCGAAGGCATGTTCGATGCCGAGGGCGATTTCATCACCGCGGTGCGCGAGGTAGTGGGTCCGGATGTGCTGATCTCGGCATCCTATGACCTGCATGGCAATATTTCCCAGCGGATCATTGATGGGCTGGACATGTTCTCGACCTATCGCACGGCGCCGCATATCGATGTGCCCGACACGATGCGCCGGGCCGTGACCATGCTGGTGCGGGCGCTGAAGACCGGCGTGAAGCCCATGCTGGCCTGGGCGCCAGTGCCGGTGCTGCTGCCGGGTGAACGCACTTCGACGCAGGACGAGCCGGCGCGGAGTTTTTATACGCAGATTCACGAGGTCGAAGAGCCGAGTGGCATCTGGGATGCGAGTTTCCAGGTGGGCTATGTCTGGGCCGACGAACCGCGCGCCACCGCCTGCGCGGTGGTGACCGGGACTGACCGGGCAGCCGTGGAAAAAGCTGCCACGCATATGGCGCAGAATTACTGGGACATTCGCGAAGGCTTTGTCTTCGGCATGGAAACCGGCTCGATTGCCGAATGCGTGGATCGGGCCGTTGCCAGCACAACCCATCCGGTGGTGCTTGCCGAATCGGGGGACAACCCAACCGGTGGTGGCGTGGGCGACCGCGCCGAAGTGCTGGGGGCGTTGATGGCGAAGGATGCGCAGGGCGTGATCTTTGCCGGCATCGCCGACAAGGCGGCGACCGACGCTGCCTATGCGGCGGGGGTCGGGGTGCGGGTGATGCTGCATATCGGCGCGAGCCTCGATCCATCAAGCACGCCGGTCGATGCGGAAGCGGAGGTAGTGTTCCTGCTTGAAACCGACGAGCCGCGGCTGCGCGAGGCCGTGGTGCGGATTGGGGGCATCGACGTTGTGCTGACCGCGCGACGCCGTCCCTTCCACAATATTGCGGACTTCACGCGGCTCGGGCTGGACCCGTTGGGCGCAAAAATCATCGCGGTAAAATCGGGCTATCTCTCGCCCGAACTCGGACCCATCGCCAATCCGGGGATCATGGCCTTGTCGCCCGGCGTGGTGGACCAGTTCGTGGAACGCACGGCGCGCAGGCATACGCCGCGCCCAAGCTATCCGTTCGACACGGATTTTGATTTCACGCCGCAGGTGAAGTGGTCGCAGCGGGCACTGTAACACCCACCCTTGATCCTTCTCTCCTCAAACCTCTCCGCTGGAGAGGTTTGCCCTTCGGGTCGGGTCGAAGCCCACAAGGGGGAGGGATCAAGGCTAGGGTGGCGTCTCTGCCACCCGATCCCCTTCCCCCTTTGCTCCCTTTCGTTTAACCAGCAAACGAAAGGGAGCGAACCAAATGACCCCATCGTTGCGGCAGGCGAAAATTGTCGAGTTGGCCCGCCAGCAGGGTGAGGTCAGCGTGGACGAACTGGTGGCCGCCTTCGCGGTGACGCCGCAGACCATCCGCAAGGATCTCAATATTCTCTGTGATCGGGGGGCGTTGAAGCGGACGCATGGCGGGGCCATGCACCCTTCGGGCGTGGAGAATGTGGAATATGAAGCGCGGCGACAGATTGCGCCGGGGGAGAAGCGCGCCATTGGCCGCGCCGCCGCGGCGCTGATCCCCGACCATGCTTCGCTGTTCATCAATATCGGCACCACGACCGAAGCGGTGAGCCAGGCGCTCAGCGAGCATCGCGGGCTGATGGTCATCACCAACAACATCAATGTGGCCAATCACCTGCGCGTTGTGCCCTCGGTGGAGGTGGTGATTGCCGGTGGCGTGGTGCGGCCGTCGGATGGCGGCATTGTGGGCGAGGCGGCGGTGGATTTCATCCGCCAGTTCAAGGTGGATTTTGCCGTGATTGGCGTGTCCGCCATCGATCCGGATGGGGCGCTGCTCGATTTCGATTATCGCGAAGTGAAAGTGGCGCAGGCCATCATCGCCAATGCGCGGCATGTCATCCTGGTGGCCGACCAGACCAAGTTCACCCGTACGGCACCCGTGCGGATCGGGCATCTGAGCCAGGCGCACAGCTTCATCACCGATGCCTGCCCACTGGACTCGATCCGCCAGGTCTGCGCGGATGCCGGCATTCACCTGATCGAGACGGGTCAGGCCTGAACACTCCGGCCACGCGTGCGCTGATGTTTCTAATGCGTCGCCAGGGCCGCCTTGAGCGCCGCGACCTGATTGCGGCTGGTGTTGCGTCGGGTGGGGCTGACAAAACCCAATTGTGCCGCCGGGGGGCTGTCGGGTGCCCGAGGCTCAGCACAGGCGCCATGCACCGCTGATAGCGGCACGCGGGAGAGAATGGCGCCGACCGATTGCGCATTGACGCCGGAGCCCGCCATGATGGCCAGCCGCCCGGCCGCAAGGTCATGGGCAGCGGCGATATCGGCAATACCCTCGGGGGCGGTAGGGGCGCGGCCTGACGTCAGGATGGTATCAAACCCCAGCGCCACGGCCTGTTCGATGGCTTCCCCAAGATCGGGGACCAGATCAAAGGCGCGATGCAGGGTTCTGGGCATTTCCCCCGCTTCGTCGACCAATTGCTCGAGCGCGTCGATATCGAGCCGGCCATCGGGCAGGCTGGCGCCCAGCACCACGCCTTCAAGGCCCGCGCGCCGGACGGCGTCGATATCGCCCAGCATGGCCTCGATATCGGCCGGTCCGAAGACGAAGTCACCACCGCGCGGGCGGATCATGGCCCGGACGGGAACAGGGGCGCTGCCGGCAAGCGCCATCAACCCCGGCATGGGGGTCAACCCACCCAGTTCCAGCACCGAGCACAGCTCGACCCGATCGGCATCACCTTCGATGGCCGCCGCGAGGCCGTCAGCATCATCTACGCAAACCTCCAGCAGGGTCATGCAAAGCCCTCCGAAAAAGCCAGGCCCGCCGCGCCGATCAGCCCGGCATCGACGGTCAATTGCGCCGGCACGACCAGTGGGCGGGAGATATTTCTCAGGATACGCTCACGCACCGCTTCGTCCAAGCGGGCAACCAGGGCATGGGCATTGCCCAGCCCGCCACCAACCGGGATGATATCGGGACCGATTATGTTGACGGCCAGGGCCAGCGGGCGGGACACCAGCTCGACATAGAGATCAACGGTTTGTGCGGCTGTGGCCTCGTCGTTTTCCCATGCCGCAATGATCGCGGTGCTGGGCAGGTCAATGCCATGCAGGTGCCGATGCAGCTTCTCGATGCCCCGGGCGCCGCCGACCGTATCGACGCAACCCTCAAGGCCGCAGCCACAGGGCAGATGCGGCATTTCGAAAGGGGGCACGCTGACCGTGGTGGCGACGGCGGTGCCATGCCCCCACTCGCCGGACAGGCCGCCGCCGCCGCGAAACAGCTTTCCATCGGCGACAATGCCGCCGCCCACGCCGGTGCCGAGGATTGCGCCGAAGACAACGCGATGGCCACGGCCGGCACCGGCAAAGGCCTCGGCCAGAGCAAAGCAATCGGCATCATTGGCCACCAGCACCTGGCAACCTAGCCTGGTGCCGAGATCGCCGGCCAGATCGCGCCCATCGATGCAGGGGATATTGGCGACGGTGGTTATGCCGGTTTCCGGGTCGACAACGCCGGTGACAGAGATCGAGACCGGTGAACCCGAAGGTGCACCCCCTTCAGCAATCAGGTCCTCAATGGCAGCGGCGAAGGCGTCGAAGTCGTCGCGTGGGGTGGGTACACGCCCGACGGGTGCGACCGTGTCGGGCCCGGTGGCTGTAGCGGCCTTGATGGTGGTGCCGCCGATATCGAAACAGGTGATCATGAAGGGGCTGTGGGGGAGACGAGACAGGACATGGCCTTGTGGCCCCGCAACCGCACAAATGCAATCGGCGCCGGTGATTTCCACCGGCACCGACTGCTTGTTCTGCCCCGATCAGACCCGCTCGAGGGCGATGGCGATGCCCTGGCCGACACCGATGCACATGGTGGCCAGCGCCCGGCCTTTGCCTGAAAGGCTGAGTTCCAGCGCGGCCGTGCCCGTGATGCGAGCACCGCTCATGCCGAGCGGATGCCCGAGGGCAATGGCGCCCCCATTGGGGTTTACGCGCGCGTCGTCCTCGGCAATGCCGAGATCGCGCAGAACGGCAATGCCCTGGCTGGCAAAGGCCTCATTGAGCTCGATGACATCGAAATCGGCGGCGCCCAGACCGAGACGGGCGAAGAGTCTTTTGCTCGCTGGTGCCGGACCCATGCCCATGATGCGCGGCGGCACGCCGGCGGCGGCGCCTCCGAGAATGCGGGCGATCGGGGTGAGACCATGCTTTTTCGCGGCGGCTTCTGAGGCGATGATGAGAGCCGCGGCACCGTCATTGACGCCCGAGGCATTGCCGGCGGTGACGGTGCCATTGGGGAAGAGCGCCCTGAGCTTGGCCAGTGTCTCGACGGTCGTGCCAGCGCGGGGATGTTCGTCGGTGTCGACAACAACCGGGTCACCTTTTCTCTGCGGAATGGTGACCGGCACGATTTCCCGAGCGAGGCGGCCGTTGTTCTGAGCGGCCACGGCCTTGTCCTGGCTGCGCACCGCGAACTGATCCTGCGCCTCGCGGCTCACACCAAATTCCTGCGCGACGTTCTCGCCGGTCTCGGGCATGGAATCGACGCCATATTGCGCCTTCATCAGCGGGTTGACGAAGCGCCAGCCGATCGTGGTGTCGTAGATTTCGGCATTGCGCGAGAAGGCCGTCTCGGCCTTGGGCAAGACAAAGGGCGCGCGGCTCATACTCTCGGTACCACCGGCGATGACCAATTCCGCCTCGCCCGATTTGATGGCGCGGGCCGCGGTGATCACCGCATCCATGCCCGAACCGCAGAGGCGGTTCATGGTGGTGCCGGTGACGCCGACCGGGAGCCCTGCCAGCAGGGCACTCATGCGCGCCACGTTGCGGTTCTCCTCGCCCGCGCCATTGGCATTGCCGAAGATGACGTCGTCGACGGCCTCCCAATCGACCGAGGCGTATTCGGCCACCAGGGCCTTCAGAGGAATGGCGCCGAGATCGTCGGGACGGACCGCGGAGAGCGACCCGCCGAAACGGCCGATGGGGGTGCGCTTGTAGGCGCAGATATAGGCTTCGGTCATCTCACAGCTCCGGGGCGACGAGGTCGCCGATCTGGTCGGGCAGCACCATTTCGGCGCCGGTCACGGCCTGCAATTCCTCGACACTCATGGTGGGCAGCTTTTCGCGCAGGACGAAGCGGCCATTCTCGATGTCGAGCACAGCAAGGCTGGTATAGACGCGGGTGACGCAGCCGACGCCGGTCAGGGGTAGAGCGCACTTCTTCACCAGCTTGGGCCGACCGTCCTTGGTCACATGATCGGTGATCACCGCCACGCGCTTGGCGCCATGCACCAGGTCCATGGCACCACCGACGGCCGGCACGCCCTTGGGGCCGGTCGACCAATTGGCGAGATCGCCATTCTCGGCCACTTCATAGGTGCCCAGGATCGCCACATCGAGATGGCCGCCACGCACCATGGCAAAGCTGTCGGCGTGATGGAAGAAGGCCGCGCCGGGGCGCAGGGTGATCGCCTTCTTGCCGGCATTGATGAGGTCCCAGTCTTCTTCGCCGGCAGCCGGCGCTTCACCAAAGTTGAGGACGCCATTCTCGGTGTGGAAGATGGCCTGTTTGCCAGGCGGCTGGAACTTGGCGACCATTTCGGGAAAGCCGATGCCGAGGTTCACATAGGCGCCGTCCTCGATGTCCTGGGCGGCGCGCCAGGCGATCTGGGCGTTTGAGAGCTTGCTGGTCATGCGTAGGCCACTCCTTCGCGCATCAGGGCTTCTTCCTGTTTGGGGTCGCTGACTTCGACAATGGCATCGACGAAGATGCCGGGGGTGACGACATGTTCGGGATCAATATCTCCCGGCTGAACGATCTTCGTGGCTTGCACCACGGTCTTGGCGGCGGCAGCGGCCATCAGCGGCGAGAAATTGCGTGCCGCCTTGCGATAGGTAAGGTTGCCCAATGTGTCGGCCAGTTCGGCCTTGATGATGGCGAAATCGGCCTTGAGCCAGCGCTCCTGCACATAATGCTTGCCGTCGAACTCGGCGACCGGCTTGCCCTTGGCCACATCGGTGCCGTAGCTGGCGGGCGTGTAGAAGGCCGGGATACCGGCGCCGCCGGCGCGGATACGTTCGGCCAGGGTACCCTGCGGCACCAGTTCCAGCCCGATTTCGCCGGCGAGGTATTTCTCGGTAAAGGCGCGCGGATCAGCCGAGCGCGGAAAGGAACAGATCATCTTGGCGACCATGCCCGCATCGATCATGGCGGCAATGCCTATGCGGCCATTGCCGGCATTGTTGTTGACCACGGTGAGGTTTTTCGGGCTGCCGGTGGCCTTGAAGCGGTCGATCAGGGCATGGATGAGCTCGATCGGGGCGCCGGAGCCGCCGAACCCACCCACCATCAGCACCATGCCGTCTTCAATGCCCGCCACGGCAGCGGCGAGATCGGGGACTGTCTTGTCCATGGGCGTTCTGGTCCTTCCTCAAATGCCGGATTGTCTTGCCTGAAATACGCCGCCGCGCGACTTGTGGGCAATGCGATTTGTGCGATATGTTTCATTTGTTGATATATCGCACAACCGAGGCGGACATGCTTGAGCGTGACATTATGGGTGGTCTCGCAAAGGGGCTCTCGGTGATCGAGACTTTCACCGCCGATCGCCCCCGCCAGTCGATCTCGGAGGTTTCGGCAACATCGGGCCTTGATCGCGCCACGGCGCGCCGTTGCCTGTTGACGCTCGCCCATCTTGGCTATGCCGATTATGACGGGAAGTATTTCACGCTGACCCCACGCATCTTGCGCCTTGGCACGGCGTGCCTGGCGACCATGCCCTTGCCGCAAATGGTGCAGCCGCTGCTGGACCGGCTGTCGGACGAATTGGGCGAAAGCTCATCGGTCTCGATCCTGGACGGGGCGGAGATTGTGTATGTGGCCCGCGCTGCACAGCGCAAGGTGATGTCCATTGCCTTGATGCCCGGTTCGCGCCTGCCGGCCTTTTGCACCTCGATGGGGCGAGTGATGCTGGCGGCCTTGCCCGAGGTTGAGGCCCGGAAGCTGCTCGAAAGCGCGCCGCCAGTGGCGCGTACGCCCCATACGATCACCGACATCGAAGCCCTGATGGCCATGCTGGAAACGGTCCGGGCGCAAGGCTATGCGCTGATCGACCAGGAGGTGGAGCTAGGCCTCAGATCGATCGCCGTGCCAATTGCCAATGCGCGGGGCAAGGTGATAGCCGCACTCAATATCGGCCTGCCGGCGAACCGGGCCGAAATCGGCGACCTGGTTCGGCTCTATCTCAAACCCATGCAAGCGGTGCAGGCCGAATTGAGGGGGATGTTGAGCTAGGCAATGCGGAGCTGATCGAGCAGCTTTTGTGCGAGCCGCAGGCTGGCGCCGGTATTGACCAGCATGGGCGGCAAGGTCAGCCATTCGAGGGTCCAGGCGGCGCCGGACCGTTCATTTTCATGCAGCTGGGCCTGGGCCAACGTGCCGGAGAGGCCGGCATTGGCGCGGGCGAGCGCGATCAGCACCTCCGCATTGACCGGGTTGGACTTGTGCGCCATGGCCGATGAGCCACCGCCGCCTTCGAGCCGGACCGCGCCCACCTCGTTCTGCGCCAGAAGCGTCACATCCATGCCCAGCTTGCCCAATGAGCCGGAGATCTGGGCGAGAAGACTGCCCAGCGCGACGATAGGGTCGCGCGTCGCCTGCCAAGGTGTGGCGAGGCCAAGATCGAGGCGCTTAGCCATGCCAGCAGCGATGGCATTGCCATGCGTGCCGAAGCTGCCGCGATCGCCGACCGGGCCACCGAGCTGGATGACGAGGAGGCTTGGACGCATGGCAACCAGGGACCGCAAGTGGCGTTTGAGCGGTTCGGACCAACTGACGAGCTTGGCACCCCATGTCGTGGGCAGCGCAACCTGCATGCGGGTGTGCGCCATAAGAGCCTTGCCGCCATGTTCGGCCGCCAGGGCATCGAACCGTTCGAGCAGCGCGGACAGGCGCGCCTCGTAGAGATCAAAGACCTTGGCCAGTTGCAGCATCAGGGCCGTGTCGGTGACGTCCTGGCTGGTGGCACCTTTGTGCAGGGCCGGTTTGTTCGCTTCGGGCAGACCGTCCTTGAGCTGCTTGACCAGCGTGGGGACGACGACGCCGTCCTGTGCCATTCCGGCTTCGAGGCCCGGCCAGTCGGGCACGTAGTCGCTTAGCGCCGCGTCAATGACCGCTGCCGCTTCCGCGGCGATGAACCCGACCTCTGCACTGGCTTCCGCCAGGGCACGCTCGAAGGCCAGCATGGCATCGAGCTGGCTCGCGTCGGAGAGCAGGGCTTCAATTTCTGGATCGCCAGCAAGGGCAGAAAGAAGGGGCATGCAGTATTCCTAGCCTCGGTTCACCCTACCCTCAATCCCTCCCCCTCATGGGGAGGGAGGCGCAAGATCGAGGCGCACCTGTTCATCGTCTGTCTCCCCTATTGGAACAGAGATCAGGGGCGAGGGCGCAGCAGGCGCCGCCCCCCTCCCTCACATGTCGAAGAACACGGTTTCCCTCTCACCCTGCAGGTAAATATCAAGCGTATAGGTCGATCCCTCGCGCTTGGCGATGAGCGTTTCGCGACGGCGCTTGTCCATGATCTTGTTGAGCACATAGTCGGCCTCGTTGGCCTCGGCTTCGTCCTCGAAATAGAGGCGGGTCTGGAGACCGATATTGATGCCGCGCGCCACGATCCAGAGCGCGATATGGGGCGCCATGAGCTTGCCATCGGGACCGGGCACCCGGCCCGGCTTGACGGTTTCGAAAGTGGCGGCACCCGCTTCGCTGAGCGGCTGTCGCCCCCAGCCGGTAAAGGCGGGGGCGGCATTGGAATTGGGGGCGGTCGGCCCGACAAAATTGCCGCTGGCATCGGCCTGCCAGATTTCGACCACACCATCGAACAGCGGCACACCGGCGCCGTCAAAGACATTGACGGCAATTTTGATGCGCTCGCCGTCGACGGGACCATTGATCATGGTCTTGCCCAGGTCCTCGGCAATCACGCCGGTAATGCCACAGATGTTGGGCGTCATGCCGATATGGACATAGGGGCCGGCGGTCTGTGACGGCGTTTCCTTGAGGGTGGGGGTTGGGTGCAACATCAGTTCCCCTCCAGCTTGTTTTCAAACATGGTCGAGCGACGGCCGCGCAGCACGATATCGAAGCGATAGCAGAGCGCATCCATGGGCGTGGTGTTGAGACGATCGAGACGCGCCGTCAGTTGATCGATAGCGGCAGGATCATTGATGGTGCGGACGATCGGGCACTGCATGATCATCGGATCGCCCTCGAAATACATCTGGGTGATCAGGCGTTGCGCGAAGGCATGGCCGAAGATCGAGAAGTGGATATGGGCGGGGCGCCAGTCATTGCCGGTATTGGGCCAGGGATAGGCGCCGGGCTTGATGGTGCGGAAGTGATAAAAGCCGTTCTCGTCGGTGATCGAGCGGCCAAAGCCCCCGAAATTGGGAT
>Ga0207773_100184_pt1 | contig 46813 bp, 25 predicted proteins | sample TtaePargueraPR_2_FD_187281 | JGI IMG/M metagenome (GOLD analysis project Ga0207773, IMG submission 187281) | Aerobic enrichment media microbial communities from Bioluminiscent Bay, La Parguera, Puerto Rico - Tt and M1 (3) (SPAdes) | ecosystem: Environmental > Aquatic > Marine > Unclassified ...
TCAATCATGCCGACGACCAGAGGCAGTTGCAGATCATGCAGGAGCAATTCCCGATGTTTTTCAGCCATCCGTCCGTCGCCGGGATTACCCTGTGGGGCTATGTGGTCGGCGGAACCTGGGTGCCCAACAGCGGCCTGATCCGGAGTGACGGTTCACACCGCCCGGCCATGACCTGGCTGATGAATTTTTTGGAGAGGTAACTACTAACACTAACCCCCGCAATCCCCTCTCTCCCTTGGGGGAGAGGGGCTGACCAAAGCTCCCTCCCCTGCAAGCGGGGGAGGGGAGTAGTTACGATATGAATAATAGTGGAGGGATTTACTATGAGTGCCATCAAGCGCAGCCTGGCTGCAGTACTTTTGTGTCTGGCCTGGCCGACGGTATACGCCGCGCAGGGCTCCATGACCATCGTCAACGACTGGGGCTCGGGTTTCGAGGGCCAGGTGACGGTCACCAACGACGGCAGCAGCACCCTGTCGAACTGGACGGCCGAATTCGACATGGCCATCTCCATCAACAACCTCTGGAGCGCGCAGATCCAGTCGAGCAGCGGGAACCATTTCGTGATCGGGCCGGCCGACTGGAATGCCGACATAGCGCCCGGCGACTCGGTGACCTTCGGCTTCACTGCCACGCCCGGCAACCTGTCCGCGGTCAGTGTCACGGTCAGCGGCGACGGCGATACAAGTTCCAGCTCGTCCGGCAGCTCAAGCTCTTCGAGTAGTTCAAGCTCCAGCAGTTCCGGCGGTACCAACGCGATCACCGTCCGCGCCCGCGGCACAACGGGCAGCGAGTCGATCACGCTGAGCGTGGGCGGCACCGATGTGCAGAGCTGGACGCTGACCACCGCCATGATGGACTACACGGCCAGCACTGACCTGGAAGGCAATGTCCTCGTGGCCTTCACCAACGACAACGATGGCGACGCCGACGTGCAGATTGACTTCGTGCAGGTTAACGGCCAGGTCCGCCAGGCCGAGGCCCAGAGCGAGAACACCGGCGCCTGGGGCAACAACCAGTGCGGCGGCGGCACGAACAGCGAGTGGCTGCACTGCAACGGTCATATCAACTTCGGCCCGGTCTTCGGCATCGACCCCGGTCCCACCGGCTTCTTTGTCGGCAACATCACCACCGGCGGCCAGGTCCGGTCCGACTTTATGCAGTTCTGGGACCAGATCACACCCGAGAACGAAGGGAAGTGGGGCAGTGTGGAAGGCACCCGGGACCAGTACAACTGGAGTGGCCTGGATGCGGCCTACAACTTCGCCCGGCAAAATGGCATTCCGTTCAAGCAGCATACGTTCGTATGGGGAAACCAGTCCCCGGGTTGGATCAATGGTCTCAGCCCCTCGGAGCAGGCGGCGGAAATCGAAGAGTGGATTCGCGACTACTGCGCACGCTACCCGGACACCAAGATGATCGACGTGGTCAACGAGGCCACCCCCGGCCACGCGCCGGCGGGTTATGCGCAAAGTGCCTTCGGCAATGACTGGATCATCCGTTCGTTCCAACTGGCCAGGCAGTATTGTCCGAATGCCATTCTGATCCTGAACGATTACAACGTGCTGAGCTGGAATACCCAGGAGTTTATCGACATGGCCAGGCCGGCCGTTGAAGCCGGCGTGGTGGACGCCCTCGGCTTGCAGGCGCACGGCCTGGAGGACTGGTCCCTGAATGATATTCGGAGCAAGCTCGACGCGGTGGCCGCCCTGGGCCTGCCTATCTACATCTCCGAGTACGACGTCAATCATGCCGACGACCAGAGGCAGTTGCAGATCATGCAGGAGCAATTCCCGATGTTTTTCAGCCATCCGTCCGTCGCCGGGATTACCCTGTGGGGCTATGTGGTCGGCGGAACCTGGGTGCCCAATAGCGGCCTGATCCGGAGTGACGGTTCCCACCGACCGGCCATGACCTGGCTGATGAACTTTTTGGAACGGTAGCTCTTCAGGTGATTAGCGGGCCTGAGCTCCCATGAAAAAGCAGCGCCCTTTTTAATCAGGGGCGTTGCAGTCCTTATAATAGTGGAGGGATTTACTATGAGTGCTATCAAGCGCAGCTTGGCTGCAATACTTTTGTGCCTGGCGTGGCCGGCGGTATACGCCGCGCAAGGCTCCATGACCATCGTCAACGACTGGGGCTCGGGTTTCGAGGGCCAGGTGACGGTCACCAACGACAGCGGCAGCACCCTGTCGAACTGGACGGCCGAATTCGACATGGCCATCTCCATCAACAACATCTGGAGCGCGCAGATCCAGTCGAGCAGCGGGAACCATTTCGTGATCGGGCCGGCCGACTGGAATGCCGACATAGCGCCCGGCGACTCGGTGACCTTCGGCTTCACTGCCACGCCCGGCAACCTGTCCGCGGTCAGTGTCACGGTCAGAGGCGACGGCGAAACAGGTTCCAGCTCATCCAGCAGCTCGAGCTCTTCGAGCAGCAGTTCTTCAAGCAGTTCAAGCTCCTCAAGCAGTTCAAGCTCCAGCAGCTCCGGCGGTGCCAATGCGATCACCGTTCGCGCCCGCGGCACAACGGGCAGCGAGTCGATCACGCTGAGCGTGGGCGGTATTGATGTGCAGAGCTGGACGCTGACCACCGCCATGATGGACTACACGGCCACCACCGACCTGGAAGGCGATGTCACCGTGGCATTCACCAACGACAACGATGGCGATGCCGACGTGCAGATCGATTTCGTGCAGGTCAACGGCCAGGTCCGCCAGGCCGAGGACCAGAGCGAGAACACCGGCGCCTGGGGTAACAACCAGTGCGGCGGCGGCTCGAACAGCGAGTGGCTGCACTGCAACGGCTATATCAACTTCGGCAGCTCGTCGATTCCAGACGGCAACGGATCGGCCGGGTGCGGTTCGGCCCTGGGGTTGGGTAACGGCCGGCATAACATCAATGTCGGGGGGCTGAACCGGGAATACATTATCGATATCCCGAACAACTATGACATGAACAACCCCTATCGACTCGTTTTCGCCTGGCACTGGCGGGGCGGAAGCGCCGACAACGTTGCCAACGATTCCTATTACAACCTGAAAGGACTGTCGAACGGTACGGCGATTTTCGTGGCCCCCAACCGCGCAGCGGGCACCGACGGCTGGACGAACACCAACGGCCGGGACATGGACTTTCTGCGGGCGATGCTCGACGAGTTCAAAAATTCATTGTGCATCGACGAAGAACGCATCTTTTCCGCCGGCTGGAGTTACGGCGGAATGATGTCTTTCGCCGTGGGCCGCGAAATGGCCGCAACCTTCCGCGCCATTGCCCCGGCATCCGGCGCGCTCTGGACCCCGTTCAACGACAGCGGTTTGCCGATGGCCGCATGGATATCGCATGGAACTGGTGACAATGTCGTCGGATTCGGCAGCGGGGCGGAGGCAAGAGACCTCTATGTCTCGGCCAATAACTGCTCCAACACGACTGTTCCCACGGACCCGTGGCCTTGTGTGGAATATCAGAACTGCGACGCGGGGCATCCCGTTGTCTGGTGCCCGTTTAATGGAGGCCATTCGACACCGTCCTTTTACTCCAGCGCCGTCTGGGACTTCTTCAGTCGGTTCTAAATAATCATGTGGCGGTTGATAAATTCCAACCATCAGCCGCCCAACCATAACTGGTACGCCTATGAGCCTGACCAAAACAGCTACCCTGGCTTCATTATTCGTATTCGCTACAAGCGTACTCGCCTTCGCTGCGCCCTCCATGGCGCAGGACGGGACCATCTACCCGCTTGAAGCCCCTGCAGAGCCGAATGCCATTCCGCTCGGCACCGGTGGAGTCGAGAAGCAAACCGCGCCCGAGAGCTGGTTCCGCCAATGGGGAGACCCGATGGCGAGAAATATCTCCACTGCAACCCTCACCCCCTTTCTGCCTGAACCGGACAAAGCGAATGGCGCGGCCGTCATAGTGGCGCCCGGTGGTGGTTTCCGGTGGCTGTCGATGGACAATGAGGGCTGGGAGGTCGCGGAGGCATTGGCCGAGCAGGGGGTCGCTGCCTTCGTACTCAAATATCGCCTCCAGCCGACTCCGGAATCGCTCGACGGCTTCAGGGAATCGATGAACCAACTTTTCGCCGCGGCAGGCGCGTCTTCCGATGCTTCGCAAGATAAAAAACCGCCGAGCTGGGATCTGTCCAATCAACTTGAGGATGCCGAGACCGCCTATGCCCTGATCGTCGAGCGCGCCGAGGAGTGGGGTGTCGATACCGATCGGCTGGGCATGATCGGCTTTTCGGCTGGTGCCGCTCTCACGATGCACTCCACGCTCAATTCCAAGACCATGGACCTGGCCTTTATCGGTCCTATCTATGGCGGCATGGGCCCGGTGAAGGTGCCAGCGGACGCTCCGCCCATGTTCAATGTTATCGCCACCGATGATTTTCTCTTCCGCGGCCAGTTCGGCGTGGTCCAGTCCTGGTTTGAAGCGGGCCTGCCGGTCGAGTTCCACCTTTACCAGAATGGCGGCCACGGTTTCGGCCTTGGAAATCCGGACCGCACCAGCAATCGCTGGTTTGATGCCTTCATGCATTGGCTGGAAGTGAACGGCTTTCTCGCTGCCAAAATCAGGCCTCAACAGTAAAGCCACGTTCAGCCGCTTCTTCAAGAACTTTGCCGGTGTTATCCCCTGAATATCGGCGCCGTTGTCTGTCCAGCCAGCTCGGTTGAAAGTAGTGGCACGGGTACCGCACGTGTCTCAATTTCTGTTCCGCAAAAATTGCAGCTTTACCCGCCGCTACGGCTATAACAGACTTCCTCAGTCATCGCTTGAGCGGCTATTGCGGACCGGGCCTGGGCGGCCGCGGCGGCTGGTTCAGGTTTAAATAAAAATTTGTGATTACTCGCCCTCGGGGTGCCCTGGACCGGGTTCCTTGGCAGCCCTGGTGCCCGGCTCAACAATTTCTTCGGCAGATGAAGGGAGACTCACTAAATGTTCAAGAAAAACAAGCTATCCCACGTCATTATGGCGATGGCCACAGCGGCCGGCAGCCACCAGCTAATGGCCCAGAATTCGTCGGAAGCGCTGGAGGAGGTAACGGTCACGGGCATCCGCGCCTCCCTCGACCGCGCTATGGATGTCAAGCGCGATTCCTCCGGCGTGGTAGATGCCATCTCCGCCGAGGACATCGGCAAATTCCCGGATACCAACTTGGCGGAATCCCTGCAGCGGATTACCGGGGTTTCCATCGATCGGGTGAATGGTGAAGGTTCTCAGGTCACTATTCGCGGCTTTGGCCCCGGCCTGAATATGGTCACCTTGAATAGCCGGGCCATGCCCGGCGGCTCGGCTGGCGGCGTTGGTGCTTTCCGCCGCGGCGGCAACAGCCGTGCCTTCGACTTCGCCAACCTGGCCTCGGAGAGCGTCAGCAGTGTGCAGGTGTACAAGACCAGCAAGGCCGATATTGCCTCCGGCGGCTTGGGCGGCACTGTCAATATCAGGACCGTAAAACCTTTGGACGATCCGGGTTTCAAGCTGAGCATCGGCGCCAAGGCGGTGAGCGATACCACCAACGAAAATGGTGACGACATCACCCCCGAGTTTTCCGGTATTTTCAGCTGGACCGACGACAGCGAACGATTCGGCGCGGCGCTTAGCGCTAGTGTCCAGGAGCGGCATTCAGGTGCCGCCGGCGCCGCAATCAACGACTGGAATATCGGCCGCTGGGGTGAAGACGAACTTTACTCCTTCACTGAAGATGCGGTCATTGAAAATGGGCCTGACCAGGGACAATTGTATGTCCGTCCCAACGACCTGCGCTATGCCTGGGCGGACCGCGAGCGCGAGCGCACCAATGCACAACTGACCCTGCAGTTCCGCCCGGTCGACAACCTGACGATTACCGGCGACTACACCTTTGCCGAGAACGATCTGACCGAGTTCCGCAGTGAGCAGACGCTGTGGATGCAAAACAGCACCAGTATTGACCACGTGATATTCGACGATAACACGGTGGCCACGCCTCTTTTTGTGAGCGAAACCAATCTCGCGAACAAGGATATGGGCTTCGAGCAGCAGTGGCGTGAGCAGGAAGATACCCTGGAGTCTGCGGGTTTCAATGTCGAATGGAGCGTGAACGATGCCTTCACTCTGGCCCTGGATGCGCACGATTCCAGTATGGAGAGCCTGCCTGCCGGCCTGGGCGACACTGGCTCAATCGCAATTCCGATCGGCGCGCCGGTCGGAATTGGGCAGACCTGGGATTTCAGCGGCGACCTGCCGGGAGCAAATTTTATCTTTAACGACGGCCAGCAGCTGGATCCGCAGACTGGCGAACCGGTGTTTAATAATGGTGAACCGGTCTTCAACGGCAACAACAACGGGGTCTTCGATGCCGGCGATTTCGGCAGCCAAGTGGCCAATATCGGATATACTTCCCAGGAAACGGATATCACCCAGATCAGGCTGGACGGCAGCCTGGAGTTCGACAACGGCCGTTTCGATTTCGGTATAGAGAGCCGGGATTCGGAGACTCGGACGAGAGCGTCCAACCGCCAGTTCACCATGGGCAATTGGGGTGTCAACGATGTCGGTGTAGACGGTCTCGCCGAGCTGATAGAGCTGTTCTCATTAACCGACCAGTTTGACGACTTCAATCCCTCCGGCGATGCCACCAATCTGGGTGTCCGCACCACCGATCCGGTGGCCCTTTGCAACTGGGCGGCCAGCACCTACCCGAGTCCGCAGGGGTCCCCCAATCAGGGTGCCTGCCGAAGGCTCGACACTTTCGACTCCGATGACACGGTCGAGGAAGAGATACTCTCCGCCTACTTCCAGGTGGGCCTGGACAGTGCGCTGGGCGGCTTCCCGGTGCATTACCTTACCGGTGTGCGCTTTGAGACCACTGACTCCACGTCTACCTCGCAGCTGCAGCTGCCGGATTTCCTCCTGTGGCAGGACAATAACGACTTTTCGCTCATAAGAACCGATCGGACAGTAAATCTCGAGTTTAGCAACAGCTACGACAATCTGCTGCCCAGTTTTGATTTTTCTATCGATCTGCGCGAGGACCTGAAGGCCCGCTTCTCCGCCAGTAAGACCATTGCCCGCGCCGGCCTGGGTAGCTTGGCTGCCACTTCCAGCGGCTGGGGTGCCGGCGGGGGCTCCACCACGAATGGCGCTACTCCGACGGCTAATGCCGCCAACCCCTTCCTGGAGCCGTTCGAATCCGACAACCTGGATCTGTCGTTGGAGTGGTACTACGGCGATTCCAGCTATGTGTCCTTGGGCTTCTACGAGAAACGGGTGGATAATTTTATTGGCAATTCGAAGGTGAATTTCGTCAACACGGATTTCTTCGGTGAAGAGGGTGCAGGTCTTCTGCTCGACGTGACTGGTGGTCTCCGCGCCGACGAGGCAGTGGCAGAGCTGGCAGATCGCGGTATCCCCCTCGACGACACCACCCTCTTTTCGATGATGGTGGTTCTGGAGAACCAGAACAATCCGGATGTGGTGTGGCCCGAGGTTTGTGGCGATGATGTGGCGGCAAATGTGGGCAACACCGCTTGCTCGGCGGCCATCGGCAGTCTGAAAGATATCAACGACATCGACGTTGATCTGGGCCCAAATGCCGATGACCCGGTGACAGTGTTTGAGACCACTCAGCCGAACAACCAGGAAAGCGCCAAGATCCATGGCTTCGAGTTTGCCCTGCAGCACTTCTTCGGCGATTCGGGTTTCGGTGTTCAGGCCAACTACACCACGGTGCGTGGCGATGTGGGCTTCGACACCAATGCGGACCCCTCTGAGGATCAGTTCGCCCTGCCCGGCCTGAGCGACACCGCCAACCTGGTGGGTATCTATGACAACCACGGCTTCCAGGTGCGGCTCGCCTACAACTGGCGTGATGACTTCCTGATCTCAACTACCCAGGGTTTAACCGATGCACGCTTTGTGGAAGACCACCAGCAGTGGGATCTGAACGTCAGCTATGAGGTCAACGACAACCTGAATGTGTTCTTTGAAGGCATTAACCTGACAGAGGAGGATGAGCGCCAGTACTCCCGCAACACAAGGCAGATGTGGTCCCTCGAAGATCTGGGGGCACGCTATCAGCTGGGTGCCCGCTATAACTTCTAAGAGTCTGTTTAAAGTCCTCGACAATTGGGACTCGGCGCGTGGGCTGGGTACGGTGCCTCTTTCCGGGACACGGGCTGGGCGCCCCCCATAAATACATCCATGTACGCTCTCCACGGCCATGGACGGTCCCGGAAAGAGGCCCCGCACCCGGCCCGGCAGGCTTAGCGCAAGACTCTAAACAGGCTCTAAGCGTTTGGTCTGACACGAATGGCACTAAGTTAAGCAGTAAGGTTTGATGCGAAGGGCCTGATACCGGGGGGTTCTTTGCGGGACTGTCTGCGAGAGGGACCTCGCGGACAAGCCTCCAGGGATGGATTTAGGGGGGGCGCCCAGCCCGTGTCCCGCAAAGAACCCCCGGTAGCAGGTCCGCCCCAGGCCTTAACTTAGCGCCATTGTGGTCTGACACTTCATTAGGTCGCGTCTAGCCCACGAACTTTCGCGAACTTTCGGACACCCACCAAACAAGAATCTTACGCCAACCCGCTTGAGAAGCACACCTTTCTCCGTAAAACACTGGCTATTCGTCCAACTGTATGGATAGCCAGAAATGGGATTTCCGTGCAAATTTCTGATATGTCTTGGTATCGGTCGCATGATTCAAGATGCACGCGAACTCGTTGTCGATCCTGCTGGTTTAATTCATGATCGATATAACCGCTGATAAGTTCCTGGGTTCTGTCACACAGATTCATGATTCACCTCTTTCAATTCGTGTTTCAAAAGTTCGCGTAAAGCTATTCGCGCTCGATGCAATCTCGACGTCACAGTACCCGCCAGAATCTCCGCAATATCCTCATAGCTATTGCCGTGATAGTCGCGCAGCACAATCAATTTACGTTGCATCACAGGTAACGCACTGAGTGCCTGCATGAGTTGCCTTTTAATTTTTAGCTGCTCAAGCTGTCTTTCCGGTGATTGTCCCGATGAGCCTTGCTGTTCAGTATCCAGCTCATCTTCTCGCGACAGTTGCCGTATTCGATCAATCGCGGCATTACGCACGAACCGATAAAGCCATTTCTGCAAGTCGATACCGTTCAGTAACACCGTTGTTGGTGTGCGTGATGATTTGGCCGAAGTTGTCGTAGACGAGGGTTTCCGAGACGGCGCCGGATTTACTGGTGACGCGCCCGAGCTGGTCGTATACACAGTTGATGGCCTGTCCGTCGTTACTGGGCAGAATCAGCTTGTGTCATATTCTCGTTAAGAAATAGCTCCGCCCCGGTAACGCCGCAGAGGCAATCCGATTACCGACATGAGGCGTGCACACCAAATTGAAAACGTTTACATATAGTGATATCTTCCGACACCAGTGGCGTTGTCGATCTCCCGAGGAACTGAGGCAACGATACATTACGGTGACGGGGATCTCAGACGATAACCAAGACTTGAGCCTGTGAGCTGGACTGCCCGCCACCTAGGCGGGAAGGCCCTTTTAGGACCTGTTAACACCTGTAAAGCCATATACCATCAACAAGCAAACCAAGCGCCAAGCCTTGACTCAAGCGACAGCGAATCAGAGCGGAGGAAAAGAATGAAATACGCAATTGCTCTCTGTCTAACCGGCATTGTCGCATTAAGTGGGTGCAGCACCATTACCGGCGCCAGTATTCAAACCGACAACAGCGACCAAAGCACTCAAACAATGCAGGTTGTCGATCTTTACGACGGCGCCATACCGGGTGAAATCAAACGGCCAAATCAAGAAACCCATAGTGATCCGCAATCGCAGGATCTGTTCATCGGCAACATCAATCAACCGACCATCAGCATTTATCCGGCTGATCCAGAAAAAGCCAACGGCACCGCCGTCATTATCTTCCCCGGTGGTGGCTATCGGGCCGTCTATATTGCCAAAGAAGGGTACCAGGTTGCCGAGCGGTTGAATGCCCTGGGTATTACAGCGTTTGTCGTAAAATACAGAACGCCCAGTGACAACACCATGACCAACAGAATGTACGGCCCCCTGCAAGATGCACAGCAGGCCGTCCACTTTGTTCGCAGCAACAGTGATCAGTGGAACCTGGACCCGAATAAAATTGGTGTCATGGGCTTTTCTGCTGGAGGTCATTTGGCATCGACAGCGGCCACCCACTTCGATTATCCCGTACAAGAGGCGCACAAGAACGCTAACCTGAAACCGGATTTTCAAGTTTTGATTTATCCGGTAATCAGCATGCAAGACGGAATAACCCACAATGGCTCACGACATAACCTTATCGGTCAGGATCCCGACGCCGAGAACATTCAGCAGTTTTCCAATGAAACTCGAGTCACGGCGTCAACACCCATGGCATTTATGGTACACGCCAGCGATGACCAGGCTGTTCCCGTAGATAACGCGCTTCTGTACAGCCAATCGCTGGCCAAGCACAACGTCTCTGTCGAGCTGATCGTACTACCCTATGGCGGGCATGGATTTGGCATGTGGCATTCATTTGACTGGTTTGACTCGCTGACAATCTGGTTCAAGCAAAACAAACTTTTGTAATACCCGGCGGAGACCTGGAGTTCTCGGCTGGCGGATATCAATGAGACGAAAATATCCAAGTGACATTAGTCGTGAGCAATTTGAGCAGGGCAACGTGTTGCCATCCAGAATCACGTTGTAGTAATTGAGGCCTTTCTTATCGTCCAGTACCAGGCTCAGGCTGGTACCGGTAAAGTTAGCTTTTATGCTAGACCCCGACCACGACAGCTGAGGGCCTTTTTATCACTGAAGTCTATGCGGCCGGTATAAAGTAATTCGGGAGCATCTGCGGCTATCCTCGTGGCGGCCATCAGCTGACCAGGCACCGAGGCCAACCATAGACAAATCAAAAGAGAAAAAATCTTCTTCATAAAAGATGCACATCCAACAGTCATCGATTTATAGAAAAGAAAATTCAATATCTGGTATTGCTACAACCCAACCCCGTAGTTCCGCCATCCTTCCAGAGCCCACTGTCCTAAATCTCCCGGAGCGGCATACTCCAACCCCAACGGCTCGATAGACATAACGGAGTTACTTGATGCGGCTGTCTAATTTTTATTTGTAACATCTAGTGGCGCTAAGGTAATGCCTTCTGAAGCGCAGCATCAAAACATCTGCCATCAAAGGGCACGACCAAAATTTTGCTGCCATGATTATCGTTACCCTTGTCATTCCACTTATTCACATCCAGCGCCGAAAAAGTAAAATGGGTTACATGGCCGTTCTCGATAAGCACACCGGGCCGTTCAAGTAAGCTCCATTCATTCTTTCGACCATCAACATACTCAAAACCCAGGAGTGGATCGTAGGCAATACCGGTATCCACCCAATTACTGATTCCGTCACGAGAAACCAAATGCCGAGCCTTGCGAATATTCCACCAGTTCACAGTGATGTGGTACAAACCACCGCTATACCAAATAATTGGATCTTCTGCTTTGGCGTTATCGTAGCCCTCAATTGTTGGCCAAACACTAGGCCCTTGCGCCACGTAAGGGCCCATAATGTCATCGCTGAGCATGATAATACCGGGTCGGGAAACCAGCAAAAATTTACCGTCAGGCCGCACAATAATACTTACGTTTGCACCGGCGTGTTCCAGGTTTTGCCCGTTAGCCTCCATTGCCACTGGCCCCTGCAATATGTACTCGCCATCAATCGTATCCGCAATAAATACATCACCGGAACGACCGGCATCGCTTGCGACTACGTAATAACGCCCATCAGGTAATACGCCTCCCGTGATGTTATGTCCTAAACCATTACGGTCGCTAAAGAGTTGTTGTGGGATGATATAAGGGCCTTTCGGTGCCTCACTCACGGCATGAATTGCCACGGACCTGGACCAATCATAATGGGTCAACGACCCCGGCCACCGACTGGCAAATAAATGGTACTTACCTTTAGGCGCTTTAATAATTTTTCCATCCCAATAATTCCAGTCCGGATTCTGCCCCATACCTTCAAGACCATTATCAACATCTCGCGGTATCACTCCCGCAGCTCCCCACACATCTGATTGCATATTTCCAGACGGCATCGGCAGGAAATAGTCCACCATTTGCAGCGAGTTTCTATCCTTACATTCGTGAGAGTGCTGCCTCATATCAACGGATGAACCAGTTGATGACGGATTTGCACAAGTAGAAATCAGTGTCGCGCACAAAACACCGCAGAATAATTTCACCCGGTGCATGTCAAATACCGTGATCGGAGAGGTGAAAATCTTCATATCTTTTTTGTACGGCTTGGGGTTCTCGTTGTTTTTATCTCTTTTGGAAAGAAAGTGATTAAAGCTCATGATTTTCCTTACCATCTTCATATTCCAGAATAAAGCCGTAATAGTAGGGCTTATCTCCCGGAAGCGTGTATTTCTCCAGTGTTCTGGCGCCCCAGCTGTCGTTGCCGCCGACTCCATGAATATTCAAATCGATATTCAGGTTTACAAAATCGCGATCGGGCAACTCATGCGGATGACTGGCTTTTTGCAGGTCGTCTTCAGTATACGGCCAGGCACGGAAACAGAGTGGCTGCAGACCGGTGAGCCTGATGCCTTCGGCGCTTTTCCTCGAGAGGGAAAACCATCGCACGTCGCTGCGGTTGGCATTATCCTGGGGCGCAATATAATCCGTCACAAAATTCTCGAGTTTCGATTCGTACATTCCGATGAGACTGCCGGTTTTGCGGTCAGGGTAGTTCTCGACAGGCCCGCGTCCATACCATTTGATCAGGTTCAGGTCCGAAGGCAATCTCATCCACATTCCAAATTTTGGCATCAGTGGAATTTGGTCAGATTCCGGCTTGTATGCCGCTTCCACCTGCAATCTGCCGGTTCCGCTCACAGAATAGGCCAACTGATACGTGGCTCCAATGTCTGTAAGCTTCATGTCGAAGGTGATAATCACCAAACCTGGGGGCTTTTCGATCAGAACATTCTCCACCCGGCGATTGTCTGCGGCATTTTTCCACTTTTCCAGCCGTTGATTGTAGTCGTTCCTTTTTTGGTTATCGTTGGCAGGTTTCCAGAAATAAGGCTCCAGGTCTCCCCTCAGCAGCTCTGTCTTTCCCATTTGCCAGCTGGTCAAGGCTCCGTTTCTCTTATCAAATCCGAATTTGGAACCCCCCGCCTTCACCCTGATTGTCGAGGGTGTTTCATTCACATCGGGAGTACTGCCCTCGGCCTCGATCTTACGGGCCGCAGCCGGTTTCAGGACAAACTGCTCCCGGGCCACGGTAAATCCCGTTTCGGCCCACAGCGCCGGCTCCTTTAAGCGAGCATACAAATTCAGGATAATTTCGCCGTCCCGGGCCTGGTATCCCTTAAGGTTATCAACCGAAACCGTTGTCGATTGTCCCGGGGGGACCGAGGGTAGATTCAACAGTCCCGTTTCTGCTGCCTGCCCATCCACAAGCAGTTCATACACGAAATCGAACCTGTCTGTGGAAACAAAGTCGTAGCGATTCGCTATCTCCACCCGGAGCGAATCTGTATCTTCCAGTTTAAAGTCAATCGACTGATAGACTTTCTGCACTTCGTAGTAATGAGGGTGCGGAATCCTGTCTGGCCCGACCAATCCATTGATAGCGAAGGCTCCATCATTGGGCTGATCACCAAAATCGCCACCGTAAGCCCAAAATTCATCGTCTTTGAGACCCGGATCGGCAGGATGCTGGGCGTACTTCATCGGCGAGCCATCTATCTTTTTGGCTATCCCCTGATCGACCCAGTCCCAAATGGCGGCTCCGACGATACTTGAATCCGCGTGGATGACATCCCAGTATTCCTGCAGGTTCCCCACCGAGTTGCCCATGGCATGGGCATACTCGCGCATGAACATAGGCTTATCGCTAATCTCATCAGCAAGCTCCTTTAACCTGTCTGGCGATAGATAGCCTTCATCGTAAATGGTGGAAACATCCCTGTGGCTATCGGAATACACCAGTCTTGTCGTGTCGAGATTCCTTACGGCATCGGCCATCGCTACGAAATTTTGTCCACGTCCTCCTTCGTTCCCCAGCGACCACATGATCACGCTGGTATAGTTTTTATCGCGTTCGACCATCGAAACAGCTCTTTCTATGTGCGTCTTTTTCCAAACCGGGTCGTCGCCAATAACGGTATTGCCAATGCCAAAACCATGGGATTCCTGGTTGGCCTCGTCCATGACGTAAAGACCGTGCTCGTCGCAAAGTTCATAAAACAACAAGTCGTTTGGATAGTGACTCGTGCGAACCATATTTATGTTTGCCTGCTTCATCAGCTCAATATCGCGGACAACGGTTTGCCTGTCGACGTACTTTCCTGTGCGGGGGTGATGCTCGTGGCGATTTACGCCTTTCATTTTTATGGCTTTTCCATTCACAAAAAAAACTTCACCCCTCACCTCGATCTTCCGGACGCCAAATTTCCAGTTTGTGGTTTCAAGCACCTCTTTACTGCGGTTTTTCAGTTTCAGCTGCAATTGGTACAAGTAAGGAGTTTCTGCCGACCACAAGCGGGGACGTTCAATCCTGGTTTTCAGTTCAACAACATTTTCGGACCTTTTCGGTAAAAAGCCGGTATCTTTCGATATTTCAACATCGATCAGTTCCTCTTTGGCTGAGTGTCCGGAGAGAGCAGCCTCAACAGTCAATCCTTTGAGGTTTACATCCGACCGGTTTTCAACGTTGAGCCTGATGTTTACAAGGGCGGTACTGAAATCATCGTTCGGCTCGGCAGTCATGGAAAAGTCGCGAATAAAGGACTTTGGCCGGGCCATCAGGTCTACATCCCTGAATATACCGCTCAGCCTCCACATGTCCTGGTCTTCCAGGTAGCTGCCATCGGACCAGCGATATACTTCTACGGCAAGCTTGTTTTCTCCCTCGCGAATATATCTTGTAATGTCAAACTCGGCGGGTGTCATGGAGTTTTCGCTATACCCGACTTTCTGGCCGTTTACCCACACATACATCGCCGATCGCACGCCTCCGAAGTTCAGGAATACGAGTTTGTCATTCCAGCTTTCGGGAATCGTAAAGTTGGTGGTATAGCTGCCGACAGGATTCCGGTGAAGAAAACTCGTAAAATGTTCTTCCGGCTGGCTCGTTACCCTGGGAGGATCGGGTTTGAAGGGGTAGCTTACGTTGGTATAAATCGGCGTTCCGAATCCCTGAAGCTCCCAATTCCCCGGAACGACGATGTTGTCCCATTTACTGGTGGAATAACTTTCATCATAAAACTCAGCCGGGCGCGACTGCGGATCAGGCGACCATTTGAACTTCCAAGTGCCATTTAGCGAACGGATCAGCGGGTTATTGGCCTTTTCATCCGTCGAAAATCCGTACACATGGGGTTTTTCTTTATTTATTCCATTGACGTCGGGATTCTCCCAATTATTGAGATTTTGGGCTTTAACTCCTATTACTGATACTGAAAGAATTATGCACAAAAGGTGGAGAATTGGATGTTTCATGTATTTAAGATGTCAATTCAGAAGACAGAAGACAGAAGACAGAAGACAGAAGACAGAAGACAGAAGACAGAAGACAGAAGACAGAAGACAGAAGACAGAAGACAGAAGACAGAAGACAGAAGACAGAAGACAGAAGACAGAAGACAGAAGGCCGAAGTGATTTGATTGTCGCTGTGTGTGACGTTCTCGTCATGGATTCCGGATCACTCCGGACTCCCCTTTTCCTCAAATGCAAAAATTCGTCCGCCACCTCGGGATGGCGGACGATTGAATGCGAAACGATTTAATCGGCACGCGGTCAGCGAAATACGGCGACGAAGCCGCCACGCGGTTTCAGCGTCACCTGCGCCTTACCGGCCCGCAGCTCGGCCTGGGTGAACTCGCGCTGCCCAGCCGCATCGGTGATCATGGTGCCCTTGCGCTTGCCGATGAAGGACAGGTCCAGGTCGAGGGTACGTTCGCTGTTCTCGGCATTGACGCCGGCCACATACCAGTGCTCGCCGGCCTTGCGGGCGATGACGACGTGCGAATCCGGGTAGCCGGCCAGGAAGCGGCTGTCGTCCCAGCTGCGCGGCAGGTCGCGCAGGAAGTCCTTAACGTAGTCGGGTGCGGTCGCCATACCTTGCGGAACTTCGGCAAAATGCTGAATACCCGACAGGAACAGAACCGATTGCGCCAGCTCGAAGCCGTTGCGGGTAATGCGCTGGATATTGGGAATATCGCCAAATACCATGGGAGTAAAGTCCATGGGGTCGAACAGATTTCGGACCATGGTGGCATTGACCACATGCCCGGGAACAGCGTCGTGCTCCGTTTGCGCGAAGGTGGTGAACTCAAGGCCGCGAATCGCCTCGACGGTCATCAGGTTCGGGTAGGTTCGCTGCAATCCGCGCGGCAGGGTCGCGCCGTGGAAGTTCACCAGCAAGCCAGCGTCAGCCGCGTCCTTCAGGATATCGACGTAATACTGGATCATGGAAACGCCGTCGCCGCCAAAGAAATCAATCTTGACGCCTTTGACACCCATCTTGCGCAGGCGCGCGAATTCTTGCACCCGCGAAGCATGGGTCAGGAGTTTGCCGCGCGGCGTCTGCATGGCCTCATTCCAGTCACCGGCCGAGTTGTACCAGACCAGCAGGCCCACACCTTTACTGCCGGCATAGCGGGCCAGTTCTGCCACTTTATCGTGACCAATCTGTTTGTCCCATTCGGCATCCACCAGTGTGTAGTCCCAGTGCATGTCTGCCGCATAGTCGATGAACTTTTTCTGCACATCAAATACCGTGGCCCCATCCTTGAGCAACACCCAACTCCATGACGCATGGCCAGGTTGTACCTGTTTGCTGTCAAAGGGAATCGCCGGCGCCGCCAGGTCGGTACCCAGGGTGGAGTCCATCACGGTGTTTAAGGAACCCAGCGCGATCACTCGCCAGGGCGTGGTCAGGGTGCCAGTGGTTTCCGCCAGCAACCTGCCGTGAGTGAACACCTCCAGCGGTGACGGGCCATCAATGTGGTACACGCCATTCGGGGAGTCCGTTGCCAGGCGCGAGGCATGAAAACTGCCATCCATATTGGCTTCGGTCAGCGCCACCCAGGTATCACCGCTTTTGAACAAGGCCGGAAAGACCCAGCCCGTCTTCAAGGGTGCGGGCTGGCCAACCGGAATATCCACTTGGTAACGCTCTTCATAGGACGGGTTGGTTTGGCCATAGCCTGTCCGGGCGACCGTTATAGCCTGGAGAAAGGCGCGTGTACTGGGTTTGAAAGCGAAGCTGGTTTCCTCTCCCAGGAAACGCTTGGTGGGAAGACCGGGGTCGGCCACCACATAACGAAAGGCCACCCCATCGTTCGACACGCGGAACTCTACGTCCATCTTGTGACCGGCAACATCCACCACCGAGTAGACCTGTTCGTTGGCCTTGTACTGATTCACACGGCGTTTGCCAACAGCCAGTGTGTAGCGATCGGTCACCGTCTTGACCGGCGATGTATTCACCAGTTTGACTTCACGGGAAAAGTCCGCGCCTTCCAACTTCAGCCCCAGAGACGAAGATAACAGTACCGGCTGGCCATTGTGCGTAACCCTGTAAGACAGGGTTTTGTCTGAATTGACAACGACCGACACGTCCAGCTGTTTATCCGGGCTTTGCAGGGCAAGCGCAGCGCTGCTGCTCAAGGCCAAGCTGAGTAGGAGGCTCATTTTCCGTAGTTTTGTTTTCACGTTCATTTCTTTCTCATTGCAATAGGTTAAATCAAAACGGTGTGAGCCACGATTGACACCACCGCAGGGATACCGCCGCCGGTATCGGTTAACAGCGGTAATAGAATTCTTCAACAAGCCCTAAGGTTCGGTGGGGGCATCCTCCCAGCGCAGATGCACAATCTTGTAGCCCTTGTCCTTAATGGTTTTGAGCAGGGCCGGCAAGGCATCGGCCGTCGGGCCATTGGCATCATGTATCAGCAGAATGCCGCCTTTCGAGCGATCCAGCTCTTCCTTCAGGCGCCCCACCATGGCCGGCGTCTGCATGTCGTTGGGCCAGTAGTCTTTAATGCCCAGATCCACGGAGGCTACGGTAATATTTTTTTCCTTGAGGACCTTCAGGATTGCCGGCGACTCCGCCAGGAAGGGGAAGCGGTAGCTGGCCGTCTCAGCGCCGAAAACCTTAACAAAGGCTTCCAGGCCCTGGTCAATGTCGGCCAGCTGTTCGGCCACCGGCATCGACGGTAAAACCGGGTGGGCAAAACTGTGCAGGCCCGCGGTATGACCGGCCTGAACCACACGCTGTCCCAGCTCGGGATACTCCACCAGGTTGGCGCCGGTCATATAGAAGGTTGCTTTGACACATTCGTCCGAGAGCGCCTTCAGCACCCGGTCCAGCGTTTCCGGCCGTGGGCCATCGTCGAAGGTAATCACGACTTCGCCCGGCTCCAGGGGAAGCCGGCCATACTGCTCACTGCCATAACCCACATATTCACGCTTCAGCGTCAGGGTGCGCGAAGTGCCCAGGGCATCAGGCGAACACGCCGGCTCCGCACTGTCGGACTGGGCCAACACCGCGAACGGGGCAGCGGCGGCGATAAACCCGCTCATCATCAGGGACAAAGACCACTTTTTCATAAATCACCTTGCAAAAATCAACAGGTTTCCTATTCAAATCCGGGGCTGCAGTGTCGGCATCCCGGTATTGCCCGCCTTCGGCAGGCCGGTACGGATCACGGGCGCCGCTCCAGAATCACCGCGGCACCGCCAGCGCGCGCCAGCTGTAACACCAACTCGTCCTTGGGGGTCACATCCAGTTCACGGTACTGGATGGCGTCGGGCGCGTCGCCGTCTTCCCAGATGGCGGCTCGGTAGCGGCCGGGTGGCAAAAAATTCAGCGAGACCGGCTGGCCCACAAGCCCGTCTTTTTCGCCTGCCCGCATTGCGCCCAGATACCAGGTGTCCCCCTGACGCCGCGCGAGGACGATGTCGTGTCCCGGCTCGCCGGACACAAAACGGGTATCGTCCCAGGCGGTCGGCACACGCCGGATGAAGTCAAAACCGGCCGCGTTACGATAGGCCTCGGGATCATCGGACACCATTTGCAACGGGCTGTCGTACACCACGTACATAGCCAGCGCCTGACCGCGGGTGTTCTGCGTCAGCGGCATGACGGCCTGTACCTTGAAATGTTCGGGAATTACATGGCGGAAGCCACCCGGGGTATAGTCCATCGGGCCGGCCAGCATGCGCGTGTATGGCAGGATCAGGTTGTGCTCGGGCGTGACCCGGGCCGACATCTTATGCCACTCCGCGCCCAGCACCCCTTCCTGCGTGACGTAATTTGGATAAGTGCGCTGCAGCCCGTCGGGCACATAGGCACCGTGCAAGTCCAGCAACAAGTGGCGCTTTGCGGTTGCGGCGGCCACGCGCTGGTAGAAGTCCACCACCTCCTGGTCATCGCGGCTCATAAAGTCGATCTTGACGCCCTTGATACCCCAGCGCACGTAAGTGTCGAGCACCTCATCCATCCGCGCCGCCACATGCTCCCAATGTGCCCACAACAGCAGACCAACCCCCCTGGAATTCGCGTAGCGCACCAGTTCCTGCATGTCGATACCCTTGCCCGGCCGAGTGATGTCGGTTTCCGGCAGGGCGATCCAGGCTTCCTTGTTGGCGCCCCAGGCCCAGCCGGCATCGATCAGGTAATAAGGCAGACCTGCGTCGGCAGCGAAGTCAATGAAACGGCGGTAGGCATCCATATCCGGCTTCATACCTTCCAACGGGCCGGACCACCAGTCCCACGCGGCCTTGCCCGGCTTGACCCAGCTGAAGTCGAGCTCGGGATCGGGATTCAGGTTACCCACCAGTTGGGATTCGATCAGATCGCCTGCGCGATCGCCCATCATAACCACGCGCCAGGCTGTTTGCAGGCCTGCTGGCGACTGGAAGGCGGCGCCCGGTCGATTCGGCACACCCGACAACTGCACATGTAAACCTTGCCCTTCGCGCACGAATACCGCGCCGGTGTAGCCCTTCAGATACGCCTGGGTAATGGCGTAGGCCGTCTTTCCTGACGGGCTGGTGCAGACGACCGGGACGTCGTATCGGGTGCCGTCACGCAGCTGGGATATCTTCAACCGTTCAAAGGCTTCTTCGTGCGCACGCTGTGCCACGGTAACCAGGCAGGTCGGGTCTCCAGCGGGTACAAAAGCTGTGTGTTCGTCACGCAGGCGCACCGGGCCGGCTTCGTCGAGGCGGTAGCGAAAGGCTACACCGTCGTTGTAGGCGCGCAGATCCATGAACAGCCGACGCTTGTCGCCCTGCTGTTCACGGAACATCAGAGTGGTACCACGGTAATGGTCCAGTGCCGCAGACGCCTTGGTGGCTACCAACGGAATTGTACGTTCGACGTCGACGTCTTTCCGCGTTTCCAGGACCAGTCCGTTCAACGGCGATGCGCCGTCAAGGTCCAGCCCCAGCGGCGACGATGCAATTACGCTTTCCCCACGTCGGGTGATGGAAAAGTGGCTGGCGTCTTCGTCGATGCGAACGGTAATACTGCCGTCAGGTGAAGCCAGCTTCGCCGGCGCTGCCAGCACTACCGACACCTGCCCTGCGGCCAGAACGGCGCCAATCAACCAACTCTTCATATTTTCTCCTAAAATAAAATGTTCCGATTTTTACCAAAACGGCGCGGACCTGTTAAGCAATATCACTTGGGCGACAGTCGAAGTACCCGAACACCATGGGCTGGAATATCCAGTGACAGCATCTCTGCCGTACTACCTTTGTTGTCACGCCAGATGTCACGCCAGGTAAACTGTTGCTTGTCAAAATGGATTTTGTAACCGCTGATATCGTCGGTCATATAGTGGAAACTCCAGTCAAAATGGTATTTCACCCGCTGATCGGCGCGGTTGAGAAACAGGACCGCATAGTCGCCGTGTTCCAGGGGTTTGATGTAGATCTCCACATCGCCCTCGTCAATCCACTTCATCGCCTGAATACCGAGCTTATCCTGGTTAATGGCCAGCATGTCTTTGTGGGTGAGAATTTTCCGGGTGGTCTCGCTCATACTACGCAGGTCATTCCCGGCAATCAGTGGTGACGCCATGATCGCCCAGAGCGAGAAGTGGGCACGATCCTCTTCTTCGTTCATGCCGTTACCCACTTCCATCATGTCCATGTCGTTCCAGTGGCCCGGACCGGCGTATTTGCGCAGGCCCGCTTGCTTGTCGAGAATGGGCATGATACCGAGGGAAGACCAGGAACCGTGTTTGTGCTCGCAGTTCCAGCAAGGGTAAATATCCCCGGTGGTGCGCCAGGAGTGACCCACGTCGCTCGCCCACTCCCAGGGTTGGTTGTCGCCCCATTCGCAGATACTGAACAGCATCGGCCGACCCGCCTTGTGGATTGCATCACGCATGGTGGCATAGGCGGATTTTGGATTGATATCCTTAGTGTCACACCAGTCGTATTTCACATAGTTGATACCCCAGCCCGCGTAGGTTAACGCGTCCTGGTACTCATGCCCCCGGCTGCCGGGGCGGCCGCCACACGTGGTGTTCCCCGCATCCGAGTAAATCCCCAGTTTCAGGCCTTTGCTGTGCACATAGTCGGCCAGGGCTTTCATGCCGGAAGGAAAGGTTTCTTTATTTGCCTGAATATTGCCATTGGCATCTCGCTCACCGTGCCAGCAGTCATCAATATTGATGTACTCATAACCTGCCGCTTTCATGCCTGAGCTGACCACGGCATCGGCCATGTCGCGAATCATTTGTTCGTTGACATTACAGCCAAAGGTGTTCCAGCTGTTCCAACCCAGTTGCGGGGTTTTCGCCAGTTGATCGAACTTCTGAGCATGGCTTGTACTGGCAATCGCAGCGGTTGCCAGCAGGCCGATAGTGGTGAGGAGTCGCTTAAACATGGAAATATTCTCTGAATTAATGAAGTAGGAAGATTAATGAAAGCCTGTTAGTGCACGTCAATGGCAAAAGGCAGCGCCGGCAAGTCTGCGGAGTTGTAGAGGTTGACCTGGGGATAATCCGCCCAGGCGTATTGCAGTGCTGCTGGGGTTGAGACCTCATCGCTCCATATGACCACCGCATCACGTTGAATTTCGGCGTGCGCCGGGTGATAGACCCCATCCGCACCGGCAACTGCAAAGCCTTTAACGCTGTCGCCTTCTTTCAGGTGCAACCCCTGGCCCTTGTGATCGAAGAACACCTGAATGCGCCTGCCCTTGACCTGGTGTGCGCGATAGCTGGGTCCCTGGCTGAGCGTCTTGTCGCCGAAGCTCAACCGCTTCGCCTCTCCCCAAAGCCGCGTCGCGACATCCTGCTTGTTGCGGGGGTGAATGTCATTGATATCACCGATATCAATGGCCGTGGCCATGCCGGTGCCCGGCAGGCTCAGGGTGCGGCTCTGCATGTCGCGCAGCAGCGCCCAGCTGCTGTCCGGCTGCGGATACTGCGGCTGCATGAACGCGGCCAACTGCACGAAGATAAAAGGGAATTCCCGCTGCCATTGGTGGCGCCAGTCCTCAATCAATGTGCTGAACAGGTCGTGGTAAAAGCTGGCCTCACCCGCATTGGCTTCGCCCTGATACCAGATCACGCCACGAAGACCATAGCCGCGAATGGGGTGGATCATGCTGTTGTACAGAAACGAGGGGGTGTACTGGTAGTCGATATATTCCGGTAAGGGCGCTTCCACGCGGTTGCTGTACCGCCAGCCGGCACTCATATCGAGTTTATGATCATCATAGTGCAGCCAGAGTTCGTTGGCTCGCCCAACGTGGGCCCTGTTACTCCAGCTGTTGCCCACCCTCAAGGCAATCAGGTTGCGTCCCTTTCTCAGTATGGCCGCGGGTATTTCATAGCGCGCGCCCTGGACTTGCCAGTCCTCAAAGGCCAACAGCTGCTCATTAATCCAAATGAAAGCTTTCTGCTGCAGGTCGCCAAGCTCCAGTACTGTCTTGGCCGGTACCTTGTCCAGAGTGAACTCGCGGCGCAGCCAGGTCAGGTTCTCGAATTCGCCGGGCAGAGTTTGTTCGCTCCAATCCGCAGTGGGATAATCAAACCGATAGGCAGCTGTGGCGAGTGCATCCTCTTTGCCGTTAAGCCGGCGACTCTTTTCCTCGCCGTTTTTTTTATTGATTGCAAACCGCTCTGGCCAATCTATACCCGGTTGATACACAGCCTCGGTTCTTTCGCGATACACCGGCAATTGCAGCAGTGACTCCTTGCTGATCCAGCTTTCCGCAGGTGTCCCGCCCCAGTTGCTGTCTATGATGCCAACCGCAACACCCTTCTCAAGGTGGTTCTGCCGGGCAAACAAATAAGCCACGGCGGAAAAGTCCTTGGCTGTTTCCGGTGACGCCGGTTGCCAGGCACCACCACTCAACTCGGCTTGCGGACTGGTGGCCACCTTGTTGGGCACCTCAAAAAAACGGATAAGCGGGTAGTTGGCTGTGGCAATGATCTCCTTAAAGTTATTGATTTTCCAACTCAGCTTCCATTCCATGTTGGACTGGCCGCCGCCCAGCCATACATCGCCAAAGTACACATCCTGGATCGTGTGCTCGCCATCGCCCGTCACGTTAATGACAAAGGGTCCGCCAGCCTTTTGCGCCGGAATGGTCACCCGCCAGCGTCCATCGCCATCGGCCTCAGTCGAGAAGGACTTGCCATCGAACGCTACCCTAATAGATGCATTGGCCGCCGCATTCCCCCAAATGGAAACATCCTGATTCCGCTGCAACACCATATGGTCTGAGAAAATTTTCCCCAACTCAACCGCGCCAAATGCAGCCCCGTGGGAGAGCATCAACAAGAACAGGCAAAGCAACCTGGCGATACCTCTACGGGCAGCAGGGCGCGTCAAAGGCATGAGGGAGTTCATCGGGTTAGCTTTGAGCATCATTACTTCCTATACAAACGGAGACCACGAGCGCAATGATGCTCGAGGTACTGACCAGGGCTTGGCATCGTGACCAAGCAGTTACGGACACCGTCGCGAATTACCCGCGCCAGCCAGGCGGGTCGATTCCAGGGTGGATTGATCCGCATGGCTGCCCCAGGCAATTCGGGATGCGGATGGTGCTGAAGCCGGTTGCCGCGACGGAGTTGATCAGCTACTGGGTCAGCGCCGCCGCCCACGAGCCTTCGCCGTCCGGCGCCTCCATGGTGTTGCCCAGGTTCTATTCGCAGTTGGGATCTGGGGTCGGCTCGGGGTTCGGGGTTGGCTCGGGGTCCGGGGTTGGCTCGGGGTCCGGGGTCGGCTCGGGGTCCGGGGTCGGCTCGGGTTGCGGAGTAGGTTCAGTTACTTCCCCGGTATCTGAGCTGCCAGAACTCCCTCCGCCGCATCCAGTCAACGACAGTGTCATAACCGCCATTAGTAAAATAAACGTACTGGTGATCTTCATTTTCCAAATCTCTTTACTTGTTACACAGATTACTTATCGGGTTAGACGCCGATACCGTCAGAATCCCCAGCTTGTAGGGCAGACCTAATTCGCTGAGCTTGCTGACCATCACGTAACGGCCCGCGTTGGCGACGGTCATCCAGGAAATTGATATAAGTAAAGCGCTAAGGCGCATTTTGTTTACATGACCATTCTACCAATTCAAGCGACTTGGCACCAAAGGAGATCGTATAGTTGCCATCTGCATCAGCTTGAATTGCTTGACCATTTTGTACAAGCCGATAGCCTTTCGCGTTCTTTAACTTCACCTTTAGATTGATATTGTTGGGGAAGTAGGTTGGAACCTCCCAGGTATAGCTCGTTCCAGTTGAAGTCGCCTCTGGTGTAAGGTCTTCAATTATTTTCTGCGCTCTCCAGTAGCCGCTTACCGTTCCGTAAGGAGCGTTCCAAACGCTGGATCGATTGGTGTCCAAATAGTCAATCAATAAATTGAACTGATCCAGTGGTAAGCTGGCATCACCCACGCCATGTATCCCAAATACTAACCAGGCATGTTGGCTTATTGTATTATCTACCCACTTCTTGTAGTGACTATCGAAAGTTCCTTCTGTCCCTGTAAACTGGCTAGAGATATTCATCCAATCGGGGGTATACGATGATTTCATATAGTAAGTTCCGTCTTTACCCCAGCCCCCTCTTGCTGAAAGGTGCGTATCTTGCAGGTACTTTACCAGATATGGATCATTGTCCGTGTAAGGATAGGCATAAGAGACAACCGTTGTGTCCATCGCTTGCTCTATCTCTGTTTGAGCTGCGACTGTTTCATCATAGCCTAAAGTATCGTCAAAAGCCCTTTCATGGGATTGGGTTGGGTTTTCGCTTGGTAGATAGTGATGTTTGGAGTGGTTTCCAATTTCATGGCCGGTCAAAGGGAGATTTTTCCAATAATCTTTTCGACTACCCGTTATTGCAGTTTCCGTTATAAAAAACGTAGCATCGATATCTTTTGCATCCAGTTCTGGCACCGCGTAATCAAGCTGAGAATCAAGCCCATCATCAAAGGTAAGTGATACTGCCGACTGTAATCCATTCCAGGGCAATACTGTTACTTGTGGTCCGGTGTATGGATCTATGTATGAGAACTCAACGTTATTGATATAGACGGTAGTATCAATGGCACTCGTATTGACGCTAAAAGTGATCACCTTCCATTTTGTAAAGTCGACCTCTGTCATGGTGGAAAAATCGATGGAAATGTGCTGCCAGGAGGCATCGAAAGGCGCCTGTATATTTGTGGAATAACTATTATGTTCCCCATCGCTAACACTGATGGAAATAGCTTCGTCGCCGGATCCTCCTTTTACCCAAAAACCTAAAGTGTTGTAATCAGATACGTCATGTGTACCCCAATCCGTGAAAAATATCCCTTTCCAGCCACTTTCGGAAATAACAACAAATTTCTGGGAGGCAACGCTGGTGCTTTCGGGTACAACGGTGGAATCAGTACTCGCAGATAGGCTATCACTGCTGTTACTGTAATTCACAACATATGGTTCTGATGGTGCTGCTGATGCAGTCTGCGACACAAACGCCAATTTGGATAAAAGAATTAATAGAACTATGAATAATGAAAAGTTTTTTTTCATTTGATGTTATTCCTTTCAGTGTGTTGTGGTTCAGCTATTGAACCTGATCACTAATAGTTGACTTACGACCGAGCCATCCATGGCCCGGATTAGCAGATTTTTTTGTCTACAGCCTACTAACGGTTGTAAATCACTCCTCGTCCGACCCCAGAGAGGTACACCCTGCCGTAAATATTGTTGTCTGCGGCAAGTTGGCCAATGCCGCCGTACTGATGTGCATCGTCGTTAATCCGCACCCAACTGCTTCCCATGTCGTCAGACCGGTACAGGCCCCACACGTTGTCGATAACGCCGACCAAATAGACCGCTGCCGAATAGTCTGATCCATTGGCGGGTCTACCCAACGCTATGCTGGACGCGCCGTAAATTTCCGGGTAGCTCCAGGTGTCATTATCGCCCCAAATGGATTGGGTAACCGTCAGCTTCTCCCAGGTTACCCCGGAGTCCAGGGAGTGAAACATGCTATGGCCATCAATCAGCCACACGTCACCTTCCGCGTTCGGATTGACCGCGATCGATGTTGCTGCGTAGGGACCGGCACGCAGTGACAAATTCGGATCTGTACTCTCTGTAAAGGTTTTGCCACCGTCTGTCGAGTAATAGAACTTGCCGGGCGTGCCCCACCAGTGCCCACCGTGGTCGTAGGCATACACCTTATTCGGGTTCTGGCGATCCGCCGCCATATGGTAGCTGCGGTCTACACTGAATGAACCCAGTTGGGGCAGGTTGGTTGCACGCCAGCTACCGCCGTTATCGGTGGAATAGTATGGCTTGGTGTTGGCTACCGACCACACGAGATTGTTTGGCGACGTTACCGCGATGTTGCTTGGATTGGGTAAACCGCCCCCTGGCACAACGCCCTCCGGCAGCGAAGCGAACCTTGACCAGGTCAAGCCACCATCTCGCGAATAGCGGCCAGCAGGATTTTTACTGCCAAACCGCCAATGCCTGGTGCCAATGGTCGCGATGTAGGATGGGTCGGACCAGGCCATGTCACCACTGACCCCATTGGCCATTTGCAGGTCGCCGTCCGGTGTTAAGTTCGATGCGGTGTCCAGCTTAGTATGAACCAATGTCCCTATATCACCAGAGGCGTTTAGCAGCGTGTAGGATGCGCTCGTCGGCGGTGTGGTCAGGTTGAGAGTGGCGGTTTCTTCAATACCATCCACCATCTCAAACCAGTGAGGATCAGCGTCGGAGGCATTGAATGTCTGCCATACCCCACCTCCATGCACGTGTAGTACGTGATCCGGATTAAACGGATCTATCTCCACGTCATCAATCCAGCCTGAGACCGATTCGTCGGGCGTATGGGGTTTATTGCCGGAAATTTCCCTCCAGGTCATACCCGCATCCGGTGAAAACTCCACGACGGGTTTGCCTTCAAATTCACCCCAGGAGTTACTGATACCCAGTGCAATCCTGGTATTGCTGCCCGAGCCGTAAACCGAAAGACCGCCATAGCCAAAGTTTACCCCCTCACCCGGGTCCACTTTGCGCAGCAACGTCCAGTTGACACCGTCAAACCGGTAAAGCCGTCCGGGTCCGGAAGCGCCAGGCCCCATTGAACCGGTGAAGGCGAAATAGAACCGACCATCATCCGCGCGCACCATGTGCGGGATAAAGTAATCAACGGTTTCCCCATCCAAAGGCGTTTCAATGCCAATCCAGGTAGCGCCGCCGTCCGTCGATTTATAGACCTTTTTGGTCAGGCCTGCTGCGCTGGCGTAATCAGGAGCCACGCCGACATAGAGCGTCTGGGTTGCCGATCCGCTGCCTATGGTGTCGGTATCGAACACCAAGAACTCCACACCCGCGGGGGTGGTGCCCGAGTCGGATGGCATCACGGTTGAGGACAGGCTGGTCACTTGCGTCCAGGTCAAGCCGCTATCGGTGGATTTCCACAATCCGGCGGTGCGCGAACCATAGAACAAGGTCGATGGCAGGTTGGGGTCTACCATCATGCGCTCGCCGATGGCTCGCCCCTGGTTGTTGGAGCCTACCGGGAAAGGCAGCTCCACATGCGTCCAGCTGTCACCGCGGTCAGAGGAAATGTAGAGGCGTCCATTGCCACCGGCAATATACTGGCCCGTGCTCATGTAGACGCGGTAGTCATTGTTGGGGTCGAGCGCAATGCTTTCCGCACCAACGTAATTACCTTCCGTCACGCCAAAACCGTCCGTCATGGCGACCCATGATGAGGTTCCCTTGTTCCAGCGATAGGCCCCACCGATATCCGTACGCGCATAAAGCAAATCCGGGGTATTCGGGTGGAACACCAAACCCGGGACGTAGCCGTCCCCGCCTATTTTGACGTTGGTCCAGTTACTACCGGCTGCTGGAGGCTGCATACTCCACAACTGATTATCATTTCCGAAGAACTCCCACAAATGGATATTGCCACCGTCGCTGGTGCTAAAGCCCTCCACATCCAGAGCCTTGCCACTGTAACGGGAGATAATTCTGAAATATCCATCGCCGTTGTCAACGATGCTCCACTGCTGATTGATGTTGCCGCTATAGGTGTACTGTCTAAGATCGGCGCCGTTGTCCGACTCCCATCCCCAGACATCCATAGACTTGCCGCTATCGGCGGAAACTACGGAAAAGTAGCCATTGCCGAGATCGGTGATGTCCCACTGCTGATTCAGTCCTGAGCCATCATTCCATTGGTGAATGTTGGCGCCATTTTCTTGACTGGCATCAGCAACGGTTACAACCTTGTTGCTGAGCTTGCTGACCAAGACGTAACGACCATCGGCAATGTCCGCGTTAGCGACTGCCGTCCAGGGAATTGATAAGACTAAAGTGCTGAAAAGGAGTATTTTTTTAAGCATGCTCATTTCTCTCTTATAATTATGTGTTTATGATTGTGTTTTGTTGTAACGATCGAGATCGTTCAGCCTGCTGTACTCAAGGCTTCCCTTCCCAAGCAGGTTGTAGTTGGTGAACTCTACCGCAATATCACTACTCATTGACTGGCGACCGAGCCATCCATGGCCCGGGCTGGCAGGTTGTTTTTCTACAGTCTGCTAGTAGTTGTAAAGCACCCCTCGTCCTTCTCCAGAGATATATACCCTGCCGTAAATGTTGTTGTCTGCGGCAAGTCGGCCAATGCCACCGAACTGATGTGCATCGTCGTTAATCCGCACCCAATTGCTTCCCATATCGTCAGACCGGTACAGGCCCCAGACATTGTCGATAACGCCAACCAAATAGATCGCTGCCGAATAGTCTGATCCATTGGCGGGTTTACCCAATGCTATACTGGACGCGCCGTAGATATCCGGCCAAGCGTTATCGCCCCAAACGGACTGGGTAACCATCAGCTTCTCCCAGGTCGCCCCGGAGTCCAGGGAGTGGAACACGCGATGGCCATCAATCAGCCACACGTCACCTTCTGCGTTCGGGTTGACCGCGATCGATGTCATTGAGTAACCGTTAGCAACCGGTGTCAGGTTCGGATCTGTACTCTCTGTAAAGGTTTTGCCACCGTCTGTTGAGTAATAGAACTTGCCGGGCGTGCTGCCCCACCAGTGCCCACCGTGGTCGTAGGCATACACCTTATTCGGGTTCTGACGATCCGCCGCTACATGGTAACTGCGGTCTACACCGAATGAGCCCAGATCGGGCAGGTTGGTTGCATGCCAGCTATTGCCGCTATCGGTGGAATAGTAGGGTTTGCTGTAGGCTACCGACCAGACGAGATTGTCAGGAGACGTTACCGCGATATTGTTTGCATTGGGTAAACCTCCCCCTGGCACAACACCCTCCGGCAGCGAGCCGAACTTCGACCAGGTCAAGCCACCATCCCGCGAATAGCGGGCAGCAGGGTTGTTACTGCCATAGGCCCAATGCCTGGTGCCAATGGTCGCGATGTAGGACGGATCGGACCAGGCCATATCACCACTGACTCCATTGGCCATTTTCAGGTCGCCGTCCGGTGTTAAGGTGGGTTCCGTGTTCAGTGCCGTATGCACATGCGTACCTATGTCGCCCGAGGCATTTAACAGCGTGTAGGATGCGCCCGCCGGCGGTGTGGTCAGATTGAGGGTGGCCGTTTCTTCAAGGCCTTCCACCATCTTATACCAGTGCGGATCAGCGTCGGAGGCATTGTGGGTCTCCCATGGCCCACCGCCAGTTACGTGCAGTACGTGATCCGGATTAAAGGGATTTATTTCTACGTCATCGATCCAGCCCGAGACTGACTCGTCGGGCGTATGGGGTTTATTGCCGGAAATCTCTCTCCAGGTCACACCCGCATCTTCGGAAAACTCCACGACGGGTTTGCCTTCAAACTCGCCCCAGGAGTTACTGATACCCAGGGCGATCCTGGTATTGGTTCCCGTGCCGTAAACCGAAAGGCCGCTATAGCCAAAGTTTACGTCCTGACCCGGGTCCACTTTGCGCAGCAACGTCCAGTTGACACCGTCAAACCGGTAAAGCCGTCCGGGCCCGGAAGCGCCAGGCCCCATGGCACCGGTGAAGGCGAAATAGAACCGACCATCACCCGCGCGCACCATGTGTGGGATAAAGTAATCCACGGTTTCCCCGTCCACAGGCGTTGCAATGCCTTCCCAGTTAGCACCGCCGTCCGTCGACCTGTAGACCTTTTTGTCCAGGCCAGCGGCCTTTGCGTAGTCAGGCGCCACGCCGACATAGATCGTCTGGGTTGCCGATCCGCTGCCCATGGTGTCGGTATCGAACACCACAAATTCCACACCCGCGGGGGTGGTGCCAGTATCGTGTGGCATTACGGTTGAAGCGAGGCTGGTGACTTGCGTCCAGTTCAAGCCGCTATCGGTGGATTTCCACAACCCGGCGGTGTGCGAACCATAGAACAGAGTCGATGGCAGGTTGGGGTCCACCATCATGCGTTCACCAATCGCGCGTCCAGCGTTGTTGGAACCCACCGGGAAAGGCAGTTCCACATGTGTCCAGGTATCACCGCGGTCAGAGGAAATGTAGAGGCGCCCATTACCATAGGTAATAGACTGCCCGGTGCTCATATAAACCCGGTAGTCATTGTTGGGGTCGAGCGCAATGCTTTCCGCACCAATGTAATTTCTTTCCGTCACGCCAAAACCGTCAGTCATGGCGACCCACGACGAGGCATCCTTATCCCAACGATAGGCGCCGCCGATATCGGTGCGCGCGTAAAAGATATCCGGGCTAACCGGGTGGAATACCAGTCCCGGAACATAACCGTGCCCACCTATTTTGACGTTGGTCCAGTTATTACCGGCAGTCGGTGGATCCGGATCCGGATCTGGGTCCGGATCTGGGTCCGGGGTCGGATCGGGGTCCGGGGTCGGATCTGGGTCCGGGGTCGGATCGGGTTGCGGAGTCTCACCCACCGGATCGGGGTCTGAACCGCCGGAGCCTCCTCCGCCGCATCCCATCAATGACAGTGTCATAACCGACACCAATAAAACCAATATTCTGATCATTTTCTTATGCTCTCCAGTGTGTTGCAGGAAAATTTGTTACTTATATAGGTTCACCAAAAACAATGCCGCGACCGGCGGTACTCATATAGACACGGCCATAAACGTTCATATCACCGGTTACGAAAGCACCATTGGCCGGACCACCATATTCATGGGCATCGTCATTGACTCGAACCCAGCTCGCACCTTCATCAATAGATCGATAGAGTCCTCGCACCCCGTTAATCTCCCCCCAGATATAAACCGCGGGATAACTGGCGCCCGGAGCCGCCTTACCCATACCCACTGCACCGACAAAGCTGGGCCCGGCGATCTGTGTCCACGAGCTACCGCCATCGGTGGATCTTCGTAAACCACCGCCATTGAGTGCCAGCCAGATATCCCCTTCCTGCCCCGGCGCTAAGGCGAGGCGAGTGGCGCCATCGGCCGGCACTTCACTGAGAAAGAAGAATGTCATGCCCTTGTCCGTACTCTTCCAAAAGCCTCCTGCCGGATCGTATGCGTAGAAAACGTTTTCATTGACCGGGTCGGCCATAGGGCGTGCGTTCTTGATATTAAGACCACCGACCTCCGACCAGTTGCTCCCGTCATTCCCACTGCGGTATGTGACTGCAGAATCGGCAGGCGAGTGCAAAATCACAGCCCCATCGGCACTAATCCCCAAACGACCTTTTGAGCCATTCATGCTGCCTGTCTGTGTCCAGCTTTTCCCCATATCTTTGGAGTAATACATTGAATTACCGACACGAACGATCACGTTTGTATTTTGTGCCGCAACCGCAAGCCCGGTGGTGGTTCCCATGGAAGGACTATGGACTGGTGCATAGTTCTTTACGTCGTAGTGAACAAAACCGTCATAATCGCCAATCACTGAAACAACCGGGCCATCTGGAATGCTGATCAATTCAAGCGGCACGGTCTCTTCTAGTCCGCGGACCGTAAATTTCCAGGTGCTGGGAGCTGCATTAATACTGGTATTCCTGAATATTCCATTACCCGAGATTACCCACACCTCGTCGGTATTAAACGGATTAAACTCGATGGAACCAGCCCAGTGGATTGAGCGACCGTTAATCCAGCCATTTCCATCATCATCCAGCTGGTAACCATTCTTAGCGATCAAGTCAGTCCAGCTTGCACCGCCATTCGTGGTGATCAGGAATCGCTCACCGTACTCGCCTGTTGCCTGCTCCAGCCAGGTGTTTAATGTAGAGACAATAATGCGCTGCGGGTTATTTGGATCAATGGACACACCGCCAAAAGCACCGGTAAATCCCGCGGGTGTAATATCAGTCCACTGCTTACTACTGGTGTCATACTTGTATACCGCGCCATCTCCGACTGGCTCGGGTAGGCTCCAGTGACCGTGCGGGCCCGAACCGTCCGCGTAGGTGATATACAGAAAACCATCGTCCGACAACTTCGCACGCAGTGGCATCAAATCGGTCGGGCCACCGGTAATCTGCGTAAAGCTTGCACCGGCATCTTGTGAGACATAGAGGTTGTTGCCGTATTGCGAAACGCCGACATACAAGGTGTTTGTGCTGGCTCCCCGGGTGTCAAGCTCTACGAAGCTAACACCATTTTCATTATCCGTCGTATCAACGGGGAAAGCGGTAAGCTTACTCCAGTTCTCACCAGAATCGGTACTTTTCCACATGCCGTTCCAGCGAGTACCGGTATATAAAACGTTGTTACTGTTCGGATCGACCTGTAATTTTTCACCGGTACTGCGGCCAATTCCGTTCCCGTGCGCACGAAACTGGGAAGTGACCTCTTTAACCGTAAACGTTTTGCCATAATCCGTTGACTTGAGAATAGCGGTACGGCCATTGCTGAAGTAACTGGTGCCGGCAAGAATATAAAGATTGTTGGGCGAGGATTCATCGATTGCCAGTGATTCGACACCCAGGTAGCCCAGGTCCGCTTCAGACACCCAATCCATGAGAGGTATCCAACGGCCCGTTGAGGGATCCCATCGATATGCACCTCCGACATCCGTTCGTGCGTACAGCAGGTTGGATTCGGTCTTGCTTGGAATCAGGCCGGATACAAAACCACCGCCACCGATAGCGACGTTACCCCAAGTATAGGGTCCCGTCGCCTGCGCGTCGGGATCTGGAGTTGGCTCGGGATCTGGGGTCGGTTCGGGCTCAGGAGTCGGCTCAGGTTGCGTAGGGGATTCACTCACTGGCTCGGGGCCTGAACCGCCGGAAGCCCCTCCACCGCATCCCATCAATGACAGTATCATAATCGACATCAGTAGAAATAAAGTTCTGATCATCTTCTTCTGTTCTCCAAATAAAATAAGGAACCTGAATCCATTTCGTCACCCCGGCGTAGGCCGGGGTTCAGAGAAGTCGTGGGTCCTGGATCCCGGCCTGCGCCGAAATGGGGTTAATCAGAGGTCTCTTAAATAAACTCCACCTTAAAACTCACGGCATGCTTGCTAGGCATATTTCTCGGCACCTCAATAATCAGCGCATCGTCCTTTTGCTTCCATTTGAGAGGTTTGCGATAACCAAGTAATCGCACGGAACTAATCCTTTTATTAGTCTCCATTGAACCCAGGCCCAAGGCGTCGACTCGAACCTGATTTTTCGGCAAACCTAAAGTGATGACATAAAGATCTTGCCCCTTCCTGGTGAACCTCAAATCTTCGGCAGTGTAGGAGGCATCTTCATTGAAATCTCCCCCTACGGTCTCGGAAGGCCCCTCGCCATAGATTGTCCATGGGCGGGTGCCGTAAATGGCTTCGCTATTCACCGCCATCCAGTCCGCCATTTCCTGCAAAAACTTAAGCGGTTCCGGCGGTAAGCTGCCGTCGGGATATTGCACGACATTCAGCAAGAGGTTGCCATTCTTGCTCACTATGTCGGCGAGCATATGGACTATTTGCGAAGTGGTTTTGTACTCATATCCGTCGCTGTAAAACCAGTCTCCGATAGACGTATCCGTTTGCCAGGGCAGGGGATTGATGTCGTTCATAACGCCGCGTTCCACATCCTGAACGCCGGCTTCTCGAATAAACTCACCTCTACCTAAATCCTTGAGATTGTAAACAGCCTCCAGCTTGCCATTATGAGCAGCAACATTCTGATTATAGAAGTTGGCTACCAGGGTACGCCCTACCTTACCGAAAGGAATGCCGCCATCGGTGTAGAGCAAATCCGGCTGATAATTCTCCACAAGATCCGTGATTCTATTGAACCATTTCTGATGCCACTCCGGATTCTTGGCATACCAGGTATCCCCTGTCCATTGAAACTGTTCATCGCCCTCGTGATATAGATCTCTGTATGCAGGATCTGCTCCGTCATAACGGCGGTATGAGTTTGGCGTCCAGTCCTGGTCAAATCCATGGCTTGCTGAAAACCAGGTATAGCTGGCTTCAAGATGCTCTGATACTCCAAAGCGTAACCCACGTTTTTCAGCGGCTTTTTTGAACTCACCCACGATGTCCCGATGAGGCCCCATATCCACGGAATTCCATCGATGGTGCTTGGAGTCCCATAAATCAAAATTATCGTGATGCACACCCATGCTGACAAAATATTTGGCTCCGGCCTTGGCGTATAAATCCATCAATGCTTCCGGGTCAAACTTCTCAGCTTTCCATAATGGGATGATATCCTTGTATCCGAACTCTGTCGGGTGCCCGTAGTGCTCCAGGTGATGTTTATATTGCCTGGACCCCTGTAGATACATGTTGCGGGCATACCAGTCGCCGGCACGTGGTACGGATTGAGGTCCCCAGTGCGCCCATATACCGAACTTGGCATCACGAAACCATGTCGGTGTCTGGTAGGTTTTCAGGGATTCAACAGAAGAGTCAAAAGGACCTTCAACTAGAGGAATATTGTAGTTTGGTTTATCTAAATGCAGCGACTTCTCATCGGTCGGGCAATCCACTGCCCGGTCATTTGCGTGCGCCGCAATTGGAGCCTGAACTATGGACAGCGTCAGTGAATATGCGGCCCATAATGAACTCTTGCGTATATTCAAGCTATATCTCCTCTCAGTAAATTTATTCGAATAACAGATTTTTACCAAAGAAAGGCAGAACATGATTCTGGAATCGATCGGCAACCGCATTGCCGTGGTCACCTTTATAGATCTGAAACGAAATCGCTATATCCAGATCCTCCATACGCTGACGAAGTGCGGATGCATCCTTGAGCAGATAGTCCTGGTTCCCCACATCCATTGCGATTGCCCGATACTGCTGAAGGTTAAAGCTGAACTGATCGACCATAACCAAGGGGGCATTGGCTGCCCAACGAGACAAAACCGCCCGAGTATCCGCAGCGTCAGCTGACGGCAAATCAAGGTAAAAAGGCGGTCTTTTTGGATTGGGTGACCAGGCAGCCGCCACTGCGAGGGTGGCGCGTGGCATAAAACCGAGTTGATTGACGTCGTCAAGACTTTTTAACCCTTGCAGCTGCGACAGGACCCCCGCGGGTGGTGCACCGCGTGCGGACAGGCAGCATGGACTCATAATGTACAGCGCCCCAAAAATATCGGGGCGCTTCATGCCGATGCGTATCGTTCCGTATCCACCCATCGAATGGCCGGCAAGCCCACGACTTTCCCTGTCGGGAAGCGTTCGATAGCGCTCATCGATGTAGCGCACCAGGTCATCGGCGATAAAACCCTCCCAATCGCCGACGGTCACTGAACTTGAGTACATGGACCCGTTATGCAGGGTTTGGGCATCAGGTATCACCACAATCATTTCCGGCGTGCCGAGCGCAAAGGCCCCCTCCAGGGTTTGCGGTGCCTTGAGCAAACCGGCAAAACTTTTGCCCGTCATACTGTAACCGTGCAGTGCATAAACAACTGGATAGCGGCGCTGCGGATCCTTGTCATAGCCGGGAGGGAGATAAACAATGACATCGCGATCGATTGACTCGCCTTCCAGGTTGCCCTCCAGGGACGGACCGGGAACCTTTAGGTGTTCAATCGCTGCCGGCTCGGCGCCTTCAACAACGGGTGGGGCGACAGACCACGATGAGTTTGCGCCAGAAATCATCAGCAGGCTGAGGATAGAAAGTGACCAATCCGATCGGAATATCATGGCTGTCTCTCCCTTGTGGGATTCTTGTGCATTACGTTTCCCCAACTAGCGGTTGCACAGGTTACTTATCGGGTTGGGCGTGGATGCCGTCAGAATACCCAGCTTGTAAGGCAGCTCTATGTACTCGTACGACTTCCCCTCTTCCATATCCAGACCCTGGTAAAGGTATTGCATTGGTTTACAGGGATCGATGGTCAGGGTCTGGTCTGAGGATGCGCGTATCATTTCTCCGTGCGATACGCCTTCAGACCAGACACGCTCCTCGAAATTCACGTTGCCGGAATCTGCAAATACGTTCATGGGGTCGGGCGTCAGCGCCTGCCAATCACCGGTGAGGCTGTCGCTCGTCCATGCACGAAAGTAACGCCCCTTCGGCCCGATGGCCTCGATCAGGGTGAGGTATTTGTCTGCGTCGGCTATCTTATAGGTGTTGCTGGCTTCGAAGAGGTCATCCCGCGTATCACCCTTCATTACCAGCGTGGTGTTATGGAAGCCTTTCGGAAACTGTGCCAGCGGAGTTTCCGCGCGATAAAAATCTCCGCTGTCGTTGGTAAAAAAGAGATAGCAGTTTTCATCATCGCAGATATTCCAGAAGTCCAACCATTTACCGCGTCCATCTTCCTGCTTCACAATCTCGGGTGGTGTCTGGAAGAAGGGGGCTGGTGCACTCCAGGACAGCGGATCGCTTATATCGCTACTGGTTGAATAAAGCGGGTCTCCACCCTGGTAAATCAGGTACCACAGTTTCTGGGGCGCAAAATAGAATACCTGTGGCGCAGCCCGATACCCCGGGCCCATCGGCGACTTGTCCAATCCGGTGATCGGCGCCTGTGGCGCATCCTCCCAGTCGCGGAAGGAGGTGTAGGCCAGAGCCCAGCCCTGGCTTCCGGCGGTGGTCATAAACACGTGGTATTTTCCATCGTAATGCACAATCGATGGATCTTTGACCCCGTGGAATTTTTGCGAGTCGTCAGGCGGCGGCAAGATCAGGGGATTACTTGATTCCCACTGAAATGCCGTCGCCTGATCAGCATTTGGTTGTTCAGTCGTTGCACATGCCATCAGGCATGTCGCACCAATTGCCACGATTGCCGAGGAGATTCCCTTAAGATACTTTTTATGTTCCAGATTCATTCGTTTTACTCCCATTGTCGTACCATACTGCTACTGTTAAAGCTATTGTCCATTGCTGTACCGGGTGATCAATTAACGATAATCAACCGACGTTACGTGAAGCGTTTGTCGCTGCTCCGGCTGTCCTTCTACCGCCACGCGCACGGTGACCTGGCCAGGCTCTGAGCCTGCCCTGACGACAGCGACAACCCGGCCGTGAAAGGTCTTCTTGCGTCCGGATTGGAAGCTGCTGGTATCCATGGGGTTGCCATTTCCGACGCCGATAAGCTCGGCCGGCCCTTCCACTTGGATATCGACGAAACGATCATCGTTTCGGGCGTAGATCGGCGTACCATTCTGGTCTGTGAGTTCGACGGACACATAGGCCAGGTCCTGGCCATTTGCCCGCAGCCTATGGCGGTCCGTATATACCTTCGCCGCCGCCGCGGAACCCGCCGTCCGCAATTCCCAGCTTCCGGCCTCACGTTCCCGGTTATAACCTACCGCCTTCAGCAACCCCGGCTGGTAAGGAACCGTATAGGCGGCCTTGTATTCCGATGCTTTCCCCACGGCTTTGCGCCCCAGGCTTCTGCCATTGAGGAAAAGCTCCACTTCGGGATACTCGGAATAGACGAAGATGGTCAGGGGTTTGTTTTCCTGTCCCGGCCATGTCCAGCTCGGATGGACGTCTTCCAGTGACCAATCCAGGTGGGGAGGCTCAATTTTGAAGTAGTGGCGGTCCGGTAAATCAGCCGTGCCTTCCGGTTGCTGGACAAACACCGAAATCGGGTTCAGTCCGGATTTCCAGAGTACTTCGCGATAATAGGCCGCCGGACGTTTCCGTCCTGTCGCATCGATTTCACCGCAGTACGCCAGATGCCAGGGATAGGGCCCGAGTTTCTGCCAGTCCTGGCTGTAGCCCATCCAGCCGATCCCCGCTTCGCCGAGATAGTCGACCGACGTCCATACGAAGTCGCCTATCACCCAGGGCATATCCTCAACGGTTTGCCAGACCTTGAAAGCATTCTTGGGCAGGGACTCGGAAGAATACATCACGCGGTCCGGATAATCGGCATGGTCGCTCTCAAACAGATGCGACCGGTAGTTGTATCCAGCCACATCCATGACGGCGTACTGGCCCGCACTTTCGGGTGGGTCGATACTGACGGCCTGCGTAACCGGCCTGGTGGGGTCGAGTTCACGCACGAGCTCGGCCAGTGCTTCTGCCGTCTCGACCCCCAGAGGTGTGCCCTGTTCAGGAATTTCGTTTCCTATGCTCCAGAACAGCACGCTGGGGTGGTTCCGACCGCTGATGACCATGCTGTCAATGTCGGCCTTCCAGTCCGTAGCGAAGAAGCGCGAGTAGTCTTTTGCTCGTTTGTGCCTGTTCCAGCTGTCGAAAGCCTCGTTGATGACCAGCATTCCCAGCTCATCCGCCGCGTTCAGTGTCGCTTGACTGGCGGGATTATGCGCATTGCGAATGGCGTTGTATCCGGCCTGCTTCATCAAAAGCACTTTCCGCGCATCGGCATCGGGGAACCCGGCGGCGCCGATCATGTAGTTGTCATGGTGAATATTGCCGCCTTTCAGCTCAATGTTCTTGCCGTTGAGGCGCAGGCCATTCTTCGCGTCCACCGTTATGCTGCGAATACCGAATCTTGTTCGACGCTCATCCACGACGCGTCCGTTAACCTGGACCTGCTGGACAAGGGTATAGAGGTTCGGTTTCTCCAGAGACCAAAGGGATGGATTTTCGATGGAGACTGATAGCTCCCAGGGAGAGGGCTTGCCGGACAGGCGCCGTTTTTCAGCGCGCGTCGAGGCTACGAGCGCACCGGAACTATCGAGTACCCGCGACGAGAGGACAGCTTCCCGGGCACCAGTCCCACAATGATTGATCCGGGCACTCACCTTGACCTGGCCGACCTTATCTGTCGCTACTGGTGTGGTAACAAAAACGGAATCCGGATCGATATGAACGCAGTTCAGTATCTCCAGTGCAACTGGCTGGATAATTCCGGAACCGGCATACCAGCGGGACGATGGATCTTCATGGCGCGCCCTCACGGCTACGACATTGCGTCCGGCCCGCACCTTGTTCGTCAAGTCAACCGTAAAGGCCGTATAGCCATAGTGATGGGATGCCAGATGCCGACCGTTGACCCAGATATCGGCATCCATATACACGGCGCCGAAATTGAGCCTTACGCTCTTCGCAGCCTCCTCCTCGGTCAGCGTGAACTGCCGGCGGTACCAGCCCGTTCCGCCTGGCAAGTAACCGGAATCCTGACCACTCTCCGCCTCAGAGTCGAACGGAGATTTGGTTCCCGCACGATCCATGATCGACCAATCGTGGGGTACGGCAACTGTTTTCCACTCGTGATCGTCAAAATCCATCCTCTCGGCACCTGTGGCGTCCCCTTTGAAAAATCGCCAGTCACGGGACAGCTCCCTTTCTTTGGCGACGGCTTCTCGAGGTGCAAAGGTCGCCAAAAAGCCAGCGATAATCACCAGGGCGACGACGGAGCAAAGATGGCGTGACTTCAATTTATCGATATACATGAAGGATTTTTCTCTCTATGGTGTGGCCGCATCGATAATGTCGGGGTATCCGGCCGGGTCGTGTCTCGATGGCAAATGCCAAAGTCATGTGTGCCGGTGACACCGTTGGCGCGCAAGGGTGGTCGCTGATACTGCCAATACCATATTCTCTTCTGGATTATCTGCGTGCAGCGCTTTGGCGAACTCTTAGCGGTGGAGATGGCGCTCCATACTAAGCTGCGCTGCGCCTTCTATTTTTCTGTTCGGGCTTGCCCGTGGCCTGCGCCTTGAGTATTTCCTCCTGCGCCCTGGTTAGCTGTACGGGAGACCCCATGCTGATGTAGGCGGTATAAGCGTCATTCTGGCTGTAGCCGACTTGGGGAATGTCAGGGGTGTGAATGTAACGGAAGCCGGCATCCTGCCAGACTTGTGTCAGCTGCGGCTGCCAGCCCGCGTGAGCGGGCTGGTGTTGTAGCTGGGGTAAGGGGGGCGGCTGGCCCGCCGGAGGGGCCGGTTGAACTTGAGCCAATCCCGGTCGGGGAATCATCGCCTGCACCCCCGCAGCCGCTCACCAGGGTTGGAAGGCCGAAGTGGGCCAAGACGCCGGTTCTGCTCATGCTCGCTCTCTGAAGGCTTATTGTTTTGTATATGGACCTGTACCCCAGGTGCGGGCTAGGCCACTGCCAGCATTAAAACTATTGAAAACAGAGGCTTAGCGGTAATGCTATTCTGAAAAAGCTTATCAAATTGCAGAAAGTTGCAGTTTTTGTTGCATAAGTTGAAGTCTGCCGCAGGCGTCGTGGGCGATGCTGCCGCCGCCACGCGCGCAGACCCACTCGGTATCCACCGGGTCCGCCACCAGGGGCAGCACACAGGATCAGCCCCGCCGATCCGCGCCTATCCAGTCCAAAAGCGATTTCCGGCTCTGGGTGTCAGGCCGCCAGAGGTAGGCACCACCAATGTCAGTGCGCACATACGTCAGGTCGCGTGCGGCGCGGCTGAAAACGATGGCCGGTATAAAGCCGACCGGCCGTCGATGCGCGCATTCCCAAACGTGGACCCCTCATGCACTGGACTCGGAAAAGAATACCGAAACCAGATGCGAAGGCTCTGATGCCGGGGGAAGTTTGCGGGACTGTCTGCGAGAGGGACCTCGCGGACAAGCCTACAGGGATGTATTTAGGGGGGGCGCCCAGCCCGTGTCCCGCAAACTTTCACCGCTAGCAGGGCCGCCGCCGGCCCCTCTTACTGGCAACGGGGGGGTAAGCGGCGGCCAGATGGGCACGTTGCTGCGCTCCTTTGCCCATCCTACGTAGGGGTTCGTTGAGGTAAGCCCCATGGGCGTGAGTAGTTACCTTTTGTTAACATAAAATTCTCACTTTGCACTTTTTTAACTTCAAAAGCGTCTCTACCGGACGGCATCCGGCGAAAAAATTGCCCACTTCTATTCGAACCGATTAGATCATTGCATCAGCTCTGCGAGTTGAAGACCTACCGTTCCAGAAAGTCCATCAGCCAGGTCATGGCCGGGCGGTGGGAACCGTCACTGCGGATGAGGCCGCTGTTGGGCACCCAGGTTCCGCCGACCACATAGCCCCACAGGGTAATCCCGGCGACGGACGGATGGCTGAAAAACATCGGGAACTGCTCCTGCATGATCTGCAACTGCCGTTGGTCGTCAGCTTCATTGACATCGTACTCGGAGATGTATATTGGCAGACCCAGGGCGGCCACCGCGTCGAGTTTGCTCCGAAGATCATTCAGGGACCAGTCCTCCAGACCGTGCGCCTGCAAGCCGATGGCGTCCACCACACCGGCTTCGACCGCCGGTCTGGCCATGTTGATAAACTCCTGGGTGTTCCAGCTCAGTACGTTGTAATCGTTCAGGATCAAAATGGCATTCGGGCAATACTGTCTGGCGAGCTGGAACGAACGGATAATCCAGTCATTGCCGAAGGCGCTTTGCGCATAGCCGGCCGGCGCGTGGCCGGGGGTGGCCTCGTTGACCACGTCGATCATCTGGGTGTCCGGGTAGCGTGCACAGTAGTCGCGAATCCACTCTTCGATTTCCGCGGCCTGCTCCGAGGGGCTGAGATCATCGATCCAACCCGGAGCCTGGTTTCCCCATACGAACGTATGCTGCTTGAATGGAATACCGTTCTGCTGGGCGAAGTTGTAGGCCGCATCCAGGCCACCCCAGTTGTACTGGTCCCGGGTGCCTTCCACGCTACCCCATTTACCCTCGTTCTCGGGCGTGATCTGGTCCCAGTACTGCAGAAAGTCGGACCGGACCTGGCCGCGCGTGGTGATGTTGCCCACGAAGAAACCGGGGGGGCGGGAGCCGCCGCCGGAGACCGCGGGGGCGAAGCGCAGCCAGTCGATATTGCCCACGCCTTCCACCTCGTTGAAGCGGATGTAGACGTCGCGCTTGCCTTTGATTGCCGGCCACTCGGCTTCGGCGGTGTCGAACTCGCCCCAGCTCCCGCTGGTCGGCAGCGGCACAATGAGCGTATCGTCGTTTTCAAGGCTGTCGAGGCGCACGGAAATGCTGCCCTCCGCGCCGCTGCCCTTGGCGTAGTTGATCGAGAAGCTGTCCCATTCCAGCTGGAATTCCACGTCTTGGAACAGGATCCAGTCGCCCGCGTCGGTGTAGGAGATGATGTCCCCGGAGGCGGGCACGCCCTGGCCCTGGTCGTAGAGTTCCGCTTCCAGCTTCACGCCGGAGGCGTCGCCGCTCCAGCCCGCGGGCACATATTCGGGGACCAGCGCGTCGCAACCGCTCTCTCTGGCGATATAGCAGCGCAGCCATTTCAGTGCCGGCCGCTCGGTGCCATCGCTGTTCAGCAGCCAGGCTTCCGTGCGCCAGGTGTTGCCCTGGCGGTAGCCCCAGTGGGTGACGCCCGCCACCGCCGGGTGCTGCCAGAAGACGCTGAACAGTTCGCGCATTTTGTTGGCCTGACGCGCGTCGTCGGCAAAGTTGATGTCCAGTTCCGACACATAGATGGGCAGGCCGGTGGCGGCCAGCCGGTCCAGGTTGTCCTGCACTTGCTGCGCCTGGGTCTGCTCCAGGAAATGCGACTGCACGCCTATGCCGTCGATCAGGTCCCGCACCTGCAACAGCTTGATGATTTCCAGGTAATCCTCGGTGGATTGCTGGAGTTGCAGGATGTTGTAGTCGTTGAGGATCAGGGTGGAATCGGGAAAATGTGCGCGCGCCATCTCGAAAGCGGTGATCACCCAGTCCCAGCCGGTGTCGCCGTCGCCGCCGAGGGCTTCCTTGTAGGAGGGCGGGGCGTGCAGGGGTTCGTTGACGACATCGATCATATCGATTTCGCCGCCGTAATGATTTTTCAGCTCGACCATCCACTCTTCGATTTCCGCCAGTTGCTCTTCGGCGCTCAGGTCATCTATCCATCCGGGCTGCTGCTGACCCCATATCAGGGTGTGGTGCTTGTAGCGCAGGCCGTTGTCCGCCGCGAACTGGTAGGCGGTATCCAGGGCCGTCCAGTTCATCTGGTCGCGGGTGGACTCGACGCTGCCCCACTTGCCGGCGTTGCCGGGGGTGAGCTGATCGAAGTAGACAGTGAGCTGGTTGTAGTCGCCGGTCTGTTCCACCGCGGTGCCGAAGAATTTCCCCTCCTGTTTCGGCAGCACTGTCACGGTGAGCGAATCCGCCGCGCTATCGGCGCCGTCGTCGTCGGTGACCTGCAGCTCGAACACCAGTTCTGCCGCCTCTTCCACCTCGGGTGCGGTGAAGCTCGCCTCGGCGCCGTCCGTGAACAGGGTCACCATCGGGGTGCCGGAGGCCTGGCTCCAGCTGTAGCCGGCAATGCTGCCGTCGGAGTCGCTGCCGGAGCCCAGCAGGGTGACGGCGTCCCCCGCGGCCACCGTCAGGTCGGCGCCGGCGTCGGCCACCGGCGGTGCGTTGTTGTCAGGCGCCGGTTCGTCCGGCCCCTCGCTCCCCTTGCCGCCGCTGCAGCCGGCCGTGGCCAGCGCGACGGCGAGGAAAACCACTCGATACAGGTCAAATTTCATGGTCGAACCCTTCTCGTTGCTGATATTAATTCTATAAAAAGAGTTGCAGCGGCCTTCATTACAAAGGGCGCTGCGCTATCGGGAGTAGAGTTTAATTGGCGGTTAATAAGCCAAGTTTATACGGCAGCTGGTTGTAATCCTCAACAGTGATGTTGGGATCAACACCCTGATACAAATACTGCATATTGCACGCGTCGATTTCCATTTTCTGGTCATAGCCGGCCCGGATCATTTCACCGTGGCTGATATCGTTGGTCCATCGGCCACCGGGGAAGGAAACATTGTTTGAGCCCGCAAAGGGATCGGACTCCGAAGTCTTATAAGCCGTCCAGGGTCCGCCCAGGCTGGTCGAGGTCCAGGCTCTAAAGAAACGGGGGCCTGATTGCCAGCCTTCCACCATCAGAAGGTATTTGTTAAGGCCCTGCAGCTTGTACACATTGGCGGCTTCAAACAGCACGTTCTGCGCACCGGACATGACTGTTGTGTGACCGCTGAAGTTCGGGAAATTGTCAATGGTGGTTTTGCTCATGTACAAGGCGCCGTCATCCCGCGAGAAGAACAGGTAACAATTCGCATCATCACAAATCACCCAGAAATCCAGGGACCCATCGGGCTCTCCGGCTAACAGGTTTTGCGGCGAGGTCCAGCCGTTCGGATTAGTGATGTCCGTGTTGGTCGAGTATTTGCCGGACCATTGCGAAATGAGGTACCACTTGTCCTGGGGCGCGAAGTAGAACACTTGCGGAGCGACGGTGGACCTTCCACCGGGTGCAAAGTTAAGTTGATCCGCAGCGTCTGCCTGGTTGAAATCCGTAAAGTCCATGTAAATGGATTTATAGCCGGAGCTATAAACCGTCGAGAATACATGATACCGACCATTGTAATTAATGATCGTCGGGTCCTTCACCGATACGCTGTCGTTCTTCGGTGTGATTAACGGCTGACTGGAGGTCCAGTTCAAGGAATCGGGCAGATCGCATGCCGGATTCACTACCTCCGCCGCGGGGGCGAAGCGCAGCCAGTCGATATTGCCCACGCCGGCCACCTCGTTGAAGCGGATGTAGACGTCGCGCTTGCCTTTGATTGCCGGCCACTCGGCTTGGGCGGTGTCGAACTCGCCCCAGTTCCCGCTGGTCGGCAGCGGCGCAGTGAGCGTATCGCTGTTTTCAAGGCTGTCGAGGCGCACGGAGATGCTGCCCTCCGCGCCGCTGCCCTTGGCGTAGTTGATCGAGAAGCTGTCCCATTCCAGCTGGAATTCCACGTCTTGGAACAGGATCCAGTCGCCCGCGTCGGTGTGGGAGACGATGTCCCCGGAGGCGAGCACGCCCTGGCCCTGGTCGTAGAGTTCCGCTTCCAGCTTCACGCCGGAGGCGTCGCCGCTCCAGCCGGTGGGCACATATTCGGGGACCAGTGCCTCGCAACCGCTCTCTCCGGCGATGCTCTCTCCGGCGATGCTCTCTCCGGCGATATAGCAGCGCAGCCATTTCAGTGCCGGCCGCTCGGTGCCATCGCTGTTCAGCAGCCAGGCTTCCGTGCGCCAGGTGTGACCCTGGCGGTAACCCCAGTGGGTGACGCCCGCTACCGCCGGGTGCTGCCAGAAGACGCTGAATAATTCGCGCATTTTGTTGGCCTGGCGCGCGTCGTCGGCAAAGTTGATGTCCAGTTCCGACACATAGATGGGCAGGCCGGTGGCGGCCAGCCGATCCAGGTTGTCCTGTACTTCCTGCGCCTGGGTCTGCTCCAGGAAATGCGACTGCACGCCTATGCCGTCGATCAGGTCCCGCGCCTGCAACAGCTTGATGATTTCCAGGTAATCCTCGGTGAATTGCCTGAGTTGCAGGATGTTGTAGTCGTTGAGGATCAGGGTGGAATCTGGGAAATGTGCGCGCGCCATCTCGAAAGCGGTGATCACCCAGTCCCAGCCGGTGTCGCCGTCGCCGCCGAGGGCTTCCTTGTAGGAGGGCGGGGGGTGCAGGGGTTCGTTGACGACGTCGATCATATCGATCTCACCGCCATAGCGGTTTTTCAATGCCGCCATCCACTCCTCGATTTCCGCAAGCTGTTCCTCTGCGGGGAGGTCATCCATCCAAGCGGGCTGCTGCTGGCCCCAGATCAGGGTGTGGTGCTTGTAGCGCAGGCCGTTGCCCGCTGCGAACTGGTAGGCGGTATCCAGGGCCGTCCAGTTCATCTGGTCGCGGGTGGGCTCGACGCTGCCCCACTTGCCGGCGTTGCCGGGGGTGAGCTGATCGAAGTAGACAGTGAGCTGGTTGTAGTCGCCGGTCTGTTCCACCGCGGTGCCGAAGAATTTCTCCTTTTTCGGCAGCACCGTCACGGTCACCGAGTCTGCCTCGCTGGTTGCCCCGTCGTCGTCGGTGACCAGAAGCTCGAATACCAGTTGCGCCGACTCTCCCACCGCCGGTGCGGTGAAGCCCGCCTCGGCGCCGTCCGCGGACAGGGAAACCGAGGCGCCTGAGACTTGGCTCCAGCTGTAGCCGGCAATGCTGCCGTCGGAGTCGCTGCCGGAGCCCAGCAGGG